>Ga0126335_1000966_pt1 | contig 15191 bp, 8 predicted proteins | sample OlaspJWI45metaG_FD_108409 | JGI IMG/M metagenome (GOLD analysis project Ga0126335, IMG submission 108409) | Marine gutless worms symbiont microbial communities from Oahu, Hawaii - Olavius sp. 1 OAHU.JWI-45 metaG | ecosystem: Host-associated > Annelida > Digestive system > Unclassified | place... | reverse complement strand
TGAGTGAGTGAGTGAGTGAGCAGTTTCAGAAACTTTAGTGCCAACGGTAAAAGACAAAATAACCGTTAAGAGCAGACAACTAATGAAAACATAATGGTTTAGCAATCAAGTTCATTCTAGTTTCAACAAAAAAGTTAACAAAACAATGACGTTTCAACGAAAACAACAGAAACTGCAGTGTGCTCTACTATAACAAGGATATGGCACGTTTGTCGATCATTTATCAAATGTTTCCAATTACAGACGACACAAAATAAAAAAAAACAAATATAACTAAAGGCAGATCAGACTGACAACTCGGTGTCACGAAGTAAATGTACAGGAAGAAAAACCAAAATGGCGTCGCATGTACCTTCGTACTTGGCAGCAAACCCGCGATATCGTCCTGAGGCATGCGCCATCCGGAACTCTATCCACATCCGGCTCTCTGATGACGTCATCGTGCCCGGAAGTCGGCCATTTCCACAGAAACGACCTGAACTGACAAGAAAACCGCAACACACTTAATATCGCAATTCACCTGCCACCACCACGCACCTGCTGCAAACTTGTCTAATATGACGGAAGAATCGGTAGACTATGGAGTACAGACTCGTACGTATTGAAGGCCTAAGTGACTGGAGGTCTCTCTGTCAACTCTGATTTAAAAAGTGAAGTTTAATTTTAGCCAACTTTCCTCTGTACAGTTTTACTTTTAGAGGCCCACATTGTTAACAACTATAACAAAATTGTAATAAATGGCAATATCAAAATTAATGTCAGTTATTAACAATAGTTATGTTTCTGTATAAGAAGATCGGTCTACAGTCTACTGACTTAAGTGAACTGAAGAAAGAAAATGATGATTATTTTTAAACGTTCTGCTTTGATGTTTGGTATCATTATGTAAATTCTTAAGTGTTTTATATTCTGTTTTTGTACTGTTATATTTCGAAATTCTGCTCGCCCAGTCGGGCATTACGTAGGCAGCACCGTTCCACTTTTCGCCCGTTCAAGGCCCCCTCTTCGCGTACACATGTGTAGTATGCGTGCTGGCCGTCACCACCAACGCCTGTTTCTATTGCGTCTGCGCACTGTCTGCCTGCGCCTGTGTGTGCGCCTATATACCTGACCAGTGCCCAAGCTGCCTGCCGTGGCGCAAGGCCAGCCTGTCCCGCAAGAAACGAAAAATGCCAATTTTCTGGCTTCTACCCATGACTCCCTCCCCAAATTTTGGCGCTTAAAACCATCCTGGGGCACGCTGAAAATTTAGAGACAATCACCGCTCCCGCTCCGGAGTTATAAGCGAACAAACATACATACATAGACTTACATAAAGACAGACACGCGAACAGAATAGGCAAACTCGTTTTAGTGGTGATCATGTCGGGAAAATACGTCTACGGAAATCCCGCACGTGACTCACTGCCGGTTCAGTCTGAGTCGAGAAGCTGCGCGTGTGCTATAAATAAGCTGTCATCATGCCCCAATAACCACGCTGGCCGAACACAGACTACATGCGTTGTTGAGTGGCCTATACAGGCCATGAAATTCCATGACACACACACACATATAGAGCCTTATATAGTAGCCCCTATAAATAATATATCATTTCAGCAGGCGGCAAGGGTGCCAGTGAAGTTCGTGTTCAAGATATTGCTTAGTAGAAATTATGATTATACTACGATGCTGTCGAGTATCAGCCGCTGCAGTGCATACTCCATACGGGAATTATGAACTATTCACTGACCGATGAGAGGCGACTTGATGGAAGGCCCATCGCGAACTTCCACGTAACTAGTAGCACAATCGACGGAGTCAGGCAGGTCCAACATGGTCACGTTTAGAACGATTTTCTCTCCGTGAGTCGCCTGTATACGCCACTGACACAAGTCGCTGTGTGGCCACGAGTCGTCCCGGGCAATAGCTGATGACAGTGCTGTTTCGGGAGACCCGAACGTACCTTGGGATTCCTGCAGCGTTCGGCCACACCCTGTGTCCACAGTCAACATAACTAGTCCCTACAGTAATGTAGTAAAGGCCGCATCGAAGTGGCGCCATCTCGCGAATGGCTAAAAACAGTCGCCCGCATGACAGACAGACTGACTGACTGACAGACGCCCATGCACCCATACGGAATCACCGCAAAGTGTTTAAACAAAGTCAGTGAGTTTGACTACACCATAGTGCTCCACTTAACAACAGGCCTAATACAGTACTGAATAGAGGCTTAACGTCCCACTCGACACTTCATAGGTCATTTCGGAGACGAACAGGCCTGATACAACTGCCAGAGACTTCGAGAGACCAAGTGGCTAAAATTCCGCGAGAAGACGTGGAAAAGAGAAAGCCACAAAAGAAAATACTTCGAAAAAGGGTGACTTTTAAGTGTGGAGTGGAAGACAAAATAAAATAACTGATAGATGGTGAAAGTGGTGACGGAATGATTGCAAACTGTGTGCTGAGTCTGTTCTAGAAATATGTAACGAATTGATACTTATGAGACTAACTAATATTGTCTTTTAACATGATATAGACAGCACATCTCTTACGTGGACATCGGTATAGCTTGTTAGCCTGGGCAATATCTCCAGGACTAAGTCGGACTCTCTGTCCGATCTCCGGTCGGACCGCTCCAGTCAGCTCCCGCCTCGGCACGATCGAGTCCAGATCTGTGGATCTGACATACGTAAGTAACTTTATGAAATTGTTAGTAATCAACGCACCGCAAGCTTGCACGAAATGACTACGTGCTTAGTAACACGAAAAGTCCAAGCTACAGTCGAACACGGAAGGAGATTATTTTATTACTTATGCCGTATGACTACTTTGTACCCAGAGTCAGTCCCACTCGATGCATTATTAGTTATTTCAGAAAGAAGTCTTTCCAAGCTATCAATTGCACAGACAGCTAACTTCCATTACTGCTACTGCTACTGCTGTTACTACTAAACTATTTTGTTTGACGTATATTTTCTGGCAGACTTAGTGTAAGTTAAGCCGGATGATGGCGGATCCCACAAAGTTTCTCAACTCAACTTGCTAACCCTCTAACAGTGATCACGCACAGAAGAAATGAAATGAACAATAAGCATAGGCCCAGCACAGCAGTATAAAATGTTACAAATCATTTAATTCTTGACAATGTCGTCTGCTTATTATTAGTCCGCATCGCTGAGATGCGGCCTATTGTGATCGATGATCCCGTGGCGTTGTTAATCTGTCACGCGTCTGCGCTTTGCAAAAACGGCTAAACGGATCGAGGCCCTGTTTGGGAAGGAGACTTTAGGAAACCTAAAAAAGAGTGTGTTAGATAGGAGTCCCGATCCCCTCACGACGACAGGAAAAGAAATTCGATGAGGACATCGTCTAATTACTTTGGCTACGTGCTTATTATTTCAGAAATATCCTTACTTACTTACTTACTTATTAACTTTCAGTTAAGGTACTGAAAACGTCTACTTTCAATACTCTGTCGCAGGTTATGGAACACATACTCTATCCGAAGGCAATTGAATAACAACTTTAGACACTGTAGTCGTGCTATATGGACAGCAGACCTGATATGAGACAACTTGTTGTTAACAGTACCTGGAGAATGTGTTGCGGGCGTAATGCATGATGCTCGAGAAGTCGTAGGGTTCGCCAAGTGAATCGACCTCACTCGGTGCCACTGTGTAGAAATTGTTCTCTTGGCCTACAATCGAAGCAAACGTCCAAATTCAAACTAATATGGCTTCAAATCTAAATTACCTGTAACCTATCGTAATGAAATATATGCGACGTCTGGTTGTGAAAACTGTTGATCAAAAGACATGTTGATCCGGAGAGGTACCGCAGTCAACTGACTGACGTCTTTGATGTGTTAAAATATGCTACTTAATTGACCACTTGAAAAGGCTACATGTACACTGCGATCAGTGAGTGTATGTAATACATTGGTTGGCAACTCGGTTGATCGGCCCTCTTTCGATACTTTTCTGGATCCTCCACTGATGAGTAGTGAAATAAAAATATTTTTCTGCAAACTGTCGGACACAACAGACCTATTACAAAACCGATATACCGTGTACCGTACGCATACTATAATCCGTTTCATGAATAAGCCTATGACTTAAGTCTGTTATGTAAAACTGTACAATATAACGAAAGAAAACGATAAACCGTGTGACTGTCGAAACATCTCCAGAGCCGTGAAGTCGACGGTCTGGAGGTCGGACCACAATGTTTACTGAGGAGAGGATGGAATTTGACATTTGTGATGATGGACGTTCTACGCATAAGCTTGTAGTTAAAAGCGAAAGAAAGAAGAGATAAACGTAAACGACAACAAAAAGATTTACGAGAACGACCTACTTTCCGCAGCAAAAACTGCATGGAATGACGGAAGACTCAAATAAACAACATTGTTATTTACTACGTGCTCAAAATGACGTGAACGTCAGCGCAGCGCACGTTGTTCAGCCAAAGTTCAGAGGTACAAATATGTAGGCCTATAGCTATCACTCAGCGCCAGTGCTTATAGGCCTGTTTATTAACGCCAATGCCAAGGCACCAACTACCTTGTGTTTTCTATTACAATGCCAACGTTCGTGTGTTAGGCCTACTATACTTCCGTGACATATATCGATCTCATTATACGTCAGACATTCGACAGCCATAATATGACAAATGGCAAGTGCACATATATGACAACGGGCCAGTGGTAACAGGTTTGCTGGTCAAATGTATCAGCCAGTGTAGGCCTAAATGTACAGTACATATTCCGATGACTGAGCTTTGTTGGAGGCTTGTAAAACATGTTAAACCGAAGACTGCATGAAGCATGATACAATGGCCAAGCTGGGCTCCACATTATTGTCACTCATTCCCTTACATCAATTAATCAGCTTAACCAGATCCAGGTGGAAACTGCCAAACTGGTCAGCGGTTGTCAGTGGAGAAATATCGGTCGACGAGGAGCAGCTTTTCCACTACGGCGCCTCGAGGTAGCAAAACGCATTGAACTCTGTCCGTATTTCGCATCCCGGGACTCAAACTGAAGCGCGATTGGTCTTAGAAGTTCACATTTGATCCACCTTTTCCCCAGAGCAAATAAGACCGATGAGGAAGTAGCCAATGTAAACCCAGAGGTCAAAAGTCAAGGTCATGAAGTCAAAACATCGTTAGCCTATGCATCTCTGCGTTCCATCGAAATGCATTTAAATCAAAGTTAAAGCAATTAAATAGTTTAATGCCAGATGTACAACTTTCTCGTATACATGTACGCGTAGTTTTCGTAACTTGCTATTCATTTGGGTCGACTCGAGAATCATAGGACCTTACAAAGTTTAAACCCACACGCGTCACTCATTGGTGGACAAATGCACAGATGCAGTTCGAATGGATGACAATATATGTGTTTGGTAACTTTAGTTGTTCCGAACTTTTGAGACATTGTACGAGTGTGACAACAGGAGAGATACGCAGACAGACAGACGGAGATGTCACTGCATACACATGATACACTGCACTGTGCGTAAGTGCTACGCAACAGAAACACAGTTCAGTAGTTCGCGGTAGCCTGGAAACACGTCATCATTTGGCCGATTCAGAGCAGCAGGTGTCTGCTTTCTGTAGTCATTAACGTCGCTGATCGCCATGTCGATGTCAAACAGCAGCGGGCATGAAACAACTGCTCTCAGATCAAACTCAAAGGTACAAGAAATGAAAATGACAAACATAACGGTACAGGTCGTGTCGCGTAACAGATTCACAATGTTTTCATATCTTCATTTGCTACCAAGTATTTTATAGTGAGCCTTTTTGTAGACTTTAAAATTAGGGTTTAAAAATTCGTTAGACATTGGCTTCTTGTCAGTAATGTTGTGGCTCGTTGGTTCTTGAAACGTGAAGGTCGAGTTCCACGAAATGTCGTCGACGACTCGTGAGGACGACGACAACGACGATGAAAAATGAGCGGTAACACGTGACAGTGACATGACATCGTTGTACTGGACGCTGGACACACTGGCCCGTGGCTAAAGTCAGCGGCGTCGCCCTCAAACCCGGCGATGGCGTGCTATCTGCGCACTTAGCGCTGTTGCCAAATGTCAACGTCGTTCTGAAGCACTCCGAGTCCATTAGACCGACATCGACATTTGGCCTCGCATCGTGACGCGTTCTATTAATAGCCTGTGACAGAGTACTGGTACGTGGCACGCGCCGCAAAACTACGGGGGGGGGGCTTTACTGCGGTAAAGCGTTCCTTGTCGATTTTGCTAGATTTATTTACCGTAATCTATCGAAATTCGATGTCATAGTTACATCGACGTATATTGGTCGTAAAGTAGCAACATTTTTCTCAATTTAAGACGTTCACGATAGTTTTCGGCTGTCATTTAGCTGCGCATGCGTATCAGACGCAACCTTTATTCCACTTTCTGTCGGAGATTTTACGTCAGATGTGCGTTTCGCATCGTGTGTATATCTCTCATTTTCTTGCTGCCGATGAAAACCAGAGCCCCCTGTCTTTCTAGCACCGACATTTCGCCGCCAATTTGCAAAGACATGTAGCGCGTGGACACTCGACACTGACGAAGTTAATTCTAGGAAACATTCATTTGTTCTCGTGACTATTCGGAATGCATCGACGACACAGACGTCGCATGCAGTAGGTCTACAGGCTGACTGTTCCACGTCTTCTAAACACTGCTGCTGACGCTGACTAACCAGGGATGCAGATTCCATTCCAGTTTTTTCGGGATATCTGTGAGTGTGTGACTAATGTTCGATGACGCAACGCAGTTGTCCAATAAACAACATCGACGACAGCCGCGTCGTGTTGTGTTGTGTCTACGGTGCTGTACCGCTAAATAACATGCGTCACTTCTGTGAAGCCAGAAGCCAGAGTGAGTCAGTGAGCGAGTGAGCAGAGTTTAACTGACAATGTACGCGACTGGACTTTTAAATATAACAGGTCACTGCAGATACTATAGTCTTTACGTCATGATGTTAGTTTTGTACGGGCGACTGACAAACAGCGTGCAGCAGTGCTGACCGTTTTCAGTGCAGTTTACACTAATACCGTAACATGTAACTCCGTAAATGAACAGCAACAATATTTCGTCAGAATTTCACCGACAAACAGCGTTTAATGGTTAATGATTAATACGACACAGCTTGTACACATCATAAGGGCGGTTGATGGGTGACACAGCAAGAATGGACTGGGCAGATAGGCCCAGCTTCACTGTAGCGGCATCACTAAAAGCCATCCAAAGGCTACTAATGTCAACCCTTGTTGCCGGCATGCATATGATATCATAAGAGGTGAAAAAAAACACACGTTTTCAAGCAGTGTCCAGGGCACAATGTAAATTACAAGTCTATAAGCGGTGCCTATCGATCACCTACAGTTACTGTACTTTTAACCTTGTGCTGAAAGCTATAATGCAGTGAAGATCATGACTTCTGGACTCTTTTCATGACCAAATTTACGACCGCTGCTTCTCCTCTACCGGAGCACTAATTTCAGCTGGCACAACAGAGGCAATCTCAAGTACTGCATGCATTATTAGACAGCGTCAAACGTACAGCATGTGTCATGCATTGTGACCGATAATCCCGTAGCGCGGTGTGTCTGTCTGTCAGTCGGTCTGTCACGCGGCTGCGCTGAGCAAAAACGGCTGAACGGATTTGAGTCCTGTTTGGGGTGGAGACTTCGGGGAACCCAAGGAAAGAATGGGAAGGGAAATAGGGGAATGATTTAGCCCACTGTAACATACAGGAACAATGCTCACATTCGATGCGGCCTTGGCCAAATTACTTTGGCCTTTTGTTATCTTTATCACCTTTAGCGACCAGTCGTATTACCTGGCATAATGTGCTCGTAGAGGATGTGAACGTAGTCGCCCCTGTCTGGTCGAGTGTGTTCGTGCCAGAATCCGATCACGTGACCGAGTTCGTGGACCACTATACCGAACTTGTCGCAGTTCTTGCCTATCGAGATTGCCTGAGGTCCGCTGCCACGCTTTCCCACGAATGAACAGCATCTGCACCACACACAAACACCAACAATCTATCCTTTAACTGTTACGGTGTCAGCTAGGCTGAAATTCTTCACTTGTTCGTGTTCCCGCAACAGCTGGGATTCGAACTCGCAATCTATGAATCACAAGTTTAACTTCAACGACCCAATATACTGCCAAAATTAGAGTCTTATAAAAATTTAGAAAAAAGTCAAACTTTTCGATATTGTTGAAGAAAAGTTTCCTTGCGTGTATAGTTTTGTCTGAGTTCGAATAAAGTAGCTGATATATTCACGAAGTAATCAGTCTGCACACGGAAGAATTATTATTATTATTATTATTATTATTATTATTATTAAGGGCATTTATATAGCGCAAGTTCGCAAGGGCCAAAAATGCGCTATATCGGCAGAGATGGCAGTATGGTTACGTAACTGTCTATGTCTCTATAGCTATCTACATAACTAATTGTCATGACAGACAGTTAAATAGAAATGTCTTCAGATGTCTTCTGAAAGTCACCTCCGTGACGTCACTTGAACGCAGTGCCACAGGTAAACTGTTCCACGCGACTGGTCCACTGACAGCAAAACTCCTGTCACCATAGGTTGTCCGTGTGCGCGGAACAGACAGCAATGGCACCCATGTTAGCACATAACGTTGATTTGCATACATAAAAATGTGGAAAATGTCTATTATGGACAGGGCAGAAAAGAGTTTGACAGGGATTGGCTATACCACATAGGATCTTACAGAATAAATGCGCAATGTGAATGTGAATTAGCCTGAACCGCCGGATATTTCTTCTACTGTTATATAAATAAATATATAGCTGGGCTCATTGGGGCCCCGTATATGTTACTGGTAATTTGGCTCGATATAATTAGCAGTAATAGACATTACCCGCATGGTCGTTCTGTGAAGACAATGTAGTTGTAATCTTCAGGAGTTCTTTCAACAAACGAGACACACGTATAGTTCTCCCAATGCCTCATCGCTTGCTTAAAGAGAGCTTTATGAGCCCCTACACAGACAGCACAGTATCATAATATAACAGAACTTCGTGTATGTGTGTCTGCTACTTTTCATACTACTACCTTACTGTAATTAGTGTACTTATTAAAGTCACTCATAGAATGAATGAATGAATGTGAACATGTCTGATGACTTTAGTTTTAGTGATATCTGGGAATTTTTGTGTATCCATGCCGGAACAAGCCGGAACAAGTTTTCTGATATACGTCACTTTAAACAACGAAGTATGTCAAACTGTCTATTTCTTGCAGTAAAATATTCACTACAGACTGAGTAACAAAGTAGACGTTAACGACAACGTTCCACTACACTTGACTGTCACTTGTCAGTGACAAATTATTTCCTGCAGGCAGTTGATTAAATTGCACTGCAACTTGAAAAGAACGGTGTGAATGGTGCAATGTTAGGCCTATACCGCTGAAGTTGGAGTCTATTTCGTACGGGATGACTCCGTAGTCCCATAATCTGTCTACTCTGGACGTCGCCGCTCGTCGTGACCTTGACCGTGACCTTGAACTGGCGTCACGCGACATCCTCATAAGCCGTCGTCTCCGTTTGCGTCCTAGACGCCTTCTACAACAGCGAACACTTCAAGCAGTTTCGTATTTGAATTCTGGTCATTTCTGGGGGTAAAGACGTAGAGAACTGACTTCATTAGAGGCGCTTTATAAGTTTCTTTGATTATAGTCTTGCGAACCATACAGATAGACTTTGCATCACAAGGGCAACATGCCTAAATTTCTAATGGGCCAGAGCCTCAGTGCAAGATGACTTTCAGACGATGAATTCTAAGCTACTTACAAGTTACACCACAAGATGTTGTTGACAGTTTCAGTTGTATACGCTATAAAATATCGCTGATGCAGTGTGATATGCCCATAACTACAAAATTATGGTATGTGGGTAACAATCGTATGGTGACATAAATGAGCTAGAGAGCTGATAAGTACGCATTTCCAGCAACACCCCAACACCTCCAAATGAATTATCATCGCTTCGCCAAATCTGAACAACGACGATATGCTATATATATAATTGGGGAGAGTAATTACTATAAAATGGCAATATTGACCATGTACCATAAGTACCTTGAGCTGCGATGTCGACGTGGAAGCCTGTATAGGACAGTATTAAGAGTTGGCGGGTTGACAACACTGACGTATGCTGGGGTCGTAATAGTCGGCTCAACGTCAGGTGCTTCGTGTCGCCGCTGTCGCTGCAGCTCTCGAGCCATCTCCACGTCTTCGTTGCCCATCAGCGCGATGTCACCTAGGAACTGATCTACATACAGAGATACACACCAGGGTTGTGTGTAAGTTGACAGCATTTTCTACCCACGGTATGCAGCGTCATTTGTTTGCGGATGACAGCCAGTCCTTTGTTCTGATCGTGGACCACACACATGGTCAGCTCTGAAGAAATTCCACTTGCAAGTTCACCATCTGCTATCTAACCTCATTACCTTGAAAACTGCCATTCTGGTGCACAGGGACAAACAGAGGAAGAAGTGACGCTGTGCAGACTGCAGCTAAAGTTCAGGCTGGGTGTAAAACTTTTGCGTTAATGGGCGAAGCACTGGGAGCGAATGACATGAGGCCAAGTGACGTCATTTACGACGTAATGTGATATGACGCGCAGGTGCGCTGACAGACAGGCTCGTCGAAGCTTGGCATGCACTGCCTGCTTCACCGATATCTTGATACACATTAATCTATCACGGACGGTCGACACGACGTAGCCTACTAGCTGAATCTCGGATAAAAAAAAATGCCATTGGAAAATGCCACGCTAAAACTCGTGACACCAAAGTGGCAACCTGCTTGAGCTTGTGACACCATGGACAGCATGTCGGCTGATATTTTGGTTGTGTGAAGGCACTTAAACATGTCGCGACGTGAATCTAGGCGCACTGTTGTTGTACCGTAATTTGAAACCAACTAGAAACACGATCGGTTGTTCATCTGACCCACTGAAACATGGTCCGTAAATTACACCATATGACATACGAATCCGACAAAACACTGTAATTACGTAACCGACCGGTAAAGTCATCAGTCCGTTTTGTGCAGCTTGTAGAAAGCGTATCAGAAGGAATTCTGGACTGAAAGAAGTCCAATCAGGTGAAATCTCATCAGAATAAAACGTTAACCTTGACAAACCCTAAACCAAAGATGAGAACAAAATACGGCTGCGCTATCATAAAGCAAATGGCTTCGCCCGGACTGACTGATATCCGTTTCCGTATAGTCCTCAGTCAGACACTGCGACAGCACGGGTACGGGGCTAGTGCATCGCGTGGTGTCTGTTCACTTCCCAAGCCGGTAGTCATTTACCGACCTCGGAGAGACGGAAGGAAGGCTGAGCTGACATAGTTGGCTGGTTCCATACGAAAATGGTTTACCCGCCCGAAGAAGGTCACCCATCTCAGTACTAACCGAGCCTGACGTCGATTAACTTCGTTGATCAGACCAACGTCGTTAACCGTTACGCCACGCCGCCATTCAGTGAGAGGAACTGGATGAAAATAGCTGTTTTGTGTCAGTCGATTGCCATGCCCTAAAGGCGACGCCGTATATCTCAGCTACGTCTATCCGTGATAAAGCGGCGAACGATTTATGGTGTGCGATAAATAATAGGTCTCGTTGTGGTGCACCGTAGCGTTAATCCTTCCGTCTGACGGTTATGCAGTTGTCGCCTGCGGCGCGACGCAGCGACCGCAACACGACACGAGAGTATAGACAAACGCGTTGATAGATTTATGACGATGTTGCGATGATATCGTGCCTCAGGCACTACACCCGCAGTAAGACAACTCGGTAACTGAAATAGCCAGCTATGTATTGCCATCGTTGAACTCGTATCGGCTGAATAAGGTGTACTGTACCATTGCAGGCAAAATGCGTGTACGGACCCAGATCCAAGAGGCGTTATAAGGCAGTGCTGTGGGTCCAGACGCCACAGACCCTCCTCTCCAAGGATTGTGAATGTGAAGTGGCAAGTTTTGCTCAATTCGGAAGTTCAAAATGGCAGTCAGTGATGTTAATAAGGACTCGGGATCCAAGGCCTAATATCCAAGGACTAACATCCCTTACTGCAGTGTAATGTGTAAAATTCTCAACAAAATTCTGTAATATTGTTACTTTAGTTGGACATTGGACATGCTGGAACCCCGCAAGGATTGACTGAAATGACGCAGTGAACGTTATGCGTTAAGCATCGACTGTACTACACAGACCTTTCCTTGCCTGGGAAGTTCCAGGTCGTCTCCCTCCAGATATTCGAAGACACCAAAGCGTCCCAGCACTACATTGTAGTCTGAGACTCTTGAGTTTGGTGAATGATCAGTGTGTTGAATGAAAGAGCATTCGCACATCGCAACCAACACCTTTTTAAACTACCAGTCGTGTAATATGGCGACGGGTCTTAGAAATTCAAGTGCATGGGACAATGACAACTGTTGTCATACACTGTACTGCCTGTATACAAACTTCTATGTTATTCCAGTCGTACGCTGCTGCACGCCTATGTATAGTATTCTACATGGTTTGCGTGAGTGAGCAGAGGTTTAGCGCTCCTGAAGCCAGTGATAAAGCCCCCAACGGGGTCTGGGTGGAGCACCGGTCACAAAAAGCACTTTTGTAATAATTTAGCCTAGGAAAACGTGTCAGAAGCAACGATTTTTTTCGTGCGGATCAAAATGTCCATTAAAACTAACACACGTAGTTTGTGTTTTTGCATAAGCCTACTTTCGCATCGTTAATTAAAACAATTTTAACAAATTCGACCGCATAGACTTTATTGCTATATACCCGCAGGGCCACTGGCTGCTTCTCGAGCTTAGATGTGTGGGCTCCTTGTGTTCGCTCCCATGCATTGCAGGGTTTGCTAAGCCGGTAGTTATGCCCATGCATCCGTTTGGATAAGAATTAAAAATTAGTGCTACAATTTTTTCTCCCAGTGGTGAAGGGTTAAGGGGGCCATTTGCCGCTGGGAGATAAAATTTTTTGTAGCACTAATTAATAGCAGCACTGATCATTTATTCTTAGGGTCCCCTTGACCCTTCGCCCCTACCCCGCATTGCGGGGTCTACGGGAGCGGTAGCTACGCCACTGGTCCGGAGGCAAATGTCCGTGTTCGTAGCCTCGTAGGCTATATTATAAAGCTCTAGGCCTAATATCTACACAGCATTGGACATGAGGCAGTTCAAAGTGATCTGTATTTTAGCAGACCTTTAATGAAATCATCAACATGATCATGACATGTGCTCACGCCGAAAGTATTACACCGGTGCAGTGCTATACTGCATCGCTGACTGATAAATGGAAATTACACACAAAGCCGACATGGGCGAGTGCAATGCATAAAGTGGCATCGCAAGAAACCCGATACACAATGAACCTGTTGTGTACGAACCGCAAGGCTGCTGCTAAGTCAATGAACACCAGGTAGGCTATTATAAGCCTACACTGTACGTAGTGAAAAAGTACTGGGCAGTCGCTTCGACAATCTATCCTATCATTTGTCGCATTATCGAAACGCTGGTTTACGCTTAGTGTATGCTACGCAAAACCGTGTATAACCATAAGGGGAAAGAGCCTCGCTCCTGTGTGCCTACTTGCCAGAAAATTTGTGAATTTTTAACATCAAGGTGGTGCATTTTGGTGGATTCTGAGTGCTAAATTAAGCTTTTGCAAGTAAGAATCGATCCATTTAACCCCTTTACCTCGTTTCGGGTGGGAATGTCGTTTTCTGAACTGTACTTACTGGTGCCTTTATCATATTATTCTGCACCGTGTGTGTTTTCCCTTTGGTTGTCCTGAGTTCGTATTGTCTGTATCAGTGCAATCGATTGTCTGGAAAGACGATTCCCGGAATGATCTACTGCGTGTCGATCTATGCCCATGAATATGATGCGAAGACAGTCAAATCGAGTCATTCTGGAGTGGGCTATAACTTGTTCCCACGGTTCAACACTGTCTGCGTGCTGAGGCGACTCTGACTCATTCTTGAAACATGACTTCACGCAGCTGGACAGTCCATATCTGGCCAGCTCTCGATGTCTTCGTCTCCACGTCGGGTGTTATGATGAGGCATCGGCCAGAGCGCAGTCTATAACGCCAGTCTTCGCCATATCGTTGTACTGTAGAGCCGAATGAAACTGCCATATCGTCCGAACTTCTTTGATTGCTATCTATTCGAGTCCGTCCATGACATCTATGACCCTCGGTCAAGACCTCGTCCATGTCTCTTGCTGTGACTATCGGTAACGAGCTGTCCCGCTGTGTTTGAACCGACTTCACAGACAGACACGCAGACATGCAGTCATGCAACGTGTAGAATGCATTAACCTTCGCCGAACGACTGTCGCACAGTCTATGTGTAATATTTTACGACTTTCTCTTTCTAATTCCGATCATCAGACAAGAAGGCTGAACCTCTCCGTTAAAACGAGAAGGTCGGCTGGCTGCCTTGGACAGAAGCAAGTATTCAGAATTTCACATAGAGGTAATCAATAGTCTACCGCAGTAGGCCTATAATCATTCTCTCCCCATACGCCAAGGAAGCATAGCTATTGTCCTTGACCGGCGTATGAAACTTAGCAAGGCACCAGGCCAGTAGCATACCAGATAATGAGACATTGCTATCTGCTAATGAATGAAAAAACTGCACGTGACAACGAAAGACCACAGTTCAGATGCGCCAGTTCAAGTGATAGATAGCAATTCGCGCAGACAGGCAGTGCAGCTATAGGTCACCGATCGACCGTCGACATATCTGATACGGGAGACTGTCTATCGCCGAAGGCACTGGCGCTCTATGAGATGATGCCAAACAGTCTTCGTGCTATACAGTATAATCTTCGCTACAGCGTCATCATTCTTGCGGTCTTCCCGACCGTTGTCAGATCATGCACGAAGGTCGTGTTCTACTATCACTTAAGTTCAGTCAGTCTGTCCGCAAACTGTGCACATTTCCTATATGAACCGCAAAGCTAAACTGGCGCCTGCTGATGTCGTTTTCTGAACTGTACTTACTGGTGCCTTTATCATATTATTCTGCACCGTGTGTGTTTTCTCCTATGGTTGTCCTGCGTTCGTATTGTCTGTATCAGTGCAATCGATTGTATGGAAAGACGATTCCCGGAATGATCTACTGCGTGTCGATCGG
>Ga0126335_1000965_pt1 | contig 15191 bp, 6 predicted proteins | sample OlaspJWI45metaG_FD_108409 | JGI IMG/M metagenome (GOLD analysis project Ga0126335, IMG submission 108409) | Marine gutless worms symbiont microbial communities from Oahu, Hawaii - Olavius sp. 1 OAHU.JWI-45 metaG | ecosystem: Host-associated > Annelida > Digestive system > Unclassified | place... | reverse complement strand
GGAGAATGTGTGATTATTTGGCTACAACAGTCACTGCCGTGAGGCGATTTCTGATCGTTTAGTTTGTACAAATGCATTAAGTACCAATTGCATTTTTTGTGAGAATTATTACTTTTTCAGAAATTTATCCCAAGAAATTGTTGTTCTGTATTGTGGAATAAATAATCTCTCCAACGCAGTCAGAGTTTCTTCAGAAAATCTAGAATATGGTTTGCATTTGTGTATTTTTAAAACAAGATATGGCTTCTACAGTTTGTCTGTTATCTATTTTATTCATAATTAATCACCGATAAATGGCAATACAGAATAATACACTAAAGCTATATGTAGGTTTGCACATACACTAGTCTAAGCCGGTAGGTTGCAGCCGGTTCCGGAAACCGTGTATGACGACCGGCTGTTCAACCTTGCGACGACGGGCAGCATCTGTATCAAGACGCGAGGGAGCGTGAACGACCGCGAGGCGAACCGGGACACGAAAATTGATCATTAGCAATATTCGAAGCCGGTTCTGTATGGCTGGCTGACAAACGTCTTACAACTGTGGTGTGGCGTGGGTCAGCGTACGGCAAACGGTTCTATGTGTAGGCTATAACATCCGCCTATGTCGCACTCAAGGCATATAATCAATCAATCAATCAATCAATATATTTATTTCAGACAACAAGGTCCATAGCTACACAACTACGAGAGAGAGACAGAGAGACAGACAGACAGAAACAGAGAAAACAGACTAACACAGAAACTAATACAGTTGTAAACATCTCACTACCGTAGCACATTGTCACAACACAGAACACTGCACTCAAAACTTAAAACTACTACTACTATCCGTCCATCCATCCATCCATCCATCGTTTTATCATCATAATCATCGTGGTTTATTTCAGGCAAGAGTCCATAGAACATAAAAGACAATGAACAGTAAAACAGAGAGACAGACAGAGTATGTAATATATACGGCGTCTTGAGAACCGTACTGAAGCGGCACACAAACTTTGAGAGCTGCAGCAATTCACTGACTGCACATGTTGGGGCTCTTGTGAAGTTCTTGAAGCCAGGCTGATTTTCAGTAACGAGTTCTGTCAGTAGTTGTTCTTGCTGCCCGTGCTCGAGTAAAAGTAAGTAAGTAAGTAAGTAAAGTAGACAACTTATGTAGCGCTGTAAGCAACACAAGCCGCCTCAAGAGCACTTCACATCAAATGTCATGTTGCGCAGGTGAATTTCTAAACAGGTAGAATTTCAAATGTTTCTTAAAGTTAACAAAAGAAGACATTTACGCGGCGCAGCGACAGTCACCAATGGTAGAGTGGCGTGTGCACGGCACGACCAGTTGTGAGGTTGATGAAGACCTCAGTCTTTGCCTTACTTCAAGTTTGGCCCTAGCTGGAGAAGTTCATACAGATAGGCTACTGTGGTGCTGATCCGTTGAGACATCGGTATGTCACTCAAAACACACAGTTTGTGCTGGAGGTCTTGTAAATAGCCACATCTTCGCCTAAATTTCTATTCTTGTTTTGCCGTGCATTCGTTCTCTTTCAAGTAAGAACAGGCCTTTTCTGGCTGCTCATTGTCTTTAATATTCCAGCAAGACTCGCAGTAGCTGATGTCGATAATGTAGAGAAAGATAAGCCATCTGCAGTGGTGAGAAGCCAGACACTTAGCTAAAGTGTTAAGAAGCTGTACACTCAATTATCTCGGTGGTGAAGCCCCGTCTAACCGTCTTAAGAACGTGACAAAGCACACCACTGATCCTTCTCAGAGCGAGTCAAGAAAGTGTTCCACCGTACGGAAAACGTCTGTCACAGTCTGTGAATGTGTGCGAGCGCGCGAAAGCGTATACAATAAACAGTTCGGAAGACAGCGCGGAACCGGATTAGACCGTCGCGTAACCTAGTAAATGCGTTACTCGTCGGGTCTCGTCATCTCTGAAACGTCTCAAACTTCTGGTATCCGCTCCACAACTGACTCAAAACCTTTTCACGGCAACCGCGTCAAACTTGGTGACGCGATCCGAGCCGTTTTGACGCGGTTCAAAGTCGTACCACGGTTTTACCGGGACCGTGTATGTGTGAACGAGCCTTAACACAAAGCAGAAAAGAAAAATTACGCACAAATATGAAAACTAAACAACAGTGGAACTGCTATTTCCTAATGAATGTCAAGAATGTCGCTGACTGCTAAAAGCAGGAGACCTGATTAGCTCTGGCTGAATACGGCGGCAATAGCTGACCATTTCTAGGTCTAGAGTAGAAAATACGTTGTATGTATATGATTTCGTGGCAGATTCCTTGGGAATCGGTCCGGACACCTGCCGATCGTGGCTCGACGAGCTTGCACCCCTGTGCTACGTCATTCGGCCACGACACGTTACACCATCATCCAGTCACGTCGTTTTATGGACCACCCAGGTTCTCATATACCACATCATAGTTACGAGTTACGATGTTCTTCAGCGGCGTGGCCATTGTGATCATGGCCATAGCACTTTTTCCAAAATACAGTTTTAGTCTTGTTTGAACAACACTGCGATTCTTCAGTTACCCGTTGTTGCCAGTGGCGTCAGCCTTTCTCGGAAGAGATTTCATTCTGTTTAGTATCTAGTCATTGTTTGGAAACATCTTAAGGCCGCATCGAATGCATAAGATACGGACTACCGTATTGTGATTTATGACCTTATAGTGTGGCCGTCTGTCTGTCTGTCTGTCATTTGGGTGACTGTTCTGACGCATTTGCCAGATGGTGCCATCTGATGCGGCCAAAATTCCAAATTACTTCAGAGTTCAGATCTTTGCTCTGTACAGTTTTTGTTGTTAAAACTTTGATTGTGCACCTATCCTGCGCAGAGAAAGGCATTTTACACAACTGCCAGTTGGCTGATCAGGTAAATAGTGACGTCACAGTTTGTGAAGAATCTATAAATTGTACAGCCAAAATTCCCAAAAGTATTTGCAAATTATTTTTTGTTTCCCTACAACTTGTTACGTAAGCACTTGTGCTGAAATTTGTGTTGCCATTGATTAACATTTGAGAAAAATATGATAAATAGAACATGGCGTGTTTTTTATGAAACGCAGCGTAGTGTGTATTGCCTGGGACAGAAGGGTGCTGTGCATTTTGTTCTGTGTTGTTGGATGCAGCGAGCAGCAGGTGGAACTGGATTGTGTCAATGACATCATAGCACGCTGCGAGGCCCGCGCCAGGTCATTGCTAGCTGGTACCATCTTTGACGACGTCCAAGCACCACCAGGTCATCAAGTACCTGGCCATCCCCGCTAGACCACACCTCACCCTCACTGTAGGCATGCCATTTTTACTCTGGATAAGAGTTGGTCATTGGTCGATCCGCTTTACGCAAACTTTCCCAACTCGACGCTTCATTTAATCTACCCAGGCCATCAATACCAGGCCCACTGTGGTATATTTATTGTCAGTGTTCATTTCTTGATTATGTAAATAAAAACTTGTTGTTATTATCGTCGTCATAGTCACCATTGTTAATAATTATTAATTATACCATTACCAACACTACTTCATTTTATTGAATTGTGTAGGTAAATTTTTGCATCATGATTTTCTGATCTGCATTAAAAATTTTCCCAAATGGATCTGGCTAATGTTCAAACTCTGTTCCATTTGTAGCAGTTCGTTGACACATTGACGTCGTCGCCCAGCCTGATTAATTAACCTGGCTGTCAGTTTGGCAGCTCGTATCGTTAGTTTGTTACTTATTGTTGTTCTAAAGCTGTCTCAACTGCTGACTTTTACTGCGCAGACTTCATGTTTGATGATGTATTGCTATAAAAAAATTTTTCTAGTTTTACAGGTGTATAAAACCAAATGTGGTGAGCTGTAAATATAAATACGTTATTATTATTATAAATACGTGTTTTTTTTGCAAATTTATCGTAATTTAAAACATGTGGTCGTCTTGTTGTTAATCTGATGGTTGCCAGCCTGCAGCGGCATAGGCACACAGCCACGCAGTCGCGTGCACGCAACCGCGTGCACGCTGCCACTTTTGGGTGGCATTGTTTCCAGAGTACTTTTATTTTAAAAATGTACAAAAGATTAAGAAATAAAGCTTCTATGAGATAAAAGCGTAAAAGGTAGCGTCATTTCACCCAATTAACTGTTGAAAGCCATATAAATGTTGTTTGCTAGAATGTACCTGTTTTTATTATCTTAAAAACGAAAATTACAGAAATTGTGTTGGTTTTGTTGTATTTGGTGACCACTGATGTTTTGTGAAATTTATTGACATTTTCTAATGTCAGCAACATGTATATGACGACATGTTTTAAATTATGCTGTCAAAAATTAGCAAAATCAGATAACATCTGACAAAGCTATCACAAGTATAAAAAGGGTGGCATTTATTTTGAGACACAGTACAAAATTTTTATTCTATTTAATTTATCTATTATATGATATATTGCACTGTTTTTGGTGCCGTTTGTGTAGGCTTTTATTAGTTATTTGATTTATTGTGTAATTACTGAAATTTATGCAGCTATTAGCATTAAAATTTGATGTACAATCACTGTTATATAATTACTAATTTTTGTGGCAATAAGGTGTGCTGAAAATAGACCTCATTTTATCCACGGTTGTTTTTTGTAAGTCTTTTTAGTTAATTTAAATTATTTTTTAACTTAAATTCCACGAAAATAATCAGTGTTACAAATGCGGCAAAATTTTTTCAAAGTTTTTTAGACGTAAACATTCGTAATAGTATTGCGTATAGCTGTGAAATTAAAGCCAAATCATGAGCATTGATTTGAAGCTGCATAGATCACTATATAGGCCAGATTAGGCTCATAGTTTGTTATGTAGATACTTTGCTGCAATTGTAGTAACATGTGCGTACATAAACCACATTAAGCGAGTTATTTTGGAAACTAACAGCATTCAGTGAATTACTTGTTTTTTGTATGTAATTGGACACTGTGTCATTATTTGTAGCTGTACATTCCAGTATCAACACCATTTTTATGACACATTCGTGTTGCGCGATTCAAGTATTCTAGGTCTGATGCTTATTTTGTCAAAGACAGGCCTGTGTTCAGTTGTTTTTTCTCGATGATTAATGCTTTGTGGCTGCGAATGTTGGTCAGTTAACAAAACAGACATACTGGTAGGGTAGCTTACAGGGTGGGCAAAAATGAGTGAAAACCGACACTCTTTTGGGTGTAACTTTGTCAAATCTTAACGGATTATCGAAATTCTTTCACTGCTGGAAAGAGAAATGAAATGGATAATATAATAGGATATGTATAATACTTCCGTCACACTTAAATATGTTGCTGCACTACCCTGTGAAGTTTCAAAGAAGTCCAAATTTGCCGTGTCATTGATAAAAATACAAATAAAATGCAATGATTTCACACGCATCAAATATAATTAATCTAACTTAATTACTTTTTTGTTTATTTAATTATCATCTTATTTTGTACTTCTGTGAAGTAGCAGACATTTGTATTTAAATTGGGCCTAGGCCTAAGTGTTGGCAGCACCCCCTTAAACACTGCCCCCAATGATGGACGATATGTTGGGGCAATCACTAGCAGTCTCCCCAAAGGCCAATTAAATGTGGGCTAGTTGGAGCCATAGTCCTCCCAATTTTTGGTATAGAGATAAATAGGCTGAATTAGTGGAGCTGTTAACTTTTTCATCATTGCTTAGAAGCTCCTCTGAGCTTTAGGAGCCTTGAACAGCATGTAGCTTATACGGTGGTAATTTCTGGAGCAGTATCAACTGTGCGTGCTGCATTTTTGTATATTTTTGCGTCTCTAAACAATTGTGCATTTTGTGTATGAGACTTGTACTTTATATATTTGCTGACACTATTGTTGACAGCAACATATATGACGTCAAAAATACGAGATATTTTATTCTGTTGCCTCATCAAAATGAAGTAGAATATACTCCAAAGAATGTGCTAATTTTGGCTTGAAATGCATCAGAATCGTTCGGCGGCCGGGCTGCTGGGGGAGCTTACAACGCTCCCCCAGACCCCCTAGCTGGATTAAGGGGGCGCTTCGCGGCGGGGGAATAGGAGGGAAAGGGAGATGGGGGAGTGAGAAAAGGAATTAGGGAAAAAGAATAAGGGGTAAAGAAGGGAGAAATGGGAGGGGTTTGCCCCTCTTATGTTAATGACGCCCATGGGCCCCATGCCTACAGGCAGGCCTACTTTGTTCGAAAGCGGTACACAGGTCTAGTTGTAGGCTCGTGTAGGGGCAATGTCAACTGAACTGCGTGTAGGCCTGGTCGTTCAACCACTAATCTGTATCTGACATCTGTTGTCGGACGTTTTGCGAGGACAGTTGAAATGCGCCGTATTGACCAGAACTCGACGAAGTAGTTTATCACTTGGCTGGCAACATGACGGTGCATCAGGTCATTAACTGAATGCAAGCAGAGAGCGCACTTGACACTGGCACCCCGCATCGAAAGGTGGGAGGGTAACTCATAACTGAACCCGGAATCCCATAGTTGTAAATCTACTCTTACTCTGTTGGTGATCGTATGCCAGAGATCACAGATATGACACGAGTCGAGTCGACAGGTTGCACATAGGCTAGTTACTAGTAGGCTATTGCCATCAACATCTGTAAGTGCAAAATGGCTATATAGGCTATAGACACCGATGAGCGCTATTTGTTACCTGCTTAGGTTTTCTTTGTCATTTTTGTGACAGTCCCTTAAAAAGTGAGGGGTACGTCACGTGTATATTCACTAAGCGTACCCCCCATAAATGATGCCACCTGTGACCAGCAAACAGCTCCGACCTCAATCTGGTCTGCAACGAGATTAAGTTTTTTATAGCAAGTTAGTCAGTCATGGTTGTGTGTCATCAATTAACTGAAGCCGCACTTACTGTACTGCACGTTTGGCGTGGCGTTAACGATAGCATTTTTGGCGTGCATCGACGCATGGCATCCGCGTCTTTAAACATGTGTACGGGCAAATGGTGGATACCTTGAGCAACTAATGACAATACCTAGGCCTACATTTAGTCAGACGTACGACATGAAAAATTTCATTTTTTTGTCAAACGTTTTGTCTATGATGTTAGGCCTAAGTGACACTTTCGTAGTCACGAAATGGGTTCGGATGTCAAACTTCACAAGGTAGTGCAGCAACATAGCCTATTCATGCTAGGTTTGGTAAGATATGTTATACTGGTACGCGATTCGTTGACAATTATAGTTCTGCTATCACCAGAAGCATTTTCAGACCCAAAATACATCAGTACGGGTAAATTGATACTTTTGGACCCAGAGGGATGGAAGGCTGAGTTGGCGAGCCGGGTTCACCCAATTATCCCACGGCAATTATCTTGTCAGCGGTTTCGCGACTACAGCTAAAATTAACGTAATTGGTCGAATTACGACGGTGCCATCGGCCATTCCGCTGCTGGTACTGCCACATGTGAGGTGTCAGCTATAGTAATTGTCCGTGTTGTCTGTCTGTCTGTCTGTCTGTCACACGTGAATATCTCCGAAACTAAGCAAACTATAGCTTCCTGATTCAGAATCTGCCATCAGATTCGCGATCGGAAGTACGGTTCCACCATTTTGGGTGTTTCCGGGTTGGCACTTGGTCCATTGCAGACTGATGGCAGATTCTGAATCGGGAAGCTTAGTTCGCTTAGTTTCTGAGATATGCACGTGTGACAGACAGACAACATGGACAATTACTATGGCTGACACGCCACATGTGGCAGTACCAGCAGCAGAATGGCCGATTACCCGTTGTAATTCGACCAATTACGTTAATTTTAGCTGTAGTCGATTGATTGATCGAAACCGCTGACAAGATGATTGTCGTGGGATAATTGGCTGTAATTTTCTATAGCCCATCTTGGGTGGGCCCGGCTAACCAACTCAGCCTTCCATCCCTCTGGGTCCAAAAGTATCAATTTATTCCTACTTGCACCAAATAGGCGTTGGCGGCCGGGCTCTGACCGGACCCGATGAGGCAGCTTATGGCGCTCTCCCAGACACTGTATAGCTGGATTCAGACTTTGCAGTAAAACCAGTTCTTTTGCCATTTTTTTGTCATTTATAATATATAGCTCTCACCAGAAGCATTTTTCAAACCCAAAACATCAAATATCGTTTGGCGGCTGGAATTAAACTTCTCGCGGTAGGCCTACTTGTCGGTTACTTCACCCAGAGGTTAGGGTTAGGGATAGGGTTACAGTTATGGTTGGAAAAGGGTTAGAGTTAGTGCTAGTAAGTAACGGTAAAATTAAATCGGGTGAAATAACCGACAAGTAACAGGCCGCAGAAATTTTATGCTAGGACCGCCCCTGTCTGCACGGGGGCATCCGCCGGGGCTCGGGGACCGAAAAATATTTTAACCGTCCCCCAAAAGTAATTTGGAGGGGGACTTGGAGGAGACATAGTACAGTAACGACAAAAAAATACACATAGTTCTTTATACGTTAAAAGGCGCTCACTGCTTTTTCTTGGGTTGCGTTTTCGATATCTTGACGATTTCACTTACCGCAAGAATCGCGGACTCGACACTACTACTGGATGGAGGGGACCGACTGGGCGGGCTGTGCGCTCAACATGCCCTGGACCGGCAATGGGTGAAACCCAGTTATTTACTCTTAAAGTTTAAGCCTTGCCATTTAAGTCAAGGTGAATGAGGACTTGGTTCTTAGAAAGCAGGGCTTTAACTGCCGGCGCTTTTCACTCATTTGGTGAGGGTTTTCACGGTTAGCTGTCCTTTTGCCTTCCAACAAACGCAACGAAATTGTTGTGATATCATTTAGTCTATTAACTATAGCAAACAGAAAATTATGGACCTTAAAAGTGGACTTAGCCGAAACATGGCGGGATAAGCACTTCTGTCCCCTCCACCTCAACTTTCGGGGGGGATCGTCTCATCCTGTTCCCCCAAGTGTCCGTCTGTGGCCACCAGAAGCGTTTTTTTGAGCATGAAAAGGCATAAGAATGCTTACAGCGCTTCCCAGACCCCAATCTGGATTAAGGAGCCTACTTCTAAAGCAACAGAAATGGGAATTTACTTTTAAGGGGATGAGGACCTGACGGTAGAAACGCGACGGAGGGAGAAGTAGAAAGAGGGACATGTGCAGTTGCACCCCTGGAATGACGTGAAGAAGCCGTGGTTTGCACCAATTACGTTAATCAACTTTCATCACTCGCCTTGCTTTAGCTATACCGGTATTTGCTGTATCCATTGCTGTCAACATATTGCTGTATAAACAATAGCACTTGTGGTCACTTGCTGGTCAGCTGTGGAGTGGACCACCAATAAAGTTACTTCCTCGGTTGGTCACGTGCTCAATCGCTGACCAATCAGAAAGGACATCTGGTGCTAGGCGCAAGAGATCATTTGGTGATTCTGTGTGGAAAGTTGTATTTTGGATTATTTAGTGCATTTTTGTTGCGTAATCTTTCGTAAACGTACGACATATTCGTTTGAACACACACAAAGCAACATGATGCACATTTTTAGCTGACACACACAGTGCTTATCTTTCTAATATGGGCAAGATTATGTGAAGTTTTGACTGTGTTATGACCGCCATCTTGCAATTTGTTGAGTCTTACCGGTGCTGTTATATGGTGATAAACAACAGACAGTACATTGCTAGGACAGTACAACTTGCCATCACTCGAAGCTGGTGTTTCCGATGTTAATCGGAACGAATCGGTGCGATATTAATCAACCTGAGTTGGCACCTATCTGGACTAAGAAGAATATGACAGCAGCGAACAACTCTCTGACGAACATATGGGTTGATGACGGTATGTCACGACTTATTGAGGAACTGTTAGGCCTATTTGTTGCTTATGAATAAGTGACTACTGACTAGGGTACCGGTACAGTACTGGGATGCAACTAAACATTGACTAAAGATGACACATGTAGATGTCGGCCGTAACCTTAACCCTTACCCGTACCGTACGATAATTACATGTGCCATGTGCATGCATGGTCCCCAACGCTTGTTGCTGTTCATCGCACGCATGGTGTATTATTATTAGAACTGGAAAATGCAGCAATTAAGATGTATTGCTAAATTGCGTCCAAAATTGCGGCAACACGACATGTCTTATTGATGACAACCATTCATATTGGCTGAATTCATGTCAGCAAGCATCAACAACCACTGCCCAATTCCACATGCAAGACTGACTCCACTGCCTGACGAGGCTAACAAACGGTCATGAGCATAGCCACGTGTCATCAACACATGCACATGATCATGCGCTATGATGCGCAGTGAAGCATGACTCACACACCATAATATTACTTAACTCGTGATGGATCTCGTTTTTGTGTCATGACCTTTGACCTCATGCCTTCAATGCTTGTGCATCGGTTGTCACGTGACCAAACCATGCACACGTCTCCAGCCCCTTAAAACTCTACGCCATAATTGCTATCCCAAAATTTAAAGACAGGTCATATGACTTAGGTAATGCCCCTTTGACCGAATTTTGTGATTGTAGATAGTGCTGTTTGTAGAGAGTGTGCACCAAATTTGAAGTATCTAGCTTTAAAGGAAATGAAAAATTTGCAAAATTTAAAAGTAGGTCATGGACCTAGATTATGTCTCCTTTTGACCTACTTTTCTTTGCTTATTTTGTACTCCTTACAATCTGTCTACACGCTAAATAAGACACCTGTCTCCGTAAATGGTTACACTTTACAGGCAAAAGTAAAGTTAGAGAATTTGAAAACTTGTAGTCCATAATTGGGACTGAACTGCAGATCTCTGGCAGTATAAGCAAGCACGTTAGTGCATGAGCTCTGCAGGCATTTGTTAGTGTTTGTGCAGTGCTAATGTCTGATTTTGGTAATATTGCAAAAATAATGAAGTTTTCAGTAGTGTTGCATACTTTTCAAAATGATACCTCATATCCTCAAGCTTTATGGCTTTGTATGGTATTTGTGATGTTATTAGAAGGTGACTGATAATAGCAGTGTGATGTTTCTTGAGTAGGACGTGGAAACCTAATTCCCGTGACACCGTCATCTTCAGTTGGCAGTTCACAATTGCCTGATGATGTGCTCAAGTTCTATGAAGACACTGGCGTTGACGCGATTGCCCGAGAGGTTTGCACACTAATCACTGCATAGATTATATGTATCAACTCACACAATGGTGACTTGAGAAAAAGCTTATCCAAAATGGATTATCTGTATGGCAGATTACCAGCCGAGTTTAGGGTCCATCTAGTCTAAACCTAATTAATATCAATCAGTTGCAGATCACGTGTGTACGTCCGACCGGAAGTGTTGACGCACAGATGAACTGCTGATATATCATAAATATTCTGTGATTAGGATAAGTAAAGCTAGAAAATGTATCAATTAGTTGTATTGCTACGTGCAGCCCTACGCTGCGCTCGAACTTGCTCACACTTGCATTCGCTTGCCCGCCCGTTGGCACACGCTACCTTGCACTCGCTCTCACTCGTTTACCTGCCCTTTCGCTAGCACTCAATTGAGCTTGCTCACTTTCTCTCGAACTCACTCACCCGGTCTGCAAAGCCATTCAGTTTTTACTCTCTTCCTTCATGCCATTTCTCACATGAATCCATTTGCTACGTAGCTACCAAGTTTTGTGAAAATATTTTCATCAGTGATGGAGATTTGACTGCAAAACGTAATTTAGAAGAATGCCCCCTAGTTCCTGAATTCTGGTTCCAATTTTCACACACGCCAGTCTTTCAGGACCTTCATATTTGTTACCATGCAAAATTTCACCAAAATCAGACTATCTGCAGCTGAGCTATTGTGACTTATTTAACTCATCAGCGGTCTCGTTTTGTATCAACATACCAAATATGGTGCAGATGTTGTGATGTTTCGCCCAGATATCCATCAAAAACGAAATCACGTTAGCGACCGCCGACAGTAAATTTAGCGCTGGCAATGGGGGCACTATAGCTCAGCTGCAGATAGTCTGATGTCGCTGAAATTTTGTGCCGAGGGTTTCCCTGGAGGGGCATTGTTTGGGTGCACCCTCATGTCTGTCCTCGTGTAAAATTCAGAATTGGAAGCCCAGTTTCCTATCCAAGTTTCCGACTAACCATATGTCTATCTCGCTTAGTTTCAGAGATGTTTGCATGCGACACAGATGGACAGCCAGACAACACAGACAATTACTATAGCTGTGGCCTATGTCTTTATAAATGTGTCACTATTTTTAAAATGCATGTACGTTCATGAGCTCAAATGAAAAAAATGGTTGGAATAGAAACGTGAGTATTTGCTACAGACATAAGAACCACATGGCCATGCCAGTGCCGTGCGCCAGAGATAAAGGCTAAATATAGCACTGAATCACTCAGTAAAATGAACTGGGTGTCCCTTTACTACAAGTGCTATTTCTGAAAAACCCCTATATGGGCAGTTACCAAAGTTGCCAGCAAGAAACTAGATACTTTCGGCTACATTTCGCTCCCTGACATAGATTTTTATTCAGCAAGCTTAGAGTAAGAAAGCTCTAAATTTGACAGTAATGCTTCTTACTGCATATATTTCACAACCGTATATGGGTGCTTCTAATTAGTTGAATCGTTCAGGGGTCATCTCTGTGAATATCGCCATAATTTTACACCAGCGTAAACTAGAATCCATGGTCTAAATTCTGCCACAACTTGTACGGATGTAGCTTAAACCAGTTTAATGTATTTTGTTTCAAAACATAGCATTTTTGGTAAAATGCATAGCAAAATGGCTAAAACGCCATTCAAGGTCATTGAGCGTCACTAAAGGTCAGTGATTTTAGCAGCAGCTAATAGCACATGCGATTTGCTATTGGTGACTAGTACAGTCTTAGTTATATCTAGTACCGAAGATATTGCGGATTGTTTTGTCAATTTTGCTGTCTGTTGCTAAAAGTGCTATTTTGGAGAAATTCCTAAACAGACGATTACAAACTTTTGCATGAAGAAACTACAGTCTTTGCGTTACTTCCCACCTGCAGTGACTTTGACTGTATCTTTAGCCGTTTTAACAGTTACTGGCTTCTGAATTGGCGATTTTCCGTTTTTGCACACTTTGGGGCCCGAAATACTGGGACGGATTTCGGAGATGGGGGAACCGATCTGTACCAAATTGCAGAACATGATAGCCCAATCATCTGTGCAGAACAAGTTTATTTCAAGGTTATGAAAAATTGCACCGCTTTGAAGTGGTGGCCGTCCAATTGGGTTTGGTGGAAAAAATGCTCAAAATTTTGCAGTTTTTAAACCCTTGTGAAATTTAAGGGGCAGATCTGTTTGAATGGAAAACAAAAGTTACGCCAGAAACCGATCGAATGACACAAGAATGACAAAAATGCGTCCAGCGAGTGCGGAGATATGGGCCTCTACAATAAAATGAATAATAACATTACAGCAGCGCAACAAACAGCCTTTCACTCGGCAGCTATGACATGTGGTGTGCAGCTATGGCTGTGGTTTGCAGCTATGACTGGTGTGCGGCTGAGTAATCAAGTGATTTCTTCTACGAGATCAGTCTGATCTATATATTAGAAGAAATGCCTGTATTTTTACATCAGTTGTGGACTTGCCAGTTGTATGAATGTAATAATGTGTATATGTGTGGTTGTAGGCGGGAATTATTGACGATGAAGAAGTTGTAGCAACGACCATTACGAGTCCACCACCTCCTGTACAGGCTAATCCCAGGAGTAAGTCTCAGCGTTTTAAAAAATACATCAACTGTATGTAGGTGTTTCACATTTCCACTATTTCCATTTTCAGTTCGGTTTTTGCAAAAAAAAACTGCAGTTTCAGTTTCAGTTTTTATAAATTTACTTGCTTATAACTTACCTAATACATATTTTTGGTTATAACTGAAGAGATATCACGATTCTGATGAAACTCGAGGCGAGTCCAATGACTGGTCACATGACCCAGGTCACATGATTTGTGACTTGTTGAAGTGACGTTCCACAACAGTATAATGCAGTTTGTGCCACTTTATGGAATTCATGTTATTTTACTTGATGTTTGGTCATATGAAATAGTTGTGTACGATTGCTGTTTTCAGCAATAAAACTGATAGCAGTGCCGATCTCGTCTGCAAAGCAGCAACAGCAACAAGTTAATGTCGACAGTGGTATACACAGAGCTATACGCCTTAATACAACAAACCAACAAGTTGTCAGTGCTTCACCACTGGTATGATTTGTTAATACTGTATAGACTCTGTACAGTATAGACTACATATATTACCACTGCAGCATAGTTTGTTTATTTCTGTCACTTATTGCAGGCAGTCACCATGCATGGATTTTCCGACTGACCTTTAAAAAAGTTGGGGTATTGAAAGAATTGGGGAATGTGGGAAAAGTCAGTTTCCACATGTAAACAAAACATAAGTAAGTAAATTGTTGAAATTCAAAGAAGTTTGAAGAAGAACATTTGTTACGTTGTATGGCTGGTTGTTAGGTGTTCATTAGGATTCCACTCAGATGCATTTGTAGTTGTGTCAGCAAAGTTGTGGGGCCATAGACATGGCTTGAGCAGCCTGGAAAAATCATGCAATTTGATGGTTAATGAAGAGTGTCTACCTTGGGATAATTTCTGACAAAACAGCTGTTGTTAACTCAAGATAGTACACACTACTGAAGTGTCTGTTTATTACAGTTGTGCCATTTGTTCAACTTTGTTGCAGGTGCTAGCCAGTGCCTCAAACACTGTGCTTCCTCACGCAAGTCACAGCATCACGCCAAAGGTAATCCAGCTTGTACAAGCTCCCCACAGCAACACTGCTGCAAATGTCTCATCAAATTCAACGTGGGCTTCAGTTAGTGCTCGTAAGAGAACCAGTGAAGCTCTTGACAGTTATGCATCAGACAGGTGAACAACCATTCATTCAGACTTTATTTCTTGTTACTTGTTTAACAGATATTATCCAGCTGATTGGGCGCACTGTTGCTGCCAGTCATGTTGTTTTAGCTCTCGCTGTTTTTTTTACGTTTTTAGGCAGTTTTTTTCTTGAGTTCAGCGTAACTGTATCGATGATCTGACTTATCTTGTTCTCTGCTATCTAATGGCTATTATTTGGTGCTGAAACCTGCTGGTTTTCTTTGAATATAATCACTGCATATTATCGAACGCAACGCAGTTCTGGCGCGAAGGGGAACAGGCCGCCATGCCTATTGTTTACAGTCGTGATACACTGTT
>Ga0126335_1000964_pt1 | contig 15198 bp, 7 predicted proteins | sample OlaspJWI45metaG_FD_108409 | JGI IMG/M metagenome (GOLD analysis project Ga0126335, IMG submission 108409) | Marine gutless worms symbiont microbial communities from Oahu, Hawaii - Olavius sp. 1 OAHU.JWI-45 metaG | ecosystem: Host-associated > Annelida > Digestive system > Unclassified | place... | reverse complement strand
CACTCCTAGACCAATCTTTACACGGAAATTCATTCAACAGTTTCTTCGAGCCTCATTTTTCTCTTTTCTTGAATTTTCAATTAAGATTTTATCATTTACAGGGGAGCGTCAAGGCATCACTACGTTAACTGACGACAAGAAAAAATAGGGACAGTCAAAAAGTCACAAAAGTGTTATATTTCACGTATGTGGGGAGAACCGCCCACCAAACTGATCTGCCACAAAATTTGCACAGGGAGTCATATCCCGGATGTATCACGTGTGCCAAATTTCAGAAAGAATTTTTTTTGATGGGTGGTAATTGATTCTACAGAGAGTCGAAATTTCCATTTTCCTATTGATTTTTGAATGGCCATTACAACAGTGATCCGTCAACACCGTGGGTGCTTGCCTGCTAACTAATTTTTTGGTTTATAGTTAACTCTGCTAAGAAGTAACGGATAACTTGGTCAAGGTGACATTTAACTGCAGAATACTTAGTTTAAAAAACATTTTTATGAATTTCGAGCAATCCAAAATGCCATGCACACGGCATGATAAACGTGCCACTCGTTTTGATACTTACATCAGCTACTTTTAATTTCAACATATGGCTACCGTAGCCTACCGCATCACAACCCCACTAAATCACCACCATGCTCCAGTTATTCGTGACATACACAGCGCTGATCAGCTGGTAATAACAACAAGCTTCACGTGCAAGCGAATACTCGTTTCAACAATCGCCAGCAACAAAGCGAAAACAAACCTCTTGCTTGGAGGTCGTATCCTAACAGCAACGGTCACTTTCGACATGCCTGCTGGACAACGACGAACTACACTCCTACGTCGTGGCCATCCAGTGAGTTGTCACATTCTCTTTAATCGACAAAAATCCAAAAAAAACATCACATACCGACATCACGCAACTGACAACATCCCGAGATGAGCACTTGAGCACGCTGATGCACAGGCTGCCAGACGAACTACGAACAAGTGCCCGCCCGCCTGCAGCCTACGCCTAGCCTAGCAGAGCAAGCCAACTTCGTGCATGGCTCTTTCCCTCATGAATAATAAACAGCTGCTGCACGTGTTTTAGGATTCACAGCGAGGTCGTCACGAATAACAGTGCGGCGGCGCCAACGTGTTATCAGCGTAATGAAAAATAACCGCTAAATAACTGCAGTTCACTTTAAATACGATAATTAACTGAGTCTGACCTTTAAAGCGCATCAACGCAAATGGGAGGGCTTTTCTTGATCATCAGTGTTGGCCTTGAAAAGTAATTGAATGAATGAATGAATTTATTCGCTTGACAGAAAAATAAGACAATATGACAGAAAAATAAGACAATCAGTCAAGCAAGAATACCGAGGCACGATAACTCCGTGCGCTTAATTATGTGAGACTGGGGAATACATCTTATATGGAGATTCAGCGGAAGCGATTGATTACATAGGTCGAGCTATAGTGGCCTATTAGATGGAGTACTTAAACATCACTTTTGAGGCGTAAGAACTAAGAAGGCCAAAACGCGCATCTGGCGTTGGTGATATACTAGAGCGGAGTACGTGCATGCCCGTCTTTAAGTACAAAGTGTCGGGTTTACTCTAGAAGCCATGTTTTGTGTAACATTGTTCTATTAACTGGTTGCCCACACATAAGTCGGCAGATTGAGATTTATGGCTATAAACAACATAAACAACGTACCGCAAGACCGAAAGCAGGTATCTATAGGTTTTGGTATGGGGCAGTCCCTATCTCACCGCGGCCACCGGCAAGAGAGTCCTCAAAACATGAGACTCGAAATGCGTCGAAAATTAAAAAGAAACGTAGGCCTATGCATTAAACACGCGGTAGGTAGTAGTAGTAGTAGTACTTTAATAACATATGACAAACGCACATGCAACATCGAAATATAGCAAAGGAGAAATACACTGTATAGTCTGTGAGACAATGTACAAGTGAGAATAGAACATAAAAGCAGCGTTAGTAGATGTCACTGAACAGCATTGACTAACAAAGTTTTGTTTCATAGCAGCATTGACATCTATGGGCAGTGTGAGCCTGTGAGGGTGTGTGTACGTTGACGTAGGTTAGGCTATGCTCAAAACTTTTAGGTTGTAGCAAAAGGCGGTGGAGAACGAGGTTGGGATTGTACCATCCTACGGATAACCATGACCACTGAACTTCAGACTTGACAACGACTCACAGAATACAATAGAATTTTATATTAAACAACAAGGCTCGCGGATAATTGTGTAAGATGCACCATATAGTTTGGCAGACGGCATAAGCGGAAATAGATGACATATTGGCGATGAGTTCACAACAACGCAACACTGCTACTCTAGCGAACACCATACCGCGTTCGATGAAGACGATCCTCGCTCGGTGGGACTTAATAACGTGATGTCAGCGCGATGCTTTTACGCAACCAACACAGCTGCCGAGACGACCACCCACTGTACCACGACGGGTTTATGGGCAGCATCGCTAGACGTTCTTCGAGCATCCTTGTGATGTTTTATTGGCCTAATCGCGTTTTTGTCGCCGCTTAACGCCGGCCGCCGCCTTCGAATTATACGACTGCGCTTGGTCTTTTGCGTGTTGCACGCGTGAATTTCATCATTCGACAGAGAGAGGGCAACACAATGAAATCAGTGCCCGTCGAGCGCCGGTCACGGTGCTAGCTGCTGCATGGTTGTGGTCTTGAACAGCGAACTACTGGAAATAGTGGTGGAATGTTTATGCACAGTGGTTTCAAATGCAACATTCAGTACGCAAACCAAACTGAATCGTTGTTTATGTGAACGACTAATTGAAACTTTATCAATCATTTGAATAATGTGTTTCATCGACATTTCGAGTTAACAAAAAATGAGTAATCAATCAATTTATTAAAAGCGAAAGGACCAGACGGCCACTTACATCACAGTATAAAATACACGACATAAAATATATAAACACACATAAATATTAGATATTAGATATTAAATATTGAAAACAGAGTTAAAACCAGTTGAAACCACTTTAATTAGACTAAAAAGTTAAAAGCAGTAAATCAGCCACATTGTTTTTGTAACACTCTCAGTCAGATGGTTCTCGACTGTTTAGAAACAACTAGTTCGCAGACTCGCAGTAAGTAACATAAACTCAACAATAAACACATCATATGATTATGAGTAACGTAAAAAACTATTAACTATTAACAAAGTATTTTCTGTAATCTGTTCTTCAGCGCAATGATGAAAATCGAACGGCACACAAACTAGGGTTCGATTTATATTTTATATAGCTCAGTGTGTATGAGTGGGCCATAATAAACTGGCCAGGCCACACATTTAAGCTAATACTTTAGACATGTTGTTCAGATTTTCACCATTCCTGGCAAAACAATGCCATTTAATTATTAACACGATAACATAATTTGCATAAATTAATTACGCGCCAATATAAAAATGACCGACATCGCTGTGAAGTAGTTAATTACTATTATCACTGCTGTCAAACATTTAATTAAGTAAGAACGTTTGTTTCTTTCTTTTCTATGGTTTAATACAGGCAAGTAATATTATATGGTACCTTTCATTTGGTAGATGGTGCTGCTGCATTTTGTTGAATTACTAATCATAAATGACAGATTCTGATGCAAAACAAAATAGTCTTGAGGTACGCCAAGAATGGTTCAGATCTGATTAGTATTTCTAAAGATACATGCTATTGAAGTGAGTGGCCCCGTTTTTTTGGCCCACCCGGTATATCGGACTGCGCCGCACGCGACGTCGTCCATCAGGCGTTATCGTTTGCATCATCTTACTGTACCAGCAGCAGCAGCAGGAGTGCAAGACTGCAACGGACCGAGCAAGTTACATAGACAACTTGCGCTCTATCGGTCCATCTCTGGCATTGCTTATGTGTTCCCCCATCGTTGACACGTTTATGATCGGCTGCACGGCTTTATACCCACTTTATTCTTCATTTTGTTGACAAAAGCGATCTGTTGTCTGAACTGCACCGAACGGCACTGCATATTAATTTCAAGTAAAATGTTATGATGTTTAAACGATGTTCTACGTCTAATTGGTGTATCAATAGGACCTCTGCCGTAATCTCATATACAGCCAAAGTGATAAAGTACGACACAGGACCTTCCAACCCTAATGAGTCACTTATTAAGCCGAGATGACTACGTCATTTGGTTACATTTCCGAACTGATCATTCGTCTGTGCTCCAAGCAGTCGTGAACTGTCTCCCACTTCCAGGAAACTTTACACTATCAAATGTACGTACTCGACTTAAGCGTCGTTTCCACACGTGCTGCGTTGCGCTGTGCGATGCGTCTCGAGTGCCGGCGAGTTCCCGCTCAATAAGCATGCTTTAGATTGAGGACTCCGTGGTAGGCCTAATGCCGGTGACAGACATGCAAGAAACTTGTACAAGAAACTTATACAAGTTAACTTGTACAAGAAACTTGCAATCACGTGACTCAGTGCACACGTGCTGATTGGATGTTAACAAGTTCCATCACTCTTTCAGTAGTCTGTTCGTATTCACTAACTCATCAATGTGTCAATGGAAGGCTGAAGCCGCTCCATGTGATAATGGTTATGATGATGCTGATAACAAGTGACCAAAGTAATTTGGTGAAGGCAAAACCCCCTCCTTCCTCGCCGTCGGAGATTGGGATCTTCATCTAATACAATGTTTTTGGGTTCCCAAGAGTGTCCATTGCAAGCAGGATTTCGATCTGTTTAGCCGTTTTTCAACATATTGCCAGAGTGTCATCCTGACAGTCAGACGCTACGGGATCATGTATTCGATGCGACCTAATAATGATAACATTTTAGCAATACATAGAAACATATGGAGTTAATATTACGCAAATTATGCCTGATGCCGCAGTCAACACCGAAAAGAATAATGCTCGAAGTTTTGCAATGTTGCCCTGCATGCGGTCATTAGTTTCATCGGTCGAAGGCACTTGCATCACTATGTTTCTCAGTTCTCAACATGTGGTGTTGACTGAGTGACTGACAGACATTCTGTGAGCGCTGACTGCCAATGCTCTCTGCTCTGCAAGTGTCGTCGTCGTGCAATGTGCCCTCTGTCAGACTGTCACGAATACGCGACGCTTGGCATATACCCTCTCATGCACCTCAGTGGAGGAGCGACGGTCAAGAGACTTATTAAAGTCGCGTCAGTGACTCGTCTTCCGGGCAGATCGATGTCGTGCAGCGCAGAGCGGCTGAATCACCGGCATCCTACTCCTGTTTGTCACTGACTGTATGCCCCACCTGGTCCAGGAACATAACCCACCACGTCAAAAGCCTCTCCAATTACCTCTCCCGACTCAGATTACACTACTGGTAAATTCTTACAAACTCTAACCGCCGCTAGCGAAATGATAAAACTAGACGTGCCATTGCTTGCGGCTGCGTCGAAAAACTGCAAGATAAGAAACTGTAACTGAACGTGATCGGTCGGTGCAAATTTATGGTCAACATCGCTGCAGTAAAGACACAGCGACAGACAGGAAGAATCATAGACAGACAGCGCGCACATTCGAAAACATAATGCCTGCAGCGCCGATCTAAGGCGTAAACAGATATCAAACTATACTCAGTGTTAGGGAGTTAGACTCACTGTTTTTGTCAGTTGTTTTAGCCTCATCGAATGTATGAGATGCGAAATATTGCGATCGATGATCCCGTGGCGTTGTGTGTTTGTCAGTTTGTTTGTAACGCGACTGCGCCCTGCAAAAACTGCTGCATGCATCCAAGGTTCTGTTTTGAGTGAAGACTCTTAGGGCCCCTAAGATTCTTCACTCAAACGGCAAAACAAGAACTTGAATCCGTGCTAGGGCACAAGGAACATTGCATTAGGTGGGTGTCCCGATCCTCCACATAGAGGGGAAGAGAAGGGATTCGATGTGGTCATCGCCAAATTACTTTGGTTATTTGTTTATCATAAAGGGGGTTCTGTGGAGGGGTTTAGTCGTAAGTGGAATTTTCTCGTCGGCAGTTGTTGGGTCGATGCTGGTAGGTCGTCAGTGCTGATTACCTGCCATGTTCGTCTAACTAGTTCACGACCAGCAGCAGCAGCAGCCGAGACGCCGCGGACAGCTACTCCTCCATCTCGGTGCGTATAGAGCGCGTTGTCACTGTCCCAGCATTTCTCACGTATCACTCACGCGACTGACGGCCAAGCAGTCGCACGGACCTCAGTAATGATGCCAGCAGCGACAGCAATGACTGAACTGCACGGCGACCAGCACCGGCGATGACGAACTTAGCGGAACGTTTACGTGAGCGACACTAAACACTGTCGACTGCCAACGCTGAGTAGTTTTGTGCTATAGGAAGTAGAGCAAACCACAGTGCCAAGGTACGGTCATCTCGTCACTTATTAAATACCTAATAGGCTCACTTTGAGTTCATTAAAATAGTGACTATCGAACAGTAGCGCAACTTGGATGAAGGCAGCCCCCGGAGAGTGGAGGCAGGAGACTTTAGACGCGTAAAGAATCGAGGAAACGGCGTAAAAAAATTAACATGAAATTTTGCCAGTGCAGGAAAACGCCTTACAACGTTCGGGTTATGGGTCTGGAACTAGCAAATATTTGCCGAATATCTGAGCATTTGACAGAAAAAAATATATTTTAGTTGTAGTGTTTTGATGTCAGGAAGATACGATAGTACAGTTTATTGCGAGCTAAAAGGTAACAAGCCGCCCATGGGCACTGACGCTCAGCTGGCATAAGTAGGTCAGGGTGACCTAGTTTTTGGTTTGTGATCAGAGCTGGTCAGTATGTCTGCGCTTGCAAGAATACAGCTAGGCGTCTATTTCCAGCGGTTATGATTTGCCGACATCCTGGTTCACAGACAGACACACATTCGCGGTTCGAACAATCTACGACTGAGCTGAAAATCATGTCCACACACTGTCGGTGAACGTACATTTGACAGTAGTAGAACGTGTAGTATAAGCGCTAATTACGTTTTACCGGGTGAGTCAAAAAAGAAGCCCCCTAAGACTTTTTCGATTATAATCAGCCTTAACTTTGTCAGAACTGATGTTCAAAAATTTTTCACCGCTGGAAAGACCATGGAATTTACAATAAAGCCGTTTTAGTACTTTCCACTGCACCTTAATTGTGTTGCTGCACTACCTTGGGGAGTTAAAAAGTACAAATTTGCCAAACGTTACAAAAGATACAACTTTAAAAATCATACCGTATGTGACAAAAATGAAACATTTTTATATCATATAGCTAAAAGAGTATTAATACTGTCATAATATAGCTCAAGTGTCCACATTTGCCCACACACATGCACTATGATGTGGATGGTTACAGTACATCGTCAGTGACGCAGTGGTCCATGCAACGCCAAACGTTCAGCAAGCGCAGCTTCTGTTTGTCAGCATTATGCACTCACAACTAAAAAAACTCGCTGCTGGATGACACCCCATATTTTGTAGTAAACCAGATTGAGGTCTGAGCTGTTTGATGGCCCCAGTCTGGTCCAACGTAAATTGTGTAGCCTGCTGAAGAAATCGTACATGGTCACATGCTCAGTGTGCAGGGGCGCTGCCAACATTTAAACCTGTTTACAAAAAGCGGTGTGTTATTTAAAAGAATATTTAAGAAAGACCATAAACTGAAGTAATAAATAAGTAAGTTATAAGTAAGTAAGCGTGATCAATTAAAATATGTGCATGCAAAAATCAATACATTTCGTTTGCAGTTTGTTCTATATTTTTACCAAATTTGAACCTATTTAACTCCCGAAGGTAGCGCAACAACATAATTAAGGTGTGATGGAAAATGGTACATGGTATTTGTTGCAAATATTGTACGCTTTCCATTAGTGACAGAATTTAGAAAATCGGTTAACGTTTGACGAAGTTAACTAGAAGCCGATTATACTTAGGGTGCTACTCGTTTCTGACTCACCCGGTATATTTAGAAATAAAAAAATGCCTGCGTTTATAGACTTTTTTTAAACTTTCGGGCGTTTTTATTAACGAAAGCTTCGACTAACTGCTGCTGAAGCTGAAATGTTGCTTGCATGTGTATTTTGTCGTTAGATTCGGATGAAGAACGCTGGACTAGTGTGAATGTCATTGACGACGGCGGTACAGGCGCCGACAACGTATTCAATAAAACCAAACATTGACGCGCAGCGAAGCGACTCCACCACGACGACGAGCGACGACGACTAAGGCAATAAAACGTTGAGAAGTGCTTCAGAGACGCCATGTTGTCAGCCATCCGTACATACTGACTCTGCAGTCGAAAATGAATCGCGGCCGCCGCGACTGCTGCTATAGAAGAGGAGGAATAAGACGAACATCTTCTGGCATCTCCCGGGATGCAGGGACGTCGTCGTCATGGGATGTCCGCGTGATGACTGCTCTGCTGATGGCGTTGTTCGTCGTCACGAATGCGCCGCAACTAACAGGTGCGATGTCACAGGCGTTTATTTCTACGTGTTTCATTCACATTCTCATAATCCTGCGCGCTGGTGTACACTTGCGTTTTGATGGCAATTCGAGTTACTGTTCAAGACGTTGCATTCCCACTATTTCGACAGTGACAAAAACTTGTTTAATTGTGAGGATATACTTGTTCCCAGTAAGGAACGAGTGGCCAAAGTAATTTGGCGACGGTCTGAAGACAGACACCGGGATCATTGATTGTATAGTCCGCATTTCATGCATTTTAATTATACATACAGGGTGGGCCAAATTAAACAGGGCCACTCAATTCAATAGCTTGTAACTCTAGTTATACTGATAAGATCTAAACCACTCTTGGCAAACTTCAACGTCATTCCGTTCGTAATCAGAGCCTGTCATTTTTAGCTATTAATTCAAGAAAATGCCGCGGCGACATCTAGCGAATGAAAATGACCATGAAAACATTCTCTGCATTTATTAAACCGTACAAAAACAAACAAACGTTTTTACTTACTTAAATTTTTGACACCAGTGACGGTAGTAATTAACTACCTCACAATGATGTCAATTATTGTTGTTATTTGTTAAATTATCTGTGATTTTTTTACTTTTTAGAGCTTTGATCAACATAACGAAAGACGATGACCGATCGTTATTTATTACCATGCCTTTCATTCACCAGATGGCGCCACTTTATTATGCATAATTAATGTATGCAGATTACGTTATCATGATATGTATTAAATGGTCTTGTTTTCTGCCAAAAAATAGTGAAGATCCGAGTAGCAATTCTGAAATGCGTCGCCCCGTTTAATTTGGCCCACTCTGAATATCATAATTGTGGTACACCGAGCTTCTGCATCGAGCTCATATGGTTGTATCAATTAATTGTGACGGTCAATATGTCAACGGCAAATTTTAGAATATGTCAATAATATCAACTCACTGCGTTTTGTGGATTTAAAGTGATTATTTCCACTTACGTTTGCTTAATGTTTTAGCTTATTAACAACCTTAGTTGTAGAAAAAAACATTTAAATATAATGTCAGTTTTGCATTTTTATGTATGAAGATTTGAGTTAATGCGCAGAAAAAGAAATTGAAAAATTCTGAAACGTCTCTACGCACCACTCACTCAGAAATTATGCAACGCAGTTAAGCATAATCGTCACTTCGCGATTTCAAAAGCTATCTTTTATACTTGAACACATCAGCCATGAAACTCCATTGTTTGCTTGGTTCCAATTTTATTCGGTCTCAAGCAGCATTGAATTGTTTTATTGATATTAAGCTGTCAACTAGGACTGTTCAATAGCAGCACTATATCTTCGTCAGTGCAGCGGATGGTGCGCCTGTGATTCTGTGTTGTATCATCTGAAATGCCTTTCTACTGCTCATCGCACGCCCATAGCCGATAGCCGATTTGTCTCTCTCAGTCTCGGTCATTTGCTTTATGTCATTCGTTATCGTTCCGTTCAGGGCGTGTAGTCGCTCCTATAGTCGTCGCACTTCCTATAATTGCCGACGTCGGATATATCGAACCCCGGAACGTCCGGACGGCAATCGGCGTCTTTATAGAGGGGCACATGGTGGAGCTGGCTGCAGCAAGGGTCAACTTGATAGCTGTAATAGTGTCATCAGTCAGTACGTCAGATTCCACACCGGCTGGACTGGCTCCGACCATCGTGAACACTGGACCTCCGAAGAGATGTTGCGTTCAGAGTCCAGACTGCAAGAGGACAGACCGTCACAATGCAGTCTGGATTTTGTCGTATGTGCGTCATCGGTCGTCGTGATCAGAGCGAGATCTGTGTGTCGTCATTATATGCACGAGATTTACGACTAGGCCTATTGCCATTATCAGAATGTGCCGACTCAATATCTTGTCAATTTAATGTTTTGTATAGGGCATCTTTCTCTCTCTGTAGTGTTTGTCCCTCCGTGTTTATTTTAGTTGACATAGGCAAGACCAGAACGGACACTTGAGATATCGAAATGACAGACTTCGTTTGCAAGTTTGGTAATACGACTTCAGTTCTTCCGAGAGCTTTATAAAGCGCGTATTGATTAACGCCACAAATCCAACGACGCTCTTAATCTTGGCTTAGCTGGAATTCACATGCCGGTAGCCGACTTTCACACACGACAGTGCAACGAGCAGCCATCACGCATTGAACGTTTGCCATCCATTTCAGACTTTTCCGGTCAGTCTTGCTTCATACTAACGACTGTTTAACAGCAGAAACCGGACTTTGCGGTGCCCGTTTGTTGCTTCTCGGCCTTCCTGGTGGAGTATCGGAATCGACGAGGCTTACAGCGTGGAATTGCCTGTCAGCGAAAAATGGTGTCCGACGATATTGGTCGTCAGTCTTCGAACGTTTCGCTGCTCATCATATGTCGCTACACATTTATGCAGGCTCCGTGTGCAAAGCCTGCGTCTTTCGTGGCCGCCGATCTCTCCGTCGCGCCCTTAAGTCACTGCAGCGTTAATGCTAAATTGGAATGTAAACCTTCCATTTCTCGACACGATCTATATCAGTATACTTAGCCAACAGCTGTAGGTTAAATTGTAATTTGGTCGACTAAATTCATTACTGTTTTTACTCTATCACAATTAAGATTATTTACTGAAATCCCGAAGTGCGGCACGCCACCCTAAATTGAAACAATTGACAGTTGTTCGAAAAATTTACAATAACTAATTGTGGAATTCGGTTGCTGTTTAAGCCTAAGTTTCTACAGAAAAGTAATAACTTAAAATCGAGTCTGTAGTGTACAACAAATCTAATTGTGTAGCCTACCATGCACATGCATGCATTTACAAAATAAGCGCGAAACATTTTACCGATATTGAAGAAAATTGGTTTAATATTGCAACAAACAGCGATGAAATAGAATCAAAGGACACATCGTCGTTGGTTGTCGTGATGGCAGTAAATCGTTCCTAAGTGCATTGGTTATGACGTCGAGTTACTCTTTACTACCTCGTGTGTGCACGAGTGTCAGCGTGGAACAACGTCGACGACCACAAGTCGCTGATAAATGCGTCGCCATCTATTGATAAGCATTTTCTATTTGCACTCAGCTCGACGCCCATCCGTTCTCTTCTTATTACGCTCTTGTTCGATGATGTTGTCGCCACCATTTATCAAACTAGTGCCCGTTCTGCCCTTCACTTGCCACCTCCATCGCTCTCGCCACAGCCACGACGCTCGCGTGGTGTCGCCAGCACAATGCGGTAACTTCTTTTGATTTCCCGATCAAGACCACTTGGAATCACAATTGTTACCGATGTTAATGGAAAGACGTGATATGCTTGTTTCTCTCAGCAGAGATAAAGTGCCTTGTCTCGGTCAGACGTTTGTTCGTTTAAAGAAAAATTTGGGCAAATGCTGTCTTTTTTCCACATGTCTTATGTCAGTAGCTGTGGAACATTTTTTCCATGTAACACTACAGTACTTTCGATATCTTTCTGTATACTGTCAATAAACTCTCAATACAATATCTTGCCGTGTGAGCATGGCCGGTCTCTGTTTTCTTTTAGCAATGGCAATAAAAAATATCCCGATTTATCTCTACAATTCATCTATCACGCTTTTAAATTGTGCCGAAAGCTAGCCATGTCAGTCGGTGTAGGAAAAAGTTTCTCTACGAAGTCTGTAGTATGACAGTTGACGAACTTGTGGTGACTTTTAGTTGACAAGGCACGTATTTGCTTCAATTGGTATCTCTTTGTTCTGTCTTCTTGTAAAGCGCAGTGGTAGTGGAGCACACAGATTTGTTTTGTTTTTCATGGTCACAATGTACCGTCAGTTGACATATGATTCTCGTATTTGTCGTCGTTTTCTACGTCCCAAGTCATCCTATCTAAAGCTACAACACAACTACCATATCTGTCTACATTTCTTTCTGAAGTAACAACTTACGACGGAGGAGGCGGGTGTTGGAAGAAAGGAGGTCGATCATATGCAGACTACGGATGCGACTGGGCGGGCGTCTGCCATATCAACGTTGTCATCGCTCGAGATGATGATGCAAGGTGCGGGTTGCCGTCGTCCAGCGATGCACGGCATTGCTGGCTTGCTATAGATTTATCATCACCCTTTCCGCGATTTTCTCCCTCACTTTTATGCATTTGCCTGCATATGGTTCACTGTTCTGTTACATTCACCAATGAATGATCGGCCGATCACGCTTCATAACTGCACTTGATAGTTTCTGCAGAAAAATTGAAGATAATCCCCGCTTTTCATTTGGTGGTGAAAGCGCGGACGCCGAAAAAAACTATGATACGACACGATTGGAGCGAGCTGCTAAACAGAAATTCTAAACACTATAATACTAGTAATTTAAGGTTCAGTATGACAATGTCTATTACATACTGATAATTTCAATAGTTGATATAGGCCTACTAGCTGACGATAATTTTCTTTCGCCATAAGAAAACAAAGGAACGTCCAAAAGTTAATGATGTTTTGTCTTCTCGTCTCTGTCTGGCTATGCACCATCGTACCTATCTGACAACATACATCTGGACTCGGAAGGGCCTCGACGTCGCTTGCGTTCGTCTACTGACAGATCGTGTGTTGTTCCACGCACACACAACACATTCGGTGACAGAAGTTTCGCTGTCGCGGGGCCACATGTCTGGAATAGTCTCCCAGGACACTTACGCGATGAGAATATCACCTACAGCAGCTTCAGGCGTGAACTGAAAACATATTGGTTTTCTTGCAACCGGGGCGCAATATGACATCCTGCTTAATTGCGCGTTATAAATATTCTTACTGAACTGAACTGATATTGGTCACTGAGACTGATTCTAAGACAAACATTACTGTTGTAATTCTGCAGTTTACCAAGTTCATGCGCTGCACTGTTTTCAGGTTTGACAATGCTGGGCGGCTCCTCGTGCATGTTGCCGGCTAGCTGGCAGGGCGAATGGTATGAGAGTGATGTTGGGCGCGTTACCATAGCAGCCAATGACGTCAGTACAAAGGGAACCTGCGTCGACAATGACCACAACTACTATCTGCTCGAAAACAGGTCTATAGCAACGTCAGTGTCATATTGAACACTGTAGCCGGTTTATCTGCTACATAGTTTAAAATTATACGTGTCTTGGTATTGTAGCATTTTGTGCACGCTGTTACCCATCATATAGAATATAACAAGTGGCCAAAGTAATTTGGCAAAGGCCGCATCGAACTCCCTCCCCCTCGCCGTGGGAGGTGGGGGCCTGCATCTGATACGGAGTTTCTTGGTTTCCCAGAAGTCTCCACTCTCCATTCCAAACAAGACCTCGATCTGAGCAGCGGCTTTTGCGAACAGACAAACAGACTCAAAGACACACCACGCTACGGAAACATCGGTCGCAATAGTCCATATTTCTTGCGTTCGATGCGGCCTAAAAACTGTAATTGTGACCTGACTAATCAGAACTACAGTATAGTACGGTGGCGCTGAAAATGCACGACCTGAAAATGACGGACAAAAACTACGGGGTCTAGAAAATGCAGGACTGGAAAATGACGGACAAACTTTTAGCAAACTCTGAGCAAAATTACGGGGTCTGGAAAATGCAGGACTGAAAAATGACGGACAAACTTTTAGCAAACTGTGAGCACAATTACGCTCACAATTTGCTAAAATTTTGTCCGTCATTTTCCAGTCCTGGCATTTCAGGTGGTGCATTTTCAGTCGCCCCTATAGTACAGCTAGTACTACAGCTCTAGTTTGCCGTGCTGTGTACTGCATTATGCCCGACAGCGCAGTTCAGTAACTGAAGTACAGCTGTGTCACCCAATGTGTCTCTAAATGCATTGGATTCCGTTAGTCTGTCTCTCTTGCAATCCAACCCATTTCTGTGATATGCCTATAAACACGTAAGTCGTCCGCCATAATGGCGTCGCCGGTTGCCGGCCGAGGCCACGGTGGCGGCGGCGGTGCCGTCATAAGTATCCCTCCTTTGCCATCGCCGCCAGAGCCATTTGCCGGAAAGTGCACGGCTGATGGCGGATGCTTCATCGGCGCCGACGACGCTCGGACAGCGGCGACTGTGCAAAGATAACTGATGAATTACTGGCGGGGGTGGCTGCTGCTGCTCTTGCTAGCACATCGGCCGATCACGCATCATCGAAATTGTGCTGGCCGACCGACCGCACCGGCACTCGCTATTTAGTGCACCATCTCGTTATTTTCAGTGTAAACGAAAGCAAGGCTAAACAGTTCTTTCGAGCGGTTCTGCTCAACGAAGTGGTGCAATGAAGAAGTGACGTGAAATACATAATGAAGTTGGCGTTAGGGTTAGGTATTATCTAGAGTCTACAGCCATAGTCCTGAGAGTGGTTAGAAACTTGGGACTAAATATTAGCGTAGAGTTCATTTTCAATCTGTCTTATCTTTGTTTTTATGTCTAAGATCAGTCTCGAAGAAACTGCCTTTTTCTGTCTCATTGCATCACTTGTCGCAACAGAATGTCAATTATTACGTCAGGAATTGGAGTGGCGGGGCATCGCTTATTTTAGCTGTTGCTTCGTCGATTATTCTTAAATCGTCCTTTTTTGGAGCCTGAGAAGGTATGAAAGCGCAGGAAAAAGTGAATAAATTTTGATGTAAATATGCTCAGGTTAAAAATGTCTTGTGTGTGACAATTTGTTCATTATAAGAGGATGATATTGTAGTTATGTTATATGTATATATTTATTTTTTTGTTGTATTTGTATTACCATCTTTGGTGAATAAAGCTTTGTGTG
>Ga0126335_1000963_pt1 | contig 15209 bp, 13 predicted proteins | sample OlaspJWI45metaG_FD_108409 | JGI IMG/M metagenome (GOLD analysis project Ga0126335, IMG submission 108409) | Marine gutless worms symbiont microbial communities from Oahu, Hawaii - Olavius sp. 1 OAHU.JWI-45 metaG | ecosystem: Host-associated > Annelida > Digestive system > Unclassified | place... | reverse complement strand
ACGCCTACGTCATAACCGGAAACCGCCCGACCACACCTGCAAAAGTACGACGGCCGCCGTCGGTGATCACTGTACACGCTCTCGTCGTTCATCCGTCGCGGCTATCCATTGTTGGCGACCGTGCCTTTTCCGTGGCTGCGACGCGAGTGTGGAACAGTCTGCCAGATTTCGTCATGGCGTCAACGTCGCTGCCCACGTTCAAGCGACACCTGAAGACTGTACTGTTCTCGGAAAGCTACTAAACACTGGCTGTTTCGACGACTTGAACACCTTCCATCGCACATCACTTTCTACTTTTAATTTTGTACGGTGTCCTAGCAGTCGTTTTCGACATTATGTCACCTCAATCATCTTCGTTTACTAACTAACTAAAGGAGGTATAAAAGTTATATTTTTGATACTGTATACTGTATACTGTGTGTCAAATGGGGTTCTTACTATTCTAAATTTGTTAACTTAAACTGTGGAATTAGACGGGGTGGGATTTTGTCCCCCTATCTTTTTGCTGTATTTATAGACAGTGTTGTTGACAAAATAAAGGCAAGTGGTTTAGATTGCTGTATTAAATTTGTATGTTATAGTATATTACTGTATGCTGATGACATCATATTGTTGTCTTCGTCAGTATCGTCGCTTCAGAAACTTCTCTCAGTCTGTGAACTTGAATTAAGCTGGCTTGATATGGCAATCAACACTAAGAAATCGTCTTGTATACGCGTTGGACCTCGTTACAAAAGTGAATGCAGTAATATTGTAAACAACAATAACACGAAATTATAGAATGGTGTGATACATTTAGATATCTAGGTGTTTACATTACCTCTTCGAGTGTGTTTTCTTGTTGTTTTAGACATTCTAATCAAGCTGCCTATCGCTGCTTTAATGCTATATTTGGTAAGGTTGGTAGGATAGCTAGTGATGAAGTTATTATTGAGTTGTTCAAAATGAAATGTTTAGCATTATTGCTCTATGGCACTGAGGCATGTCCTATGAAAAAAATATCATATTGCTTCCTTGCAGTTTGTGGTTAAAACTTGTTTTGCAATAAATTTTAACACTAGATCTAAAGATGTAATTAACGATTGCCAATTTTACTTTAATTGTGACTCTGCATTTGATTGTGTAACAAAAAGGACAAATAAATTTCTATGTAAATATGCTCAGGTTGAAAATTTCTTGTGTGTTACAATCTGTTCATTATAAGAGGATGATATTGTAGTTATGTTATATGTATATACTTTTTATTTTTTGTTGTATTTGTATTACCATCTTTGGTTAATAAAGCTTTGTGTATAGCCTACAGCATAACATTAGACAGTGTAATTTTAACACTAATGTGCTAATTTACGATATAGAAACAGTGAAAAATATACCTGTCGTCCGACGGCGTTATTGTGAATGTTGACTAGGTGCCGTTTTGAAGTTCTTTTCTTGTTCCACGGAGTGTCGGTGAACCATTAGCTGAAGATGACGCCGAAGCCAACATCATCCCCACATCCTCCCCATTTGAACTCACCAGGCGGAGGTTCGTTTGGTAGTGGACCACAGCTGCACTTTGCTGACGCTCCAGAACTGCACGCCTTGGCAATCGACTGCGTCAGAGCGGCGGCCGCAAGTGCGTAGACGTACGACTGCTCTCGGCTCCCTGCAGCAGCAACGTAAGTCAGAAGTCCTTCCAGAACTACATGAACCGATCTGGGCGGCGCTGATTTGCGTCCTATTCCTCTTAGTATGTGGAGGCAAATTCCCCCCTCCCTCCTTCTCAGAGGGTTAAGAGAGAGGGAAAAAAAGAAGGAAAAGGGAGAGGACCCTTTCCTCTTTCCCCTCTCCCTCATTCTCATTTTTCTTCTGCCTTTTCCCTCCCTTTCCTTTCGCCCTTCCTGCCGCGAATCGGCCCTTTTAAATCCAGCTATGGGGCTTGGAGAGCGCTGCAAGATCCCCCAGTGCCCGGCCGCAAAAGCATTTTTGGCATGCATTGGTAGCTTACCTGTACCTGAAAACGTGTCTCATGGCAGCGATTTTGGTTCTTCTTGTGCGTACCAAAAGTTTATTTAAAGTTAGAAAACACATTGCTGAACGCTAAACACTCTTAGAATTAGTCTTCGAGCCATTTCAATTTTGTCGATAGGCCTACTGCTAAACACGCATGCTTCCGACTGCAGTGTGATGCGTTTCAACAATTTGATATGCATTTCCGCAATGTTCACATAAGCAATAGCTCTTGTCCTGGCGAGTGTCCAGTAATTTTTCATGCACTTGTACTCCAGAAACACTTTTTTGACTGCGACATAGGCTGTTACTAGGCATCCAGACGATGTTTTACGAGTACAACCGAATATAAATAGGCCTAATATGCACACATAAGTCCTCGGATGACACTTTATATCTAATATGTATGTTGTCCGCATAGATCCGTTGATACGTACGGTAATTCACCGTTCACGTCACTTCTGACTGAGAAATTCAACAGAAAGACTTACAGCTAGATCTAGAATCTCAGACCGCGCGTGCTCTGTTCTGGCTCACTGGATTACCAGTGGCACTGGCTAACTTAACCATTAATGGCAAGAAACTGATGAGACATTGGCCACGCTATCTGTTATCAGTGGTGATGGTGGCTTCCCAAAGCACTTCATGCGCAGAATTGCTGATCAGCCCCAAAAGAACGCTACATAACGTTGCTTTTGACAAGACAGAAAGACCTTTAGTTTGGCAAAATCTGGACAGAAAAAAATTGAAATTGCAAATATTTCTTTTTTTTTGTAAACTTCCCCTTTGGCTCAAAACGGAGGCAGTTTGCTTCCACCCCCCTTGTCTGGACGCCCCTGCCACGGGGTGCCGACAGAATAACAACCAACATGGGTTGAGTCTCTTAGATATCTTCGTGCTTATTTATCAGACCTAGGCAATTTACTGTAAGTGTAATTATGATCATCATTTTATCGTGCATTTAACTCAATCTTTGAGAAAATTGGCAGTTCTGGATAACAGCAAATCATCTTACAGCTACTACAAGTGCATGCCATGTTTATTATACGCTCTAGAAGCTTATCCAATCAGCAAAACTCAAAAAATCGTTAGAATTCACCGTAGAGTTCTTATGAAAGTGTTTTGTACTAAATCGGTTGATGTTGTTCAACAGTGTGGACTGTACTTTGGTATCACTGATGTTACTTCACGTGTTGACAAATGCTGGCAAAATTCCTTGCAAAATACAGAGTTGCTGAGAACGGTTTATGACAGTTACTAGCAAATGTGGCGGCGGCTAAGAATGCCAGTTAGGCCATGTTGTGTAGAGATTGTATTAGCTCGCTTATCTTTTATTTATGTTTATAAATGTAAAAAAAACTTATTTGTTTACAACGCTTTTAAGGATGACGCTGGCACACTCGCACAACTAAAACAGCAAATATGTCAATGTGCTGTGTTGTAAACTGATAGGTGTACACCATACTGCAACGAAATACCTTAATACACCGTATACATATTAATACTACCGGTTTTCCAATACAAACGGCCGCCATATTTAATTTTTACTTCCGGTTTCGATTTTGACCATTCATTCGTCATCAGGATGTCATTCTGCGTCTGTGTTCAAAATTTCACCAAAATCGGATCACCGTGTGCCGAGTTATGACGTCATATGTATTTTTCAAAACGGCGGCAAGGACGCCGCAAATTAACTTCTGGTTTCGAGTTTGGTGAAATAACTCGCTAGTATAGGCCGAGAACTATCTGTGTACCAAATTTGGTCGAATTCATTTAATTTTTGGCTGAGTTAAAACTACTTTCGTTTTGAAAAACAAACGGCGGCCATATTGGATTTTTACTTCCGGTTTCGATTTTGAACATTCATTCGTCATCAGGATGTCATTCAGCTCCTGTGTACCAAATTTCGTCCAAATCGGACCATTGCGGGCCGAGTTATGACGTCATCTGTATTGTTCAAGATGGCGGCCGTCCGCCATGTTGGATTCGATATAAGATGTGATAGACCATCCACGAAGTGGTTGTGGTGGTCTTAACTTAACCTGAAAGTTTCGTCTTGATCCGATTTACGGTTTCTGAGATATTGTTGTTGACATACTGTGGCTTTTTGGCTTGAATTTGCCTATTCACATCTGCGCATGCGCAATATCACGGTGAAATTTACTTCCGAAATTTACAACCAATCGCATATTTGGAATCATGGAGGTCCAGTTACCTTTTCAACATCCAACTTCCACGAATAAGGGTCGTTCTCTCCCAGAACCTGCAATGTTAAGACCCATTTTGAGCGGTATTTTTTCGTCCCGGGGTCAAAACGTAAACATTTGTTTTCTGGACCCCCAAAACACATCCTTGTGCGAAACGACGTCGTTTGACGTATTCAGCGTCTAAATCGGTGCAGGCGTCTAGGCGGTAGAGAGTTGCCAGAACCTCAATTTTTAAAAAAAAGTAGCCGAGTCACTTTCGTTGGCAACTTCGCATATATGGGGAGCAAAAACCCCTAATCCGATCCGGATCAAATTTTGCGTAATCACCAATGACAACTTTGGTGACGATCGGTTCGGGGTATTTTTTAGCCAGTACACTATGTCAACTGAAACAAGTAAAATAAGCAATATTTCATGAAATTTGAAAAGAAAGGTGCTTAGACCTTTACATCAGTTGACGAGTTGATATAAAACGAGTAGAGTTGAAGCCCTAAATCAGACGCAGAGTGTAATTCAAGCGTGGAGTCCAACCAAAATGTGGAGTTCAAATGAGAAAGTGTGGTGTCCAAAATGGGAAAATGTAAAGTGCAACTTTTGACATACTTACATTTTAACCTTTAAAATGACAAACAAATCAGTATTTGCAGTATTTTATGACATATAAAGTAAAACGTTATTTGGTGAAAACGCTATCAACAAACAAAGGCATTCTGACACACCTAAAATTGTTTAGGTTCCGCTCCGGGACCCCGCTGGGGAGCGAACAGCGCTTCTCCAGACACTAGTTAGCTGGGAAAGAGGATACCCCTCCTCATCTAATCCCCTTCGACGCCTACGGCGTCTCAGCGCCTTCGGCGCCTCGGCTGCGATTCCCCTTTTTGTGGAGTCCAAAAAATCCTTAAATTATACTATGATCAGACCTCCATATTTGTAACAGTTAAGGTAAAGGAACAAAGCCTTGACATTTGCCATTCGTTGAATTCGTTGAACGTGACCTGCAGCCGATAAACATCGACCTTCGCATCGCGTGGTGGAGTACACAAAACCGTAAATGCTGAAGCAATATCACAGAGACAGCTACGCTCCTCGAGGCATGCGCCTGATGGGGACGAGCAGTACAGGAAGATTGGCGTAGCGGCCTACCTCCAGTAAGGTCGGCGAGGTAGTTGGGTCCCAGTAGGATGGACGAGCAGTTCCAGCGTCTGTCGGCAAACAGTTCCTGGCAGACGTCGATGACTTGTCGTGCGGCCCTGACGACGACCGGCATCAGCTCCAGATTACGACGACAAATCAGGCGTTGGTTTTTCTGCAGACCGATCGATCGCGCTTGTGCGCATTCCGACGTTCGATTCCAGGCAGGCTCTCGCCGCCCCGTACCCAGTGCTCTGTCACGCGCGTACAGCACAATCACATACAACATTCTCGCAACAAGCTTGAAAGCTACCATATCCCATGTTGGTAGTTGGATATAATAAAGTTCTGGCGCGCAGATCAAGGATCAGGCCTGGAGATCAAAGGGGACGTAAACTGGAAGTTTGTTCTTCCTTTCTCCTTCCAAATTTTCATCTTTCCCCCTTCTTTCTTTCTCTCCTTCTTGCTTTGCCTTTTTCTACCTCCGCCCAGGACCTTTTCCCCAATCAAGTGAAGAGTATAAGAAGCGCTAAACGGTTTCTGGTGCATTTTGAGGTCAAAATCGGTGTACTCTCCATAATAGCACTATGTCAGAGGTTTTCAGTTGTAATCTTAAATTCGAAATCAAGAGGTGTATACCGAGAAACAAAATACACGTATATCGTGCAGTCGATGCTGCTAGAATACAGCGAACAACGAATTCAATTACCTTCAAACAGCTGAGCTGAGTAGGCTATCGCGAGAGCGAATGGTGGCAACAATGCAAAGCAATTAAAAGAAGAGCGCCGACTGGACAGAGAATTAATAGCGAAGGGAGCTGTAACGGATGTGAGCAACTATCTATACTGCCAACGAGGCTGTTATTAAGCCCGGAGCACGTGTGAATATCTGCGCGATTCGTGTCCACATTTCGGCGCCTCTGAACTCAATGAATGAAGCACGTTGTCAGGCTGTCGTCGCTGGCAACCCGCCCCTTATCACAGTGGCAAACATCCAGCGCCTCCTTGCTGCACTGTGTCGACACAAAGTGGCACTCTTTGTCGCTGTAATTGATGTCATCTCTGAGCCAATGACTCTGACATTTGACCCCACATTACGCTTGGCCGGTGGGTGGCCACCCATTCTCGTCGATTTCCCGCGATGCTCAGTGTCTGTGATGACTGCTGCTGTGCCGCATATGAAGTTGTCGGTGCGTGTTCTTTGATGTATTTATTGAAAAAGAGGGTCCACCTGATGAGATCTAATGAAATTATTTATGTTAAAAATACTCGACGATACACAGTCGAACCCAGGACATTTCTTTTACGCGACGAACTTTCCCCTCCCCTCAGTACGCTCACCAACGAAAGGATGACCAGCGAGTTGACGTGAGTGTCTGATTACAGTACATATCGAGCTACGTTGCTCGCAAGCAGTTACCTATCCCAGCACTAACAGGTCTTAATGACCTAGAAGAACAACTAAGATGTAAACCAAAACTAAGCCTCGTCGACACGGATGTCCGACATAATGCCAACCGCGAAGAACAACTACATACCAGTAAAAAACGAACAAAAACAACTTTTCTCTGTTTATGTATGCGTTTGATAGTTAGACCTACTCGTCAAAAAAGTAGAAAAAACAAGTTTCAAGTTAACTTCACAGATGTATTTAGCTTTCCTTTGATAGTAAGTTTATTTACTCGTCCAAATAACAGAGAAGTTGACCTTCAACTCTGCTCATTTTATATAACTACTCGTCAGCTGATTTAAAGGTCTGCGTTCCACCAAGCCCCAAGCTCCTTTCTTTTTTTAAATTTTGACAAAAAGTTTACTTCACTTGTTTTAGTTGATTAGTGTCGGTTGGTATTTTGTGGGCACTATTCTACGTGAAGAAATACTTTTGACTGTTGACGTCACTGCAGCAACCAGTGATAGGACCCTATCACAATCATTCACTGACATAGTCGATTGTCGAAATAACTGAGTGTTGTGTGTCATATAACGCCCTGACCATATTCTCGCCAATCGCCGTACCATCTATACATGGTACACGCAGATGGTAACGTTATTTTCACCCGCTGCAATTGGTCGGTGCTTAATTTCTTGCCGATGCTGCTGACAATGGATCGGTCGCCAGTCGCCACTTTGTAGAAACATGTTGTTTGAAGTTCGTATATAGGCTAGTGGTGAGTGGTGACCGTAATAACTCACCACACTATAGAGTGCAGAACAGACCTACCTTACCACAATAGACTGATGGTGACATTCTCACACTCTGTCCTGTCGTGTGACTGCGGATGTGGTACTACTACTACGAACCAGTTAGGCTCTTTGTTACGTCGTAAAGTGTAGGTCTACCAGCAATTACATTATATCTCAATAAAATATACATCAATCCTGCACGTGGATCGCTGCAGTTTGTGGCTTTAAACCTGCTTACTTTGGTTCTGTGAAGGCAAAATAAATGGCAGTCAGTAAAACTAACTGTTTAGGGTACTTCTTTTGAGCGTTATTTCTGAATTTGTCATTTCTTTCAAAGCAAACTGCATGGACACTATTATCAGATCATCTGCACGCTTAAATTATGTACAGAGTGGACCCAAAAACCGCCCTATATTAAACCAGTTATCATATTCCAACATTACGTTAGACGTGAAATTTACAGTGCATTTTGAAGCTTAATCATTTATGAGAAACCCATATAAATTTTGAACAGGTCGTAAAAAGATTTATTTAACTAGTACCATATAAATAAAAACAACCCAACTCTACAGAAAACACAATGCAGTTTTAGCAGTACTTACGTTGATAAGCATGCCGTTCATTAGCGAAGAAAAATGTCTCATTGAACTTGAATGGGGCACAAAACATATTTGTAAAAAATTGGGCCAAAAATGGGCCGTCAGTTCTGTTGAAGATCATTACAAGATTGACACGGTGAACTCGATTGAATGAAAGAACAGAACAGAATCACAGGCACGTGCATAAACTGATATGCAGTCAGGAAGGCATACTAGCAAACGTCCAAGAGAAATTAAAAATTCGACAGCGATATCTCTCAGCTCTGGCTGCCGTGTGAAGCTGCCATGCGACACAAACACATCTATAGCTAATAGGTTTTGCCATTGTGTGGTGCTTCGATTATGTCGTAATATTTTTGTATAAAACTTCAACAATATATATTAGGTTTTAGTTTCTACTTGTGAAGAAAGAAACGACAAGTAAAATGTTTTATTGTTTATTCCGTTAAACATGTACAGGTACAGTATGAACAGCATAGTATGAGGGGGCGTTTCAGTGCCCATTCTGTACTATGTACATCACTACAACTGTAATGTAAAATACACTGAATGGCGAGTAAAACTGATACACCCCAAACAACTAATACTTTTCACTATTTTTGAAGCTAAGGATATGTATATAACTGAAAACGAGAGAAGATATTAGAAGAAACTTGGCTCATTCGGAAACCATTTTACAGTATTCTTAATTTGCCGATTTTTAATCTTGTGCTTACAACGAGGTGCGTAAAATTAAACGGCGGAATTAGCGTGAACAGTTTAGTGATAAAGACAAAAGTCGGAGCGCAGCGAAACGAGCAAGTGCTTGTTGGCAATGCGAGGACACAACATTTGGCATCATCAGTCGACAGCTCTAATAGCTACGATTCCTGACGTCCGCCGCCACTGCTTTGATCTCACCGACGTCTGCAGCCAGCAACGACAAACGCATACGTAGGCCTATGCATCGGTACGCGCTACGCTCGAAAAGCGTACTGTCTGTTGGTCTGCAGGAGCGCCAACGTCGAACGCCGCCGCCGACTTCAAACGTGTCGCAAATTAAGCGTCTTGTTACACCGTCGACGGACATTTAGCGCGCCGTGCCGACAGGGCATGCGTTTCATCGTTCTTAACTAGCCGACATCCCAGAGCATCCGCTGATGTAGGTATTCTGCCACATCTGCAGCAGCTGAAGCAGTACGACTTGCTGCGTCTATCGTCGTTCAACTCAAAACTAACAAGAGTTTGATAACGCTGCCCGCAACGGGAACTTTGTGTGTGGGCTAGCTCATCAATCTCGTCCTACGCCTATGCCGAGAATTCTTGTTGTGCTCTCTACAGCTTAATTCCAAACAAATTTGTAATAAAAAATACATGTTAAATTTAGTTATACACCGCGTCCCCCAAAACTCGACCTGACAAATCTCAGTGTCTTAACCGAGTTTCAAAATCTTCGCTGCACCGTAGGCATGTTGCTGCACTATCTGGGAGTGTTTAAAGTTTAATCAAACTTACTGCAGTATAATTGCTCCAAATCAGTTTCCCAGATCGTCATAAAGCTAGAACTTTCAGAATGTTTCAATTGCGCTTTTTGACATACTACTACATCCGCTGTACATAAGCAACTAAGGAATAACGACATTTCATTTCCGTTACAGCGTTTCGTAGTCCTGTAGATTAATTATATGTCACTTTCAGCGTACGCTCGTCTATACAGTGATATTAAGTTTTCGTAATCTTTTCTTTCCAAACAGTATAGCTCATAATTATTTCAAGCAAAACAGTGTTGCACAAATAAATTTGCACTAACAGTTTTAAGCACATAACACAACTTTTAACCAAGACAAGACAAATAAATGTAGCTTCAAAATGCTGAGGTTACATTTTGTTCAATTGATCTGTAACGTAACGTTTAACAACGAATGCTGCAAAGCAAGCAACATAAACGACAGCAGAGACACCGCGAACAGTGTGTTCGACGAACTGCAAGAACTAGAACATTAACACAAGAAAACTATTAAGACAAGAACTATCAAGAAGGTGAACTGACGTTGAGTGTCGCTGATCATCTGTGTTATGTTAAGCGACGTTAACCTCCACTACCTGACCTGACGCTGAGAAACCGCACGATACTCGTGTCATGCAGTATAGGAAGCTTCATTCACTCGCACATTAAATTCGCATTTTCTACGAACACAGATATACTTACAGCCAGTTAATGGCGTGACTGGCCACGACAGATGCACTGAGCACGATGATGAGTCGAGCGCTGAGACGCTGAAATGACTTCATTTCAGTTCACTTCTCGTCGTCGTCTTCAGCAGCAGCATTTGCATGTGACCTCAAATCTAGTCAGCGTCAGTCGCGTTTCCACGTCCGACATAATAACCGCAAACGCCCGGAAACTTCTGAGTAATGAATAACTTCAAATGAAGCAACAACTATTCTAACGTATTATTTTATATTCTTTCTTTCTTACGCTGATGCAGTCGCTCACTACTGTTCATCAAGAGTTAAAAATAACGCCGCTGTCTTGTCAATGTGACTTTGACAAAGTATCGAGTTATGCGGCGGAGATATCTTCCAAGCGTAGATCAACTCAACTCTCACCAAGTAGGCTAATCGAAATTATACACGCGTCTCAGAAAACAAGTTTCGTTCGGCAACATGCACGGTGCTCAGTAATTACGAGTCGTCGGATGTTGGGTGCCGCTGGTACGGCCAGGAGCGGGGCGGGCACATGCGTGGCAGCGAACGGACGACGCCGATTGGTCGATAGACTGCGAGGATGCGCAGCGGCGACCATACAGAAACGAGCGAATGGTTTAGATAATCTAAGCCGTTAGATAAGATCAACGTTGCAGTTACATGTATACCTTTAGCGTGACATGGTCAGTGTAGTCTGCTTTCAATCTGTCGACACCAAGTTATGTCTGACTGCGAGTTCACCTTCCGCAACCACAGCCATCGATATTGTTGTTGCTGCTTCCTTAATTGTTTGTATAGGCCTGCGTGATCTGTAGCGGCTTCGACATAGGCCTAACCGCAACGCCAGCTTAATCTATGAAATTTAGGGACAGAATAAATTCCGATTCGGTCTATTCATTCATGCAATGCAACGGACATCATATAACAGCAGTTTTCTAGAAACTAAAATTCTTCCCGTTCAAACTCTGCGAGTTCATATCTGAAGTTAAATTGGAAATTGAATGTTTTACTTTTGGCTTTCATTATTTGCCCATTTCCGTAGACCTGCAGGCTGCTGTGCAAAACAACTGCGAGACGACTTGAATATAACGGCCACCAATCGCGTGGTGCCACGTTTGTTGACGGCAATCAAATATAGAATATGTCCCGAGAATCTCTTCATTTGGACAGTTTCGTCAAACTCCAGTATAAGTTATTTCAACGCAGAGGCATCAAGATAAAAATAACTGACAACCAAAACAAGAGTCCAAAGTAATTTGGCAAAGGCTGCATCGAATGCACTACACACATTGCACGCGCCAGAGAGTCAAGCTTCAGCCATTCCGGAGATAGGATGAGGTCTAAAAAACCAACTTATTTTGCATAGTTTTGGTTAGGGCCCCAACATACCAACTTTCAAGTATCTAGACTCGGTCAATATTGAGATAGGCTATGTATGCAGTGGGTCCACAATGGGTCCTCGCTATGAGGGTCCAGGACCCCGTGTACCACAATGTTCCTTGGGTCCCCAAGAGTGTTCACCCTGAACAGGATCTTCATCAGTTCAGCCGTTTTGATCGGTAAAGCCGAGTTTAGTCGCGTGACAAACAGACTGAGAGACTAACGGACAGACACTGCGAACTGCGATCATCGATAACAATAGTGCATTCGATGCAGCCTAAAAACTACAGCCAAGAACACATCAAACATCAAGAAGCCCCAACTGAGTCTAAATCACTGACACAGTCTTACTCGTATAAGTTAGGCTATTCAACTGACTGACACGTGGCAGTGCAGCACTATGACGAACACAAAACCAGTGCATGTATAGAGTACACACATTGGTTTCGCGTATTAAGCTGCGACTAATATCGGCAAACGCAACGGCAGCTGTTAGCGCTTGCTCGAGCCTTGCTGTCCGGCTCATTCGCCATACATCTATTTGTCATGTCATTCGTTTTATGGGCAAATAAATATACATACATACATACATACATACAAAATGTAATTAAACTGATAGGGATCACAAGTTATAAGCAGTGCTGAAACAAAATTTAAAACTTTCAAATTCGCAGCGCAGCCTCCGAAAAATCTGTATCTCCGCCTCGACAGTTGAAAGTTGGAACGACTGGCATTATTTATCAATCAAGTTTCTGGGTCAAAGCATTCACATTTTGAGCCCAAACAGACATAAACATACACAGATAGACAAACGAGACTGAAAGAACTACCATGCCGCATTCGCGGGTGGTAATCATCCACGACGGCATCAGATGTCAACTCACAAACTAAATGCTTAAAAGCTCCAATAAGCGTAAGTGCTACGATGATAGAAAGTCCAAGCCCCTACGACAGCACAAATAGCGAACGCCAGCAAGAACAGACTCCGCATGCTGTGGTGGGTGGTCACCATGTGAACGCGACGAGTCTTAAGTGGTCGCAGAATGCGCTGCCGTGCTGACAGTATGGCATCTCTAGCACCGCTCCACGCACCGGGACCCACCAGGCGATATTGGTACGGAGTTATCACACTGAAATACACTTCCACCGCCAGGCGTGGGTCAGTCAACAGTAGACGGACTACAAAGTACACGTTCATACGAGGATTTGTTTGGACTTAGACGAACATAACGCACATTCAAAACAGTAAACTACACGGACCACACAGAACAAAGTACACCGTGTCCAGAAAAATGGAACTAATAGTGTTTCACAAATATATAGTTGTATTTTTTTGCATGAAACGTTGTTAAGGTAATGCAAAACCAAACCAACACAACAAATATCCGCTGCAGCTAAACAGTGTCACTACTTTACCTTGTGAATTAAACGATCGTCATGTACTAAACGCACAACATCATAACTTACTATTGCAAGAAAATCAGATCGGAATATCAGCTGTTCAATTCGACTAGTGAATGAAGGCTTCAAAGACTGCAGTTATCGCAAAAACACAATGTCAGGATTAGAAGTAGTGCTCGAAATGACCACCGCCCGCCCTGATAGCCTACAAGCTGAAATACGATGTCACTTGACGCACAGCTGCAGCAATGACAGCATGACCCAGCTTGGCCCACTCCGTTCTGATGCGATGTTTGAGGTCGTCGAGATCAGTGATGCGTGTTTTGTACACTTTCTCTTGCACAGTATGCTCCATACGCTGTAGTCAACCGGATTTAAGTCTGGCGAATTTAGACGCCACAGTAGCGGCGAAATGAACTCTGGCGTTTCTCTTGCCAAGAACTCCACGATAGCGCGAGCATTTTGACGACGTCAAATTTACGTCATCATTACGTAATGTTGTGCAAATAGTGATGGTACTTTTTATAATCTTTCAGTTACTTTATATCTCCAGATAAATTCTGCCAGAAATTACGAATATCAGTTAAACTTTGTCAAAGTTATGCCTAAAATATTAGTGGTTCTATTTTTCCGGACACGGTGTATATATACACCGTGGTGCAAAAATGTTCGCCTTTTTTATTCTACTGTAGTTTCAACAAACATGAATCGATTTCCATAAAATTTGGGACATAATATACTGAATAAACTTGCAACACAACAATTGGTGATATGTCCACTTTACCTGCATAGTGTTGCTACACTTCGTACACTACCTTAGGAAAATTAATTTGTGGTTTTGGGACCATTCTGGCCAATTTGGTCTGTCAGTGGAGCTGTTAAATCGACTTCAAAACTTGAGGATAATGTACGACCAATGAAAGATTTTTTACTGTTGCATATTATCGTGATATTGTACTGATGCAAGAGTCATTCACTGGTGCCATCGTCATCGTGACTCTGAGATCTTCCAGCAATACAGTGCGCCAACATATCATGCATGTCAGACAACTGAGTTACTGCAGCGTGAAACTCGGAAGTTCATCGGTCCGGACTTATGGATGCCCAATAGCACCGATCGTAATCCTGATAATTATCACATATGGGGCGTGATGCAGGATCGTGTGTATCAGACGCCAATTCAAGACATGACCGATCTGAGACAATGCTTGGTTGACACCTGGAGTGGCTTCTCGCAAAGCATTGTGGATGATGCCATTGATGAATGGCAGAAAAGACTTCGGGCCTGAGTGGACAAAAAGAGAGACCATTTGAACACTTGTTGTAATACCTGGACTCTACTGTGCAGAAAAACTGGATACTTTTTTGTTTGTGCAACGGTAATTTGTAACTTTGGTTGTTAAAGTTACTACTGTTCAGTTCATATTTTTCCCCAACGTAGGTTACAGTGGCAACAGTCTGTAGGTGAGGTAGACAAATAAATAATTATTATGTTGCAAATTTATTCAGTATACTGTGTGCCAAATATTGTAGAAATCGACTAGCGTTTGTTGAAACTACTGTAGAAAAAAGGTGGACATTTTTGGATCACGGTGTTAGCTTCGAAAGTATGTTGCCAAAATGAAAAAATAACGAGAAGACTACCAAGCTGCGTCAGGTTTACAAAAAATCACTTTTAGATGATGAAACTTAAATTTTCAGGCCGCATCGACTGCGCAACATGCATCAGGCGGCCTGAACTATAGACATTAGTCACGCCTCTAAAACAGCGAAAATCACAATATGATCCCACGATGTACAAATTCCAGACGTGCCCATGCGAGACGAGCTGCTCTGCTTAACATTTGTAGCATATGCTGCTTTTTATTTTGAGCACTTTGCCGTGCTGCTGTGGATGACTTTTGACTGAGCATTATAAGTAGCACGTTTATAACCGGCACTTTTCGCACAAAAATGCAAAGGAAATAAGGTCTTCTTTTGTGTCACACTTGGTTTGCGCCTGCTATATGAATAACCCATTAGGAAACCTAAACTCCGGTCGCAGACCGTGAGCAAAGCTCATTAGAAGCGCCTCATTGCAGCGCGTATTCGATGCGGCTATCGCTAAATTACTTTGGCGTCTTGTTTCTCGT
>Ga0126335_1000962_pt1 | contig 15213 bp, 14 predicted proteins | sample OlaspJWI45metaG_FD_108409 | JGI IMG/M metagenome (GOLD analysis project Ga0126335, IMG submission 108409) | Marine gutless worms symbiont microbial communities from Oahu, Hawaii - Olavius sp. 1 OAHU.JWI-45 metaG | ecosystem: Host-associated > Annelida > Digestive system > Unclassified | place... | reverse complement strand
TAGTTTTTGGTGCCCTTATGCTATCAGGAGGTTGTTTTTTTATCTACGCGATAATAATTTTTTTCTATGCTCTTGGTGGAAGTATTTACTTTTTCTTCTTTACTATATAACGTCCTTAAATAATTCAATTTTTATTGATACATGCTGCTGTTATTGGTTGTTTATGCCAAGATCAGCCAGGTTAGACGCTCCCGGTGTGTTGCACCCTGTGATGATCCGGAGGATCGAGCGTGGAAAGATATTTAGCCCGAACGTTGCATGAAATCTTTTCAGCGAGTGGCTAAAAAGGAACAACATTCCGGTGTTATTTGTAATTTGGGGATTTCGTTTCAGGTGAGTGAATATGGATTAAATGGAAAGATTTTGTACCTTTACTTTTGATAAGAACCTGCTGGGATTTTAAATTTTGCCTAACACTTTTTCTAATTCGGATATAAGGAGTGGTAAATCATCTTCAATCGTATCCCACAAGATATCTAGGTCTATAGCATCGTAACCGTGAATCAATCGGTTGCGCATAGCAATAATCTGAGGCCACGGTAAATCGCTAAATTTCTCCTTACCTTCAGGGGACACTTTCGCTGCGGCTTCGCCGATAATCTCAATCAGGCGGACCAAAGCCAACTCCAGCATCCGATCAATTTTGAGATCCGACCTATCTTTTCCTTCGACCATGTTCACGGCTTCGCGAGCGTGGTCAAGCATATGCTGCAGTCTAATCGTATCGTCATGCTGCGTCATATTGCACCACAGCTTCGTTTAGTATCCGATCGCGATAATATCTACTGAGAAATCCCGAAGTGTTGAGATCTACTTTTCGGCCGATTATTTTTTCCAACTCCAGCTCCATACCAGCCAAGGTTATAAGGCCAATGCGGGCGTCTGGTTCAAACTCAACCAAAACATCAACATCGCTATCCATTCCGAAGTCTTTCCGAAGGGCAGATCCAAAAATGGAAAGCTTCTGGATTTTATTGCGCCTGCAAAATTCTGAGATCTGGTCTTTGGGCAGTTGAATTCTGATATCATTCATGTTTCTACCATCAAATGTCTTAAAACGATTAAGATACTCGCAAATCGGCATTTACAGATAAATCAGATTTCCAAAATTCGTCTAATAAAATATCGATAAGTGGTCAATATGTCAAGAAAATTGACAAAATATCATGTTGCCCCTATGATAAATATTTCGGACCAATAGACTGGCTTTATCCTCAAATACTTGATGCCGGATCAAGTCCGGCATGACAGGCAGAGATATTGAATTGCGATACAGTCAGCCGCATCGGCATGACGGAAAAAACTTACCTGCCCCTGAAATATCTTTATTTTGTGACCAGATATGTCACACCCTGCTGCTATTATCGTCCCAGTTTTAAAATTAAAGTTGGGAACTCTTGCGGGACGTTCCTCGGATTTACGGCTTATTAAATCCTAAATATTTGATATCTGAATGGCATGCCTCGAAAAGCCCGCATAGACGCCCCTGGAGCGCTGCACCATATCATTGTGAGGGGGATTAATCGACGAAAGATTTTTTTCGATGATACCGACCGTGATGCTTTTTTGGATCGACTCGGCGATATCCTGTCCGACAGTAAGACGCCCTGTTTTGCATGGGCGCTTATGACAAATCACCTTCACTTATTATTGAGGACAGGTACCGCCCCCATCGCCACGGTCAGGATGTCGATTATATACTTAATCTTTTTGGACAGAAGGTTCCGGAAGCTCGCAGACTTTATCTGGAGTTCGTGAAGAAGGGGGTTGCAGCGGGACGCCGGCCCGATTTGACGGGAGGTGGGTTAGTGAGAAGCGCCGGAGGATGGTCCGCATTGAGGGTCATGCGCAACGGCGAGAGCAGGATGAAGGGCGATGAGCGCATCCTGGGGCAGGGCGATTTCGTCGAGACCGTATTAAAGGCTGCCTAGGAGAATTTGGATCGAAAGTCTATGATCCGTGCTCTGGGGTACGACTTTGAATGGTTGGTGGGTCGAGTGCTCGGTTTATTCGGTCTTACTTTCAAGGAGTTATTGACTGGCGGAAAGCAACGAAGAATGGTACAGGCTCGAAGCGTGCTATGTTATTGGGGACGCGAGAGCTAGGGATGAGCGCGGTCTCGATATCGAAAAAACTGAACATCGCGTCCTCGACGGCGAGCGAATCCGCGATGAGAGGACAGCAAATCGTCGAGGAGCACGGATTGAAGCTTTTGGAAGAGGACAAATCCAAGAATCCGAGGAACGTCCCCCAATACCCCGTCCCCTAATACCCCCCGCTTAAAAATTAAGGAAGCGTTGAATGAAAGAAGCGACATTTAAAGATGCGTTGAAATTCTGGACCAAGCTGGGATTTATCAGCTTCGGCGGACCGGCTGGCCAGATTGCCATCATGCACCAGGAAGTGGTTGAACGTCGAAAATGGATCGGTGAAAACCAGTTTCTCAGGGCGCTAAACTTTTGCATGCTGCTGCCCGGTCCGGAAGCGCAACAACTGGCGACTTACATCGGGTGGCGACTCCACGGCACATGGGGCGGGATTGCAGCCGGGTCATTGTTTATTATCCCCTCAATCTTTGTCATGCTGCTGCTCAGCTACCTGGCCGTCGCCCATATTGATATTCCCATGGTGGCTGCGGCTTTCTACGGTATTCAACCTGTAGTAGTGGCCGTTGTCATCGAGGCGGTGCTGCGGATAGGCAAAAAGGCACTCAAGCATCAAACGCTTTATGCATTTGCTGCATTGGCATTTATTGGCATATATTTTCTCAAGCTCCCATTCCCCTTCATCGTTGCTGCAGCAGCTATTAGTGGTTTGTTCATGCAGCGTTGGTTGCCACGTATATTTTGCATCGGCAATTTTGATCCGCAAACCAAAGCGTGCATCGTTGAATCTGACCCACCCGGTACAAATAACGGTATTAAGCCGTCTTTTACGCATGTCTTGAAGGTCTTTTCCATCTGTTTTGTTTTGTGGGCAATTCCTGTGGGTTCAATTTTGATCAGTTTAGGATATAACAACACGTTGACACAGATCGGATTGTTCTTCACCAAGGCGGCCTTTGTCACTTTCGGTGGTGCATATGCGGTGCTCAGCTACATTACCGAATTTGCTGTTTCCAGCGGCTGGCTCTCCACTGAACAGATGCTGGTAGGTCTTGGCCTGGCCGAATCAACTCCCGGCCCACTGATCATGGTGACTCAGTATGCGGGTTTTGTATCGGCCTGGAATCTGCCCGGTGGAATGAATCCGTTAACAGCCGCCATCTTCGGTGCTCTTGTCACCACATACGTGACATTCCTGCCATGCTTTTTTTTCATTTTTGCCGGCGCACCCTTCATCGAGGCCATGGCCGGCAACCAACGGCTTCAGGCTGCACTTACAGGGATCACCGCAGCCGTCGTAGGCGTCGTGCTTAACCTGGCGGTCTGGTTCGGGCATAAGGTTATCTTGCCCAACGCTACGTTCGATTTATTTGCCCTGGTTGCTGCAATCGTTTCTTTGGCGCTTCTTGTAAAGTTCCACCTGCCAATCCACTGGCTGGTTCCAGCCGGTGCCGTTGCCGGAATTATTCGGCAACTCGTGTTTTAATAGCGATGCATTAAGGAGCAGAAATATGGAAAAATTTGCCATCGATACGGAATCTCTCGACAAGCTATTGTCTGACAGCAAAAAGGTGAGGCTTCTCGATGTCCGTCGAAAGATGGATTACGAAGCATCCCCCCATAAAATACCTGGTGCGCTGTGGCGAGATCCTGAAAAGATCGGCCTCTGGATCAATGAACTGCCTGCAGGCCAACAGGCAGTGGTCTACTGTGTCAAAGGCGGATCTGTAAGCCAATCGATTACGGACCGATTGCGTAGCGAAGACCGTAATGCGCTGTTTTTGAAAGGCGGCCTGAAGGCTTGGATAGAGGGCGGGAAAACGGTTGAAGTAAACCGGTAATATACTATCCAGAAGACCGATGTAGATCTGCTACGCAACGCGGGGCTGCGGGATTGGCCAGCGAATCTTTAAATAGACAGAATACCTCCCGGCTAAGATTCACTGTCTGCCTACGGATGTCAGAGAATGCTTCAATCCCGGTGGATCACATAAAACAAGCCGGTATTTAACAGGCGAAACCTGTCTGCTGGGCAAAACCTTTTTGTCACAGAAGCCTGGCGAAGGCTTCCTGCAATGGAACAACGCTAACACCCCCCTTCATTGGATAGGACTCCTCAACCGGCGCGACAACATAGGCCGCTTCCGGCGATATGTCATCCAGTGCATTCCAGAATCCCTTGGAAACCCTCGGAACTGTGGATGATTTAAATTCGAAGGCCAGGGTTTGCCGTCCTTTTCTTAGAATTAAATCGATTTCTGCACCCGCACTTGTCCGGTAAAATGAAGGCACATAATTTTTAGCATAGGCAAGAATGTTCTCCATAGCAAATCCTTCAAAAGAAGCGCCTACTATCGGATGGGAAAGCAGGTCGTCGTGGCTGAGAATATCCAACAACGCGTGCAGAATGCCACTGTCCCGGATATAGATTTTAGGAGATTTGACCAATCGCTTTTTCAAATTTGGTTCATCCGGCAGGAGAACCCGAAGCATGAATGTCTGCTCCAATAAATCGATGTAGGAGCGGACCGTATGGGAGCTTACCCCCAGTGAATCCGCAAGCTTTGAAGCGTTTAATAGAGAACCGTGAACGTGGGCACACATTTTCCAGAAGCGACTTATTCTAACCGGTGGCAGTCTGAAGCCAAGCATTCCAATATCCCTTTCAAGAAAAGTTCGGATAAAGTCCTGCCGCCATTCGAAACTGGCATCGGAGTCTCCAGCGAGATAACTCCTGGGGAATCCACCTCGAAGCCAGAGCCGCCGTAAATGATCCTTTCGCACCGTTTCGACCTCCGGAAGAAGAAACGGTGTGAGATCAAGATAGGCAATGCGTCCAGCCAGGGATTCGGAGCTTTGACGGAGCAAGTCAGGTCCGGCAGAGCCCAGAATCAAGAACTGACCATTTCGCCCCCGTTTATCGATGATACTTCGAAGAGTGGAAAAAAGCTCGGGGGCCCGCTGGATTTCATCGAGACAAACCAGATCATCCTTGTGCACGCTGAAAAATGCAGGGGGGTCATCGAGTTTGGCCAGATCACCGGGATTTTCAAGATCCAGGTAGACCGACCGCGATATACCTTTGGTGATTTGACCTGCCAGAGTAGTCTTGCCGCATTGTCGCGGCCCCAGAATCGCCACAGCCGGATTGTTCCATAATCGTCGGTTGACCGTTTCGGTTATATGCCTGGTTATTAATCCTTTCATATTTGAAGTCTATATTCAAAATTACAAGGAAAGTAAAGAATAATAGTTAGATGATATCGGTAAAGTGGATTTTATCGGTTTGAAACGGTGACACCCGTTTCGGTATGGCGCCGCAGGTTCTGAGCAGTGTGACCCGCAACAAAAAAGGCCTTCCAGTTCTGCCGGGCCCTTTTTTATTTTCTCGATATACCTTCTCTTGAATGTCCTTGACCTCCTAACCACCTATGACTATTTGTAATATTTAGTTACTTCAGACATCTTTATTTTCGCTTTTTTACATGTCTGAAAACATGGGAAAATAATATGCCGGGAGAGGGTTTAAAACGTAAACTTGTCGCTATCCTCAGTGCGGACGCTGTTGCGTACAGCCGACTCATGCGCGCCGACGAAGAGGCCACCGTCCGTGAACTGGGTGCCCGGCGCACCTTGTTGTATGAAATAATCAATCAATATGGCGGCAGAGTAGTAGATTCTCCGGGCGACAATATGCTGGCTGAGTTTGACAGTGTTGTGAATGCCGTAAACGGCGCCGTTAACATTCAAAAAGAGATCAAACTGAGAAACGCCGATATCCCGCATGACCGCCGAATGGAGTTCCGTATCGGGATAAATCTTGGCGATGTAATTTTTGAGGGTGACAAAATTTATGGGGATGGCGTAAACATCGCATCAAGATTGGAGGGCCTTGCGACAGCCGGCGGGATTTCAATTTCGGGCACGGTCTACGAACACATAAAAAATAAGCTGCATCTGGGCTACCATTATTTGGGTGAACAGGAGGTAAAAAATATTTCCGAACCTGTCCGGGTTTATCGAATATTATGGGAGCCGGAAATTGCCGGCAAAGGTGTCGGCCCAAAACGGTCAGGGAAGAGACGAAGGCAGTTGGCAATTGCAGCAATTGTAATTTTATTTGCCGGAGCTGCAGCAGCGGCAATCTGGATGGTTGCCCGCGTAAATAATTTTTATTCAGAGAAAACAGACTCGACAACAGAGGCTTTGCCCTTCAGTGATAGGGCCTCCATTGCCGTATTACCATTTAAGAACCTGAGTGGCGATCCCGAGCAGGAATATTTTAGTGACGGGATCACAAACGATATAATTACAGATCTTTCAAAGTTCGGCGAATTGCTCGTAATTGCCAGCAACACCGTTTTTACCTTCAAAGGTAAATCGGTAAATGTAAAAGACATAAGTCGCGAACTCGGTGTGCGATACGTGATCGAAGGCAGTGTGCAAAAAACAGGCGCTAAAGTGCGTATCAATGCGCAGCTGGTCGAGGCCAATTCGGGGCTTCATCTTTGGGCCGAGCGTTATGAACGGGATCTGAATGACCTGTTTGCCGTACAGAATGAAATCTTAAAAACGATCGTGACAACGCTGGCGATCAGGATTGATACCCGGGAGCGTGCACGCGTATTGCGAAAAGATACGAAAAGCCTGAAAGCTTATGATCTGGTGCTGCGTGGATGGGATTATTTTTCGCAGACGAAGCGCCCGGCAAATATGCAGGCGCGGCAGCTATTTGAGAAGGCGATTGAACTCGATCCGCTTTACGCGACCGCCTATGTTGCTCTCGGCAGAACCTATTTGCACAGCTTTCTTTACGGTTGGAGCGAATTTCCCGACCAAACCCTGCAGCAGGCATACACCTTCGGCCATAAGGCCCTGAGCCTCGATGAGTCCAATGCGTCGGCCCATGCCTTAATCGGAATCATATATCGCTATCGCCTGCAACATGATCTGGCTGTTAAAGAATTGGAACGGGCAGTTGAACTCAATCCGAACGATGCGCGCATCAACGCCTACCTGGGGACGGTAATGAACTATATTGGCCGTCCGGATGATGCGATCAGATTGCTTAAGACGGCGCTGCGTTTAGATCCGAAAATGATACCCGGCTTTTATATGCATCTGGGAATTGCGTATTACCTCAAAGGACAATACAATCAATCAATCAGAACGCTGAACAGCGGCTTGGTCTGGTATCCCGATCACGTATTTATCCATATTCCGCTGGCAGCGGCATACGCACAGGTAGGCAGGCTCGCAGAAGCTCAGAATTCAGCTGCAACGGTTCTTCGACTTCACCCGTTTTTTGAAGTGGACTTTTTCGGGACTGCTTTTGTCAATCCGGCCGATCGAAATCACCTGGCTGATGGCCTTCGTAAAGCCGGACTCAATTGAGGTGGAAAGGATCACAACCGCTATCGCTCTGCCCGGCAATCCTATTTATCTTCAACCAATACCGGTGGTTCGCCGCTTAGGTAGGTCGCCCAGTTTTTCTGCGCCTGTTTTATCTGGGTATCCTTGTTCTGGCGCCAATTATCCCGTGCAGCCCGGTTGAATTTAATATAAAGCTGCCCATCAACGATCGTCCATTGTTCCGGATCAGCCACCACTGTTTTGCCTTTGCTCAGGCCATTGGAACAGAATCCTCCAAATTGAGGCGCAAAATATTCCGGATTGTCGGCAAACATGTCGCGGTGGCGAACATTGGCAAAATACCATTGAACACCATGCCATGAATACGCGAACTCGGGCTTTCCTTTAGTGGCTTTCTCCTCGGTAAAATAGGCAACCGTATCATATCCATTGATCGCAATCCCGGATGGGTCAGTTGCGACCGGCTTAATGGTGCTGCCGGCCCACACCCATGAGGCGGGCACGATGGTTAAACACATTATATAAATAGCCAGTTTTACAAACTTTGACATAAAATCCGGCATACAGATCACCCCCTGATAGGTAGCGTTCAGTAGCGCAGTTCGCAAGATAATCGTGTCGTTGCGTCTGCTGGATTATGGTAATGCATCCAAAGTGAGTGTCAAACTGAAGGTTTTAAAATCATTCAGAATAAGCGTCCACCCGGTTTTTCTCAATGCAGAGAAAATTTGTTGACGACCAAACCAAAATGAATCATGTTCCAGAATAGTTTGACTGACCAGGAAGTGTGTCCATGAATCCGATGCTGTCCCGATTGCTGAATATCAAGCTGCCGCAAGGGCAGTCGGCCTTTTTGTGGGGGCCGAGGAAAACCGGGAAGACCACCTTCCTCAGAGCGGCATTTCCTGAAAGTCTGAGGTATGATCTGCTTCAGACCGACCTTTTTCTTCGGAAGGGCAAACATTTCATTCTGATGGAACTGCTTGCCCATCGTGTTTACAGTGAGCTGAACTACGATGTGAATTTCTGGCGGACGAAGTCAGGATTGGAAGTGGACTTTATTTTAGGTCGTGGAGAAGTGGCGATCGAGGTGAAAGGGGCCAGCCGAGTCGATAACACAGATCTTCGACCGCTCAAGACATTTATCCGGGAGTACAGTCCTGCACGTGCATTTGTGGTTTGTAACGAAGGTGCTGCCCGGCTGCATGATGATATTCATATTTTACCGTGGCGTATCTTTCTGAAAATGTTATGGAACGAAGAAGTGATGTAGAAAAGGGAAAATATGCCGACGCACCACCAGAGGCGGTTAAACCGCTTGTGTGAGTTGGACATTGGGATTTTAGAAGTGTCTTATCGATAAATCGCAAAATAAACAATTTAACAACACCGTTTTCTCAACAAATAAAATTAGGCGTCGTGCAGAATAAGCGCCCGACTATCAGCGCCTGTCAAACGGAGGGCATAAATTTAAGTGATATCCCCCGATATCGATAAAATCGCAACGGATCTGGAAGGCCTGGAAGAAACCATCATCGCCCGATTGATCGATAGGGCCCAGTTCAGACGGAACCGCCTTGCATACCAGCCGGGTAAGAGCGGGTTTAAGGGTGAGACGGAGCTGAGCCTTTTCGCTTTGCGGCTCAAATTCCAGGAAGAGATGGATGCCTGTTTCGGCAGATTTGCCGTTCCGGAAGAACGCCCGTTTAATAAGAATTTGCCGGATGCCAAACGAATTGTCAGGCTTCCGGACAATTGTCTGCGACTGGCGGATTATAACGCTGTCAACCTTACCGATAAAATCCTGGCAAGTTACCTCGATCTTGTCCCCCAAATCTGCGCGGCCGGTGACGACGCGCAATACGGATCCAGCGTCGAGCACGATGTGTATACGATTCAGGCCATATCCCGCAGGATACATTATGGCGCCATGTACGTGGGCGAGACGAAATATCTTTCAGATACTGCAACCTTCAGGAAAGCAGTTGATTCTAACGATACCCGCATGCTTGAAACCCTTTTAACCCGTCCTGAGGTGGAACAGCGCATCCTCCGGCGTGTGCAGGAAAAAGTCACGCTCCTTCAGGCTGCTGCCAAGGTCGATACGCGTATTACCATCGACCCGGGAGTGGTTAGACAGTACTACGCCGCGGTTATCATTCCGCTCACAAAGGAAGGCGAAATTCTCTACCTGCTAAACAGAAAAAATTGATCTGCCTAAAATCAACCATGAAACTTAGCGGTACGGAAAAAGTCAAATGAAAGGGTCTAAAATGCTTAGTCTCCTGAAAAAAATATTAGGTATTGAAACCAATCCCATTTCAATGACGGTCAGAGAGGCCATTGAGCTGGTCGTGGATGAATCGATTCACAAGATCCGGTTAATCGGCGGTTACCGGAAGAAATTGAGGCAACCGGTTGAAACAGCTCTGAGTCACTGCGCCGATCTTGCGAAACAAATACCCGCTACCCTGGATATCAGCGCTAAAGACAAAACCAGCATGGCCTTAATCAATGGCTTTTTTAATGATCCCGATCAGGTCCGAAAGGTTGTATCCGAGAGTTCCGATTTAAAGGATTTTCTGGATCAAAAAAAAGCCGATGCACTTTATTTAGTCATGACCATGCAGCGTCTTGAGAAGACCACGTTTGGGTCGAGCGTTCAGGGTGAAATCGTCGTCAGAGATGTTATCGAAAATGCCATCTATTTTGAAGATCACAAAGTAATCCTGCCTGCAGAAACGATTGAAGAGGCCTTTCATTCAATCAGTTTGGGGCTGTTAAAAGTGTTGGCCCACCAGGCACTGGAACACACGCTGGCAATGCAAAAGCGAGAACTGGAGCTTGAAAAATTGCAAGATGAGGTGGCGGTCAAGTTAAAAATTTTAGAAAAAGATCGAAAGCAGATGGCTTTTGAAAGTATTGATGCCGAAAGCAAGAATTTGGTGGTCGAATCTCAGAATCTTCTGGATGGAATCGAAAAAGAACTGGGCCAGGTTGAAACCATTACCATTCAGCCGGATTTTTACCTGAATCAGTTGATAGAAGTACTTAGCCATCCCGGTCAATATATAAGCGTTAATCTGATCCCCATGAGAATCAACCGCCTGGGATTTTTCGTTAAAGAACCATCATGCAGTGCTGAAGGTACCATCTGCATCGCGGAGTTTAATATCGGCGCTAAAGAACGCCGCAGCGTTGTTCTGATTAAATGCCATCGGGATCAGTTAGAGCGTTTGCCATAATAACATTCCGTTATGGATAGTTATTGCGCTAATTGTTACTATCGATAATCTCTAATACGGCTTGGCACAAACGCTCTAAAAAATCCCCTTCGGGGAAATTTATAATAGGTTAAGGTGCTTACAGTTAGCATAAGTGAATTATGCTGACGAATCTCCAATACTCCGTTAAAATTTGATACAGGGAGAAGTCTTAACTGGCGCATGACCCTGCCAATCGGAACATTTTCATAAATACAGCTATAAAGACCGAATAATAAACCGTGCTGTCTTTCATATCCAACGTAAGCTTTTCTCCGGTCATTTCGCCTGGGCTTGACATATTGATATATCGATGTTTTGTCCTTCAGAACTAAATTGCCAGGCTTGAACCGATCACATTCAAAATGAGTCACTGCGCTCTAAAAAAAAATGAAACTGGAAACTTGATGGTCTCGTAAAAAGTCGGAAATTCCTCTATCGCGCCATAGTTTCGCGTAAGCGGAACGACGACGGGCGACTTTGCATGAGGCCTTCTCACTAAACGCCCGTATCAATTAGTGCTGTTTCTTATTTGTTCAATCCGGGTTCATTTTCGCCCGGCGGCGAGGCTGGATTCAGGATCCCAGATACCAGATAAAAAAACGATGGAGCGCAGCGATTCCTTAACTCCTCACTCCGAACTTTTATCCCTGCACTACTTAACTGGCTATTATCTCAACGCATTCTAATCTTCAAAAGATCGGCATGGCAGCGGCGCATCCTGACCGTTTATGGGCCATTTCTTGATATTTCTTTCATTTTCTGCGATCATGTTCGGTAGCATCGTCTCGGCATATGCATGATACCTGCCGACAGGTTGCGTTCGGGCCTATAAAGAACTATAATTCAGACTATGTTTTATCGATCCGTAATGGGACATCGTAAACTTGATCGCACATAAATTATTGGAATTTAATTTGATTTTGATTGAATGCTGGGATGCTCAGAAATGCCCGTCTGATATTGAAACCCGATGCCGACACATGGAGCCGGATATGAATGCGACAATACGAATAGGGTCTAAATGGATTGCGAGTTTTTTGGCCGGTGTGGCCGGGATTTTAACCACAATTGCCTGCGGCACCTCGGGCGATCCGATTGATCCTTCGCTGCCGCCGATCGACCAATTGCCGGCGGTGGTTTTTATCGCCGACAGGGAAACCGACGAGGTATTCGAGTTGTGGCTTTCGGCCGAGGCCGGTGCGGAGATAACCAAGCTGTCCGGGACGATGACACCGGGTGGCGATGTGACTGATTTCAAAATTTCACCGGACGGTGCCCGGGTGGCCTATCGTGCCGATCAGGAAACGGATGGAAAGGACGAGTTATTTGTAAATGATATCGATGGCGGGACACCGGTCAAAGTCAATGGCACCTTGCTCGGCTCACAAGTGGCAGACGACTTTGAATGGGCACCGGACAATTCCAGAATTGCATACCGGGCGCAGCAGGACAGGGTTAGCGAATTTGATCTATATACGGTGCTTCCGGATGGCACCTCCCCTGAGAGAATAACTGAAGTCATAGTAGACGGTGGAATGGCTACCGAGTTTCAATGGGCACCCGATGTATCCCGAATCGCCTATCGTGCCGATCAGGACGTGTTGAATGTCTTTGAACTGTATACATCCAGGCCGAATGGCACAGGCAATGTGGAAGTATCAGCTATCGCCATTACCGGCAGCGACGTCAGGCCAGGCATTGCCTGGGCAACGGACAGTTCGGTCATCGCTTACATCGCCAATCAGACAAATCTGGCGATAGACGATGTCTATAATGCCTCCCCCAGCGGCAGCACGACCGTCAATATATCCAAGATCACAGTTGATGGTCGACAGGTGTTCGAATTTGATTGGTCACCGAATTTTACCAATTTCAGAAGGCTGGCCTACACCACCAATATTTTCAGCCCGGGAGCGATCGTGTTGTACACGGCGGTGATAAACGGCACCGGTACATCCGTTTCCGGAGCCCTGCCAAGCGGCAGCAATGTGGATGAATTTGCCTGGGCGCCCAACGCCACCCAGCTCGCCTACCTGGCCAATCAGGACAACCCTGCGGTTATCGAGCTTTTTACCGCGTTTCCCAATACAATAAATGTTTTTAATGTTACGGGCATTCTTTTGGCCGGACAGAATGTGGTCGGCTTTGCCTGGCAGCCAAACAGCCAACGCATCGCTTATCTTGCCAACCAGGACATCATTACAAGCTTCGAACTGTACACGACGCTGCCCATCGCAATCGACACGGACGTCCAGGTGTCCGGCACACTCGTCAGCGGCGGTAATGTTCGCACTGATTTTGCCTGGGCCCCGGACAGTTCACTAATCGCTTACCGGGCAGACCAGGACACGATCAACGTTGTCGAGTTGTTTACCGCCACTGCCACCGGTGCACGCAACACAAAGATCTCAGGTGACCTGGTGTCCGGCGGAAATGTCGATAATTTCCTGTGGGATCCGTTAAGTGACGGCGTTGCCTACCTGGCAGATGAGGATACCGATGGGGTTTTCGAACTGTATATTACCTTGCCGAACGGCAGCAGTTCAGCCAAAATCTCGGGTACGATGGTAAGCGGTGGTGATGTTTTGCCGGGCTATCAGTGGGTTCCCTGAACGGGGGTGAAAGCTTTTCACGAGCGGTTATGGGCGGGGATAAACCCCATAGGCGCTAAGTTAATTTTGACGCCGTGAAACAGTCGGATTTCGATAAAAAAAATGAACATCGAACATCGAACGTCCAACATCGAATTTTGAATGAAAGAAGATGGAACAACACTATAATATCCCGGAAAAAAGACTGTTTAAGATTTATGCGAAAATTGTAAAGCCCATTATACAACTTACTAAGAAATAACTTTGTTGCCGCTCAGCAGCTGATCTAAGGATGGATGGAAGATACGCCCGCTATCGCATTTCAAGATTAGGCATTGATTCATTGGAAAAAAATTTAAGATAGAGGAGCGCAGCGACTTCATTATTCGATGTTCGACGTTGGGCGTTCGATGTTCGATGTTCAGTCTGGACAATGTTACTATCGGCAACAAGTTGATACGAGCTTGACGGGACCAGTGGTTTTAGCAAAATAACTTAGCGCTAATGGGGATAAACCCCGCCCCTACATCATTGTAAGCTCATGCAAAAAGATATGAATTAAACAGGATACTGAATACATTTCCCTAGTATCAAATATCTTCTCCTTAGACCCTGTACCTTACACCTTGTACCCTTAGAAAGATATTCGTAATCGTTGTCTAATCCTAACAGCTACCAACCTTCAGCCATGAGCTCACGTTATTTAATGGGTACTCCGCCGGTTTTTGCTCCGATGCCGGCTTCGCCTGAGCCGGTGTCTGCTTAGCCAGTTCTTCGTCAATTAAATTTGAAAACCCTTCCAGGCTGCGGCGTTTCAGGCGTCGGCCATTTACAAAGACTGTCGGTGTGCCGGTCACATTGGCCCGCTTGGCATCCCGGATGTCCAGCTGCATCCTTTTTTTGACCTTGTTGCTTTTCATGTCCTTTTGCAGCTTTTCCATGTCCAGCTCGAGCGACTGGGCCAGTTCTTCGATTTTTTTGTCATTGAGTTTGTTGTAATTATCGAAGAGCAGATCGTGCATTTCCCAGAACTTGCCCTGCTCGCCGGCGGCAAGGGCCGCTTCGGCCGCCATCTCAGCATTTTTGTGCGATTTGATCGGATAGTTTTTGAATACAACTTTAACGTCCTGAGGGTATTTTTCGATCAACTGATCGATCAGCGGCACCAGCCGCTTGCAGAACGCTCATTCGAAATCGCTGAAAATCGCAACAACGATCGGCGCCTCCGCTTTACCCATGTAGGGTGAACCGGACACATTGATCTTACGGATAAAATCCACCATGACAATCTGAATCGACTTGTATGTGCGGCTGCTAAGAAAGATGATATCGTCCCGCTGCATGGTGTTGATCCGGTTAACATCCGGTCCGACATCCATCTCGCCCATTATTTTCCCTTCAATATTGTATATCCGCAGTTGGCCGGTATCGGTCAGAACGTAGATCCTGCTGCCGTTCGGTGCAACGGCAACGTCCACGGGACTGCCGGTTATTTTAAGTGTTTTTAGAACTTCCCAGTCGACCTCGGCATGAACAGAATGAATCAGCAAAAAACTAAACAGGCATGCTGACATTAGGATGCATAATCTGTTTCGCATAGCGGGTCCTCCCCCTGAAATTTTTGCATGGTTTGATGCTGTCTGAAATGGTCTGTTGTTAGACTATCAGATTATAGGACTTTTTTACCCGTTGAAAATGCGTACATATATCATTTGATACGTAATTTCAAATGCAGAATCGAATGTTTATGTTTTTATATTAATACCTGAATTTTGCACGCAAATCAGCGCTATGAACACTTTGCAGTAATTTTCTATTTTTACTGCAGTATTTTAAGGTCAATCTAACGGATAATTTTTTCTTTTATAATTACTTCTT
>Ga0126335_1000961_pt1 | contig 15223 bp, 15 predicted proteins | sample OlaspJWI45metaG_FD_108409 | JGI IMG/M metagenome (GOLD analysis project Ga0126335, IMG submission 108409) | Marine gutless worms symbiont microbial communities from Oahu, Hawaii - Olavius sp. 1 OAHU.JWI-45 metaG | ecosystem: Host-associated > Annelida > Digestive system > Unclassified | place... | reverse complement strand
GATTAGCGCAGGGGGCGTTTGTGCCGGGGGCACCCTCTTATCTGTCGTTGTGCAAAATTTCAGCGAAATCGGACAATCCGCGGCCGAGACCAATTTAACTAATTAAACATGGCGGCCACCCGCCATCTTGGATGCCTGAAGGAAGCGTATTAGACCATTTCACACGTTGGGGGAGCCCATTTTCTACCAACACAACAAATTTGGTGAAGATATCTTCATCGGTGGCCGAGTATGCCCCTAACACTGAATTCGAAATAACGCCACCTGGCGTCGGAATTCTACTTCCTCTTTCAGTTTCGACACGTGTCTTCCTGCGGGAACCTTTCTGTGTGTGAGTATGAGAAATTTCAGCCTAATGACACACAGACCGTTTACGGTTCCCAATGACCTACTGACAAGGCCTAGTTCTTTGTCTGTCATAATGGGCGAAGTGCTGACCCGGAAACACCCAAATGACGGAACCGTACGTCCGGTCCCGAATCTGATAGCAGATCCTGAATCAGGAAGCCCGGATTCCTATTCGAGTTTCCTATAGCAACCGTACATCTATCTAGCTTAGTGTCGGAGGTAATCGCGTGTGACAGACAGACAGACAACGTGGACCATTACTATAGCTGGCCCCCACATTGTGGCAGGCCAGCCAATAACCAGCCTCCGCTTCTACGTGTTCCAGCAATATGATATTGTTACAACCCGTCGAGTGGCGTGGTAATATGCTCCGTCGCATCTGTCTGTCAGTCTGTGTCTTCTGTCAATCTCAGTGTGAATTTAGTAACGTATACAGCGCATAATCGTAAAAAACCCTCCAATGCGCTGTACGGACTCCCTTCATGTTTGGTATGCATCAGCTACACCTCTAGAATATGTGGGTCACGTTCAATTAGGACTAGGTCATCTTGGTTTACCGTCAGTGTTTTCTTCAAAAGCTTATACAGTCATGACATAGCGTGTTATAGTACTTGTAACTATTCAGAGAGACAGACAGCTGCTCACTGGCCACGTTCAGTCAACCAACTAACGATGTCGTCAAAACAATTACATGTACAAAATATATTTCAGTTTAATGAACGGCGCCTGAAGGCGACATTTGTTCGTGCAACACAATCTGCGTGCACTCGACAGGTTGTAAAACTGACAAGCGCCTTATTCACCTGACACCGCTGTACATCAATAAAAGTAGTTCTGTATGATTCAACTGGGTTATTCTGAAAGCAGTACAACGTACTGTGAACTACTGATAAAAAACGTTGCTGTTTTTTAAATACACGCTGACACAGGCCTTGCAGCCAAACGACGTGTTTATTTTGCCAGCCGCCACGCATATTATAGACAAGGCGAACTTTAAAAAGCAATGCAGCCTGATAAGCCTGTTTGTGGCAGTTTTGCCACCATTCAAATGCAGCATGATGCCAGTTAAGATTTAGAATATTGGCAAAGTTGTTGACAGGTTTTCTATTGATGAAATCACCGTCGGTCTGTTGGGGAAGTATGCTAGTGCTGCAAGCTTAGAAGTACCAGCAGGTGCTAGAGCTGTTTGCATAAAGCATATAATGACCTTCAAAGATGACACAACAGAACAAAGCACGATGCCTACAGGTAACAAACAGATTATGCTATCATCCGTGTACCACCGTACCACACACACCCTCACTGAATCACTCCACGACGTTATTAGTGTCTGATACTTGAAAATAAATGTCAAATGGCAGCAAGTGTGGCAAGAAAGTCTTCTGAGGTCGACTATAGATCAGTGACAACGACTACTTGGACTTCATAGCAGGAGACAACTAATTTGTCGATACAGTCAAGTTTATTCAACCTGGTGGTCAAAAATAGATGATAGATGTACAGAAACAGCAAAACACACAAATATAGTACAGTAAACACAAGAAAACATAACACTACTACTAACACAGGGGGAAAATTGCCATAAAAGGTATACACAGCAATGCGTAGCAGCATACTGTATGTAATGTGTTTTCTGTTGTTCTGTAGCCCTATTTGCCTCGATTTAGCATAATGTCTGTGTTTTGGACTTTTTAGCCAAAACAACTGTGTAGAATAGAACTGTGCAGCTACCAAGTTTGCTAAAAAGCTTCAGGATTTGTTAAGAATTTAAGCCGTTCAGTTTTGAGTTCACACAATCATTCTACGTATGTCACAATGGCACGCAGCAGAAAGGCCGCATGTGAACATTTACTCAGAGCCAATTCACGGACTGGTACTGTAAAGTAAATGAATCAGCCTTGATAATGTACATGCAGTACTTGTGGACTATGTACAACAACCGACTCTGACGTCAGCATTAAGCACTGAGCAACGAAAATCAGAGGAAAGCCACCCCCTCCCCAAGGCTCTCCCCGTCCCTCAGCATGCATGTGAACCATGACCAAGTAAGTCATTAAAACTGAATAGCGGAGCCGCGACGGCATGATGTGCCAGGTCCACGATATCATTCACATTATCAACAATAACATTGTATACAACGTGACGCATCGCAGAGCTGGCTGAACATTCGGCGAAAATAGCCAGTCATCAATACACAGTCGGAGTGGGCAGATAAGCACGCCTCAGTACCGGCGGGGCTCGATATCTGGTCCGGCCATTCGTGACCATGGCAAGTAGTTATTACTATCAGCGACCGGCCACACTGCATGCCACGCAAATGACAATACGCCCAGCTGCCGCCATCACAACAATCACACAATCAAAAGAGCTGTTTCTGTGGAACAAGTCGCCCATGGGCAGTGACGCTCAGTTGGCTAAAGTAGGTTACGGTGACCTAGTTGTTGATTTGTGATCACGGACGGTCAGTAAATCTCACGCTAGATTACAAGTATCTCTATGCCTAGCGGTTACGATTTCTGACACCCTAGTAAACACACAGACACACACCCAGCGATACACTCTGTATGTTAAGCTCAGCTGAGCTGTAGCCAGCTGAGCTAACATTTACAGATAACGTTGTCTCTTCTGAATCACCTTCAACCTTTCGCCGGCAAAAGACAGCAAGACCTTTATCATCTGTTAAAGCATTCTCAACATTATTAGGCTGCATCTCATGCCTTCGATGCAGCCTATTGTTAACGATGTGCGCGGTGTCTGTCCGTCAGTCTGTCTGTCACAAGGCTCAACTTGGCTTCACTGCGCGGGGATCATTCACTTTGGCCTCTTGTGACTATTGTATGTCGTGACACTGTAGCTCTTCAGGGCTGAACAGCTGTAGCAGTCAATCTATTTAAACTTTTCACCATATTTTACTGACCCTTTGTTACCAGGCCAGCTCTGCAGCAATCCACTTTCAACTGAGTGACTCACACTATACAGTTAAGGAAGTATATGCAAGACGTCTGAGACCAGCCAACAAACATTCTGTGCAGCTGCTCAAAAGGTTCTGAAATTGTCTGCCTAAAAGCTTGTCGTCAGCTGACTGCATAGCTAACTTCACACGAGTTGAAAACAAGTAAGATGACCATCATCACAGAGTCCTCAGCGCTCAGAGAAATATGACGTAACGTGTCATCTTCATTTTACTTCATCAGAGGGCAGCACATTTTTGGCATTTTGGTCAATTTTTGGCGTTTTTTGCAAATTTTGCCACAATTAAAACTTTTTCCAAAAAATCTAAGTGCATGCATCATCCTCATACAAGACGCCAATTCTGTGCCAAATTTGACGTTCTTAGGCTTTCTCAGTCACGAGATATCATGTGGAGCGAAAAAACGTCACCTAGTCACCCAGTTTATTTGGCCATTCTTGAACCTGAGGAATTAGCACAAAATATAGCAGTGGAATAACAGTACCTGCATATGACGCTTGAGCACTCCATAATGCTGGCATAACAAAGCACCTTAACAGACGTTGCCGAGTTGGCTGAAATGTATGTGACAAAAGCCAACAACAGCAACATGTTTTGCTCCCGTCTACGCCATCCACGATGACTGTGAGATTCTGCAATTAAACAAAATCATTAAGAAATATTACTGCAATTCAGAAAGTGTTATAAGCGAACAAAAACAAACAGACATACATACATACATACAAAGAAAATTATTTAGATCACTGCCCTTCTATTAACAGCCGTCTTTTCTTCTGTATTCTTTTTCTACATTCTTATCAATTACTAACTGATGAAAATAAAAATGTAGAGCTTTATACAATTACTGCAGTATACTTACAGGTAGATCGTTGGTGCTATCTTAGCTACGCAGAATGGAATTTTCACAAGTCATTGCAGTATATACTGTACATGTGCTGCCACCTGGTGAATGAAAATAAAAATAGCAAGAGAGACACCAGCCGCCAACCTACTACTACAGAATTCGATCAGCTGTCACTGTCAGTCACTTTGCTGGTGTTTAATTTATACAGTGCGTGCAGAATTTGAAGTTTTGAATTAACTGACGATGAGTGATAAATGGTAAACTAAAATGGTTTTAACAGCCAGTGACACTGAGTACCTTGAGAAGGTCAAAAATTGTATGACAATGCAGGCAGATGGCACTAAACATACTGGACATCCAAAGGAAACATCAGAAAGTAATGGCTAATGGCTAGTAATGTAGTAACGGCTGCATCATAGTGGCAAATGAGTAAGAACAGTCACACACGTGATACGCAGACACACTGACTGACGCCAACACTCCGAGACCATGTTCATATCCAGTACAGCAAGTCATGTAACATTTCCGGTTGGGAGCAGATGAGAACACACTCAAAATGTTTCTGTTATCACTCTATCTGTCAATCATACATTTTGTAGAAACCCGAAAACTTACTCGTTTTACAAATCTTTCCATATTTAAGCTTACTCAGTGGCCTGCTATGCTTGTATTTTCTCTGGTGAGTGCTTTGACATCTATGCTGTATTTTCCATTTCAGTTGCCTCCCAACTGACCTACTAGAGATCTCAGCGCATTAGAGACCTTGTGATAATAGCGCTATACAAATCCACATTTTACCTTACCTTACTTACTATTTATTGTTTGTCTTCTCTGCACTTCTTGACTTCTTTGTCTTAATCTTTGTACTACATTTTTGACCTTCTCTATGTTGCCTCCAGTGGTGGCTATATGTTCATTTTTCACCACTGACCGTCCTTTCTTTCATCAACAGCTTTCCACGATCTATCAGTGATGCCGTCCATCTTTCTTTTCTCGTTCCTCTCCACTTTCCCATTTTATATACTGACGTGACAACTAGGGATGTAGCGGATTCCGGCAATGCCGGATAATCCAGCAGCGTTTTGTCAAGTCCGACAATTTCCGCCAAAAAACGCACGAAAACAGCATTAAAAAGTGGCCAAAATACCAACTTCACGCAGTTATTTATCTTAAATTTTCTCCGTAACTGAATTATACACACACCTCATGCAATCACGCGCGCACACACTACATCAGGAACATCCCATCAGAGCGAATGCACGTCAGAATGAATTCCCATGAGTCGGTACACAAAATCAATCGTATTCAATACTCATACATCGCAAACTAGCAATAGTGACATCAACATACTTCTTAGTGTATGCTGCATTACATGGCATTTACAGTAGATACGAGTACAAAATCTGGGATCCGGAATCTAGTAAGCAAGATCGGTATCCGGAATCCTACAAATGTTGAATCCGGTAAGTCCCTAGAGACAATAAATGATTCTCAACTCAACCTTTTTCAACAAATCTAACTGGTCACCCTGCCACAGGCCATTGTGGCTTCAAGACATGTCAAAATACTATGTAGTGTGAATTACGATTAAATGACAAGTCATTTACCAAGTCCTATTCTCAATCAACTGTATCCTGAAGTCACAGCAAGTGACCATGGGGATAGATCAAGACATTAAGAACTGAGCCAGTCTGGTGCTAGTGTATATAACCAGACAGCAAACCAAGAACCTCAAATAGGAAGGTACAAGCAAAGTGCAAAAGGTGGAATATTGTCGTAGAATGTAACCCTAGCACTAACTCTTTCCCTGACCCTAACCCTAACCTTATACTTAAACATAGTCCACAAGGTTGCATTCCATATCAGTATTCCACTTTCCACACTTTACCACCATTACACATCCACCCACCCCCAAATAGGGTGAAGTGATTATGATCACCGATCGGTGATAAAACTTAGAATCACCGATCGGCACACTATTTTTACGTGCGCAGTAATGTTTTGCACTATTTTGCACGGCTCACTGAGTATGAGTGATGAGCGGCATTAGGGCATGACTAGCAGCTTCCAGCATGTTTAACTGTGTGCTAGCGTGGTCCAATCAGTCAGACACTATGCTAGCATGCCACAGGTCTTGAGTTCAAATTCGGTCTACTTTTTCGAATTTTGGAGGGGAAATTAACCACAAAAGAATGCCTGCCTAGTTAGCTTAGTTGGTAAGTCACTTGGCAGTGCCTGCTATCCCAGCTGGCTAGCCACTTGCAGGGCCCAGGTTCAGTCCTTGGCCTGGGCAAGTGGTTCTCAGTGGACTGGGTTTAGTGCGCCTAATAGATTAAATTCTCGGGCAGGTACAGAAGGTACGCCTGTGTCTTCCTTAAACTGTGACAGGCCATTACACTAAGGTTTAGTGGCGCTTGGGTGTAATGGGTGGATAACAGATGGAACCACTATACTTCGTACGTTAAAGCCCACCAGTATGGGACTCATTATGCTACACTACCTAGCTAGATAGGCATGTGGTATTAGTTGTGGCTCGGACTGGTTGGAAATAGATGTGCAAGTGTGGGTGAGTCCCACAGAAACCTGTGGTTACAAGCTAAGAATCTTAAATATACAGATACAAAGCCTCTCACATTACTAACTGCACATACACGCACTGTCACTAAATACAGTGACAGTAGCTGCGCTACACCTACTCATCACATTACTCATACACACACACACACACATGGGTTGCACACTGGGCCTAGCCACAACTATCTCGTTTTGTTATAAACTACTGTGGCGTTTTGTGCTTATACAGATATGTACATTGCATCACATTATATATATATATATATATATTTATCACTTTCATATGTTTGTACGACGTTTTACTCAACTCTGTACCAATTACACAGCACAGCACAAAAAATATTCACTATGTGTTATAACCGGGCCATGTCGAAAATCATTAAGAACATAAGACTGGCTTCTGATGAAAGATAACAAGGTGCAATTAGCCCGGAGACCAACTGCGGCAGCAGCCATCACCAAAAATGAGAGTGGTGACAGGGGTTCATACCATAATGTATTCTAATGATAGACTACCAACGGCACTATGGGACTCCTAGGGTTTTGCACCGTACCACACTACGACGTTCAATCAATACTGTTTATTGTTAGGGTTAGGGTTAGAAATTACGTTGTGGTGTAGTGCAAAACCCTAGGAGACCCTGGCACTGCTCCTATTGGATGCGGGTGAGGCAGACAAAAATAACGGCATTCTGGCAGCCAATGCAAGCTGGTATAAACAAAACAAATGCGATTTCCATAGGATTACCAGACGCTTTATTAGTCTCAAGTTGTCTTTTGTTTTTTTGCAATACAATTACACGTTGAGATTATACATCATACACATATCAAAAACTACAAATGTTGAATACACCTTCACAACTCACAACCTAGTTATCGGTAGTTTACACTTCACGTTTAAATCAACGTGAAGTGTAAACTACCGATAACTAGGTTGTGAGTTGTGATGGTGATACCGAATTCACCGACACCAGCAATGTCAAGCTAAAAAATAAATCACAATTAAGGTCGTATTCTCCATTCATATTCTTAAAAGTTTCAATTAAATCACTTCTCACTCTTTGTCTTTCCAATTACATTAAACCCAACTGTTTCAGTCTCTCATTATATTGCAAGCTGTGCATACCAGTAACAAGTTTGGTAGCTCTTCGCTGTACATTCTCAATCAGCTTAATATCCTTGTCATAGTGATAGCTCCATAGTAAACTACAATAATATTCTAGATGCTATCTGACCAGAGTTTTGTATAATGAACTTATTGTTTCCATAGATCTATCAGTGAAATTTCGTTTTATCATTCCAAATATTCTGTTAGCTTTCTTCACTGCCTCACTACATTGCTTCCCACTGTTCAGATCATCACTTATGATCACCCCCAAGTCTTCCTTCATCTGAAAAAAAGTCCATTCTGAAAAACATCCATTCAGTATAACTCGTTACTTTCTGTTTGACAACCAATTTTCAATCCACAATAACATATTACCAACAATTCCACGTGCATCCAACTTCATTAACAATTGTCTACGTGAGACTTTGTCAAAAGCCTTTTGGAAATCCAAATATATAACATTTACCCGCTGTCAATATAATTTGTAACCTCTTTCTTAAAAACTAACAGATTGGTAAGACAAAACTTATTTCTTACAAAGCCATGCAGTATACATTTTATTAGTTTATATCTTTCCAAATGTTCAATCATTTTATCTCCCATTACTGATTCAAATACTTTACACAGGTTATCTGTTAAACTAACTGGTCTGTAATTAGCCACACTGGACTTCTTGCCTTTCTTAAAAATTGGTGTAACATTGGCCACTTTCCAATCTGCGGGTACTTCTCCGCGTAATAGAGATTTATTAAATAATTCTGCAACAGTATACGAAATCTCCTCTACTAGTTCTGTTAACATTCGCGTTCCTACTAAGTCAACTCCAGGTGCCTTATTCATTTTCAACTTGAGTAGTTTGGCCTTGACCATACAGGGATTATACGATAGCTACTTAGTTTACCTTCTTCATTTCCATGAAAAATAGTTTTACTTCTAGAAAGATCATCTTGACATTCAGTGGTAAACACTGATGCAAAGAATGTGTTTAACATCTGCCCCATCTCCTGGTCATCACTAATGCGTACATCACTATCATTCATCAATGGTCCAACTGATGATTTAACTGTTGTCTTGGACCGTGCATATTTAAAGAAAGTCTTAGAATCTTGATGTTTTATACTCCATAACTATGCCAGTTATCTTCAGAATAATACTCACCACGACTTGTGGACGTAAACTATCCATGAATGCGGCTTTAAAATACATTTTCAATGTTTGCAACTATTTACACAATAATAAACAAATTCGACATCAATTGACGTAAGCATAGAGTTCGAAACTCGCCTTGGACCCACTCCAGCTGCCGTAACTTCGTCTACTCCATCTTCTGGACGTAGGCCTATACCGGTACATCAATACATTTGATTTTGCAATTTTTAACCACGCTTATTAATCTCTATCAAAATAATTACTTTTAGCACTCGAGCTTGGCCAGCACAAACAACAGAGACCATCAGCCTTCGATCGCATTCCTTGCTTATCCCAGCTTCCAATAAGTAAGTGACGAGCCAATAAGTGACGGCAGAGTGCGGACGTATGATACCTAGCTATCATGTCAAACATAAAATACAGCATTATGTATTAAAATTGTATGTATTATGCTCATAAGTGCCAATTAAGTCTACATATATTAATCATGGCTGTGAACTGCTAGTAAGTCCTTTTCAGTCGAGATTCTTCTATGGACTTTGTTCTAAAACTGGATTTTTCCTCAACGATCAAAAGACTCTGACCCCACCAGACCCGACCGGCAATCGGCGTCAGTCGACCCGACCGGTTTCCATCACTGAGCCATGTAACACCGGCCGTGTGCCAAGCAGAGTAGAGTTGGCGACTGGTAATATGATTGATCATTGCCCAGCTTCTATTAATTTGACATATTATCGTTGGTTGTCAAGGACGACCGCGTTGAAATTTCACATTGTGGATGTTGATGACCAGACCTCACATTCAACGCCATGCTGCCAGTGCTGGAACTGGAAGTTGAGCCGATAAACATGCCTGAATACTGTCAGTTGTCGGCTGCGGATCTGGCTGCACAGGTTGTTTATCAAATGAACTTGTTCACTGCAATGATTAATCGTGTATCTGGCCTATGCAGAATTGCAGATACGACATAGCCATCGTCCAGTTCTGACTATCGTAACTCTTTCGCTGTCACCAGGGAGTCAGTGATTCCACGTCAAGTGCAACGATTAGCCCTATTTTACACGGTCTTGTGATGAAGCACTCTCATAGCGATGAGCGACACATGCACAGACATATAATCTATAAATGCTCACGACAAAATGGACAAAAATAATCAATAGTCAACAAGAAGTTCTCATGCAGTTCATTCATGATTCATTTACTCACTTATTTACCCGACTTGCGAGGCGGACGTAAACCATGCTGTGGTTTACGTCCGCCTCGCAAGTCGTAACGTACGTTACACGGTTACACAATACGAGCTTCATGCGCTGACTTTACGTCGTCATTACGGCCCACGAGATCCCGTGATCAAAGCCGTATAACTATGCCTAAACGCGGCATAATCAGCCGGAATCTATGATGCAGTTTATGTTGTCAGGTTTTGTCGCGCCGGGCGATATGAACACATCAGAATGAGTAGGCTATGAGGGCCATACTTTACAGTGCTCCCCCAGACCCGGAGATGGATTCCAGGGCCCTAATTAATTCTAAGAGAAAGGAAAGGATGAAAACGAAAAGAAAAGGGAAGGGCGACCCGCTGCAGATTTTGAGTTGGCTACGGGCCTGCAAAGTAATCCAAGTACATAACCTACCTTACAACAATTTGACATCCATAAATAGGTCTACAACTGGTTCAATTTCAATCGACCCACAGCAACCCCAGACGAAAGGGTTCCAAAAGCATCATCGCTCCCGGCCTTCGCATCATCGACTAACATCAATCCGTGCATAGTGCAGTTTGTGTAAAATGATTTTAAACAGTTGCGAAATGGTCACGATGCGTGTGTTGACACCGTGTTGTCATTCAGGTAAGCTTATATTATTCGTCAGCGTGGTCGTCACCTGGTAGGCCTACCATCGAACAAACTCGACTCAACTGACCGCCGACAATTGTAAAATATTTTTGTCCTTGCGGCCCAGGCCACAAATCTGTGACAAAAACAACAAAAAAAGTCTGGCTGCGGTAGGATAAATTTTGTGACCGCATGGCTGACGTGCAAAAGTGTAATATATGGCAACGGCACTGTCTAAAGCAGAGCTAATCGAAGTGACTGCAACTTTTTCCGCCATTGTCATCGGAAGTTGACCGCTCTCTGTGCCTCGGGAATTGTGAACCGGATCGATAGTTGGCCGTCTGCCTTGCGCGTTCTCTCGAACGCGCTTCGACGGACAGGCTGGGGCATCATCGACGTTGTTGGTTGGACTGCAGTCACCGTCGCCATTTTCATCGTTCTTGTCGCTGCCGCTGCAGTACCCAACGAGCACAGGCACTGGTCAAATACCCTGTCGCCACGGCGGCCGCGCACTCCTTCGCTAGCCCCAACGCTGCTTCCGGCTCATGTCCTGTTCGATCCACGACTGCTGCATTAGCCGCTGCCGCCAGTCCGATGCAGACCCGCCGCGTTGCTGGTGGCCCCCGGCGTCGTCATCGCGTAACACTGCAAACCCGGCTTAGAGAGCAGCATCGGCGGCACGAAACTTCGTAGAACCTCTTTCAGCATGCGCAGGAACTTCTGGTTGAACACGCAGTACAACACGAAGTTGAGTGACAGGTTACAGTAGACGGAGGTTGGTGACGACGCAAATCAGGCGGAATACGTGTCCGCGAGTAAACTCGTTCATCGTCTGTCCACGCCCGAACAGAGCCTTTGTAATTGGACGATTAGAGAACGGCGATGAGGCTATGAAATGAGAAATAGACAGCTGATGCTGATGCACCTAACGGTCATGCGAATCTGCTCGGCGCCGGACGCATCTGAAGCCGGCTGGCCTACAATAAACCTTTTAGCCTACAATAAAGTCGTCTTACTTCCCCGCACAGGAACTGTACCAATTTTGTGAGTAGAGTTACCATCGACTGGGGAAAAGCCTTTTTTGCAGCCAGCTCACTTCCTATTTCAATAAATAAAACCTGCAACTGCGACCAGTAAACTTTCGGTTTATTGTTGTGGCTGTACCAAACAAATTCCAACACATTTACACAGTGAATATTATTACAACACTATAGAAATTCTATGTACACGTAAAACACAAACAAATGTCAACGAGATTCTGCTATCAAACACACAAAATAATTGCAGCCCATTGATGCTTCTGGGTAAATATGACCACACATACATATAGCTGGTTTGTGTATAAACCGTACAAAATCCGAATTTCACAAAGTTAGCCACTGCTGATACTTTTATACAACAAATAGACGTCAAAATTAACTCAAGCAAAGGCGCCAGCTAGCAAAACGACAACCACATGTACAGGAATAAAGCTAGACAAACAAGCCAAAGTTCAGCAGTTTGCTCGGTTTCAGCAAAACACGTTTTCTCTGTTTAATTTTTCATCACTGCAACCAAAATGAATGAATAATGACAAAAAGGAATATAAGCCATATGCAACAATGATATACGCCAAATGAAGGCATGTCAAACCTATGATAAGTTAACCTTGTACAGCATTACGGGTAGGTGGAAGAAATTACGGCAGTCCACATCAAAGATCGATCATGTAAATGCCAAACATTACAACTATGGAAAAGAACAAATTCACACAACACTACATAACTATGATGCACTGATCCTCACTGGCGTAACATATGCTTATAATGTGGCATCATAAACAATAAATTGATCAACACTAACGAGAACACAACAAGCAAAACTGATTTTTGGTCATGTGTCCATTAGCAACAATTAACAATTAATTACTCATTAATATATTAAAGTCATCACCAGCAGTATCAATGTTCTAAAATATGCCGAGATCTGTCTGTGAGATACAGCTATAATAATATCAGTTACTGAGGCACACATTGTAATGCAGCGCAATAGAAACCACAGAGTGCCAGAACCAACAGAGAACAGCAGAAGATATTACCATTAGTTGTGAATAAACAAATTCAAATTGCTGCAACTGTACACACATTGCAAAATACACATCAACACTGTATGAAACCAGTAAAGCTGCTAGAAAAGATGGCCAAGAATGACTTGCAGCCAAAATCAGATTAACCACTGCCTACTCATGTCCCCATCGCAAAGACAGAGGCCAAAATAATTTGGCAAAGGCCACATCGAACTTCCTTCCTCCCCTCACTGTAGGGGCATTGGGTGAATAAAGGCTTAACGTCGCACTCGACACTTTATATGTCATTTCGGGGATGATTTTTACATGCCAGATGACGCAACCAACAGCGTCAAAGCACTAAAGGAAGCCAGTTGGCCAGTGAGATAGACTTCAATCCCACCAGAACCACTCCATCGTGTTACAATATGAACTGCAGGCAACTGTCTCTAGGGGAACTGGGACCACCACCTAACACAATGTGCCTTTGGTTTCAAAGTCTCCACCCTAAACAGAATTTAAGATTCGTTCAGCCGTTTTTGTACAGCGCAGCCACGCAACAGACCGACACACCATGCTATAGGATCATCAGTACACAGTGTAAAACTTGAAGTATTTGAACGTTTAAACATTTTGGAGCATCTCCAAAAGCTTTAGAATTCCTGATAATATTACATATTGTTTGGTTAAACTTTTGGACTCTGCTACAAGCCCCCTTCTTCTGCTAGGTGGGGGACTAATGATAAATATTTCGGAGATAAGGTATGCTCGTTTTCCATTCTAGTTCATGTTGCAAAAATACTGACAATGAAAAGACTTCAGTATTACAACATAAAATTTTATTGCAGTCTGCACATGATATTTTTATTAGTTCATGGACCATCTGCCATAAAGAATAATTAATTTAGTATTCAAACTCTACCATTTGACTGTTATCAATCAATTTATAAACATTTCGGTGAAAAACAAAACAGTGACTCTGTTAAGTCAAAGTTACAAAATAATGGTCCTGGGGTATTACACTTTGTGTGGTATTCTGGACCAGCCTATATACAGACATAATTATTGTACAAAAATACATAGCTAAACAAAAAAATGCACTCAGTGCACTGAATATTTTTCTACACAACATTTTTGCAAATAGCCGACACTTCTGTGAAAAATAACACTCACAACAGTGATAGCCTATCATATGTTGTGAGCACACAAAGAGAAAATAGGTACAAACTCCAATATGCACATAGCAACATAGTAACTTATCAACTTGACACGCAGCAGCCATAGTAACACTAACAGCATGTACCCATAATACAGCAACAAAGTTTTTATTACACTGTTGTGTTAGACTCAGTTAATATTTGATAATCAACAGGTCATTAATACACTTATATTGGCACACTTACTGTTCGTTTGAGTGAGCGAGGAAAGCTTAATGTGCCTCTTGACACATTTATAAGTCTTTTGCGGACAATTTTTACAGGCCAGATAACTCAAGCAACAGTGACGAAGCACTGAAGGAAACCAGTTGGTCTTTGAGATCCGACTTCAATGCCACCAGGCCCACTCCACCACATTACAATGAATACACTTGAGGCAACTGCCTCTAAACACTGCGTAAGAGTCCCAGTGTGACAGAAACTCAATCTGGTGTACTTGTAAGCTTCCAAATAACTGTGCAACATAAAAATGCTGCAAAATACTAGTACAAGAGTGGCTCCCTCTTAACTCAGACCAACATCACTGATCAGATGAGGCTGCAGAGGTCAAGGGGGGCAGATGTGTAGCCACAGACCAAATTCACCAAGTTTGTGAGAACAAGCAACATGCAGCGCCAAGCACGTCATCAATTTGCGCCAGCTTACACAGTTACATCATCCAGTCCTCTGCTGTAACTGTAGAAGCTTGCAGATGTGATTTTCTCAGGCTCCATCCCTATTCCCTCTGCCTCGAAACCTCCAAACAGAACAGGCATTCACACCCTATCATACTCTACAAGCATGCTGAGTCATATTCATGTTGTGTTGTGGCTTGCAAGAAATCTCGTAGAGAACAGCCTTATTGAAATCACTACAGTGAGTGAATTATTAATCATTATTAGCTCAATTTCATTGCCAAGAGCATCAGTTCTGCTATTGAAGGAGATTGTACAACAGTTTATATACATAATGCTCATCTTTCTTGAATACACTGTAACTATAAACAAACAAATGCAGTGAAAATTACAATTATTGATTGAGTTGATTGAGCAGAGGTTTAACGTCCCACTCGACACTTTATAGGTCATTTCGGGGACGATTTTTACAGGCCAGATGACCCAACCAACAGCGTCAAAGCACTGAAGGAAGCCAGT
>Ga0126335_1000960_pt1 | contig 15224 bp, 13 predicted proteins | sample OlaspJWI45metaG_FD_108409 | JGI IMG/M metagenome (GOLD analysis project Ga0126335, IMG submission 108409) | Marine gutless worms symbiont microbial communities from Oahu, Hawaii - Olavius sp. 1 OAHU.JWI-45 metaG | ecosystem: Host-associated > Annelida > Digestive system > Unclassified | place... | reverse complement strand
GTTGTTTTACCATCTGGGTACCTCCTGTTTTTGGTTTTAGTTGGTCCTAAACCCAATTATTACAGGGGACCCAGATGGTTTTTCAATTATTATTTTCTAATTCATGCAAGATCGAGGTATGAAATCGATTTCTGGGGCAAGTTTCGGCGGGCCACCGAGTCGGCCCGGGCCGAGCTGCTGGCAACCGAATACGGGCTCAAAGCGGTCCAGATCAGCCTGATTTCAGATGTGGTGGGCGCCTACTACCAGCTGCTCGATTTTCAGCAGCGCCTGGCCGTTTCGAAAAAAACCCTCGAATCCCGGCTGGGCAGCCTGGATATCATTCAGCAGCGCTTTGACAAAGGCATCATCCCGGAGCTCGACCTGAACCAGGCCCAGATTCAAAAGGAGATCGCAGCCGCCGCTATACCTGAATTCGAAAGATCGATCGCCAGAACCGAAAATGGGCTCAAGATTCTGCTCGGCGAACTGCCCGCATCTGTGAAGACCGGCAAGGATTTGAACAGTCAGACCATCCCGCCGAGAATTCCCACCGGCCTGCCCTCCAGCCTGCTGGAAAGGCGGCCCGACATCGCCCAGGCCGAGTTCCTGCTCAAGGCCCAGACCGAACAGATCGGCATTGCCGTCGCCCTGCGCCTGCCCTCGATCTCCCTGACCGGCCTGATCGGGGCTGCCAGCAACGAGCTGGCCGGGGTTACCGCCGAAGGCGGCGTCTGGCAGGTCGGCGGTTCTGTGCTGGGACCGGTCTACAACTTCGGTAAGAATGTTCAGCGGGTCGAAATCGAAAAGGAAATAACCCGGCAGGCCCTGTTCCGCTACGAAAACACGGTGCTGACCGCTTTCCGTGAAGTGGAAGATGCCCTGGTCGAAATTGCGACCTATAAAAAACAGATCGCAGCGGTCAGCAACCAGCAAAAAGCCGCCGCCAACGCCAACATGCTGTCAAAGGATCGCTATGACCAGGGGGTCACCAGTTTCCTGGAGGTTCTGGAGTCCGAGCGGCAGCTTTTCAATGCGCAGCTTACGCTATCCGACCTGACGAGGCAGTATTTGAATGCCTACGTGAATCTGTATAAAGCACTAGGCGGCGGATGGGTGAGCAAAGCGGCGATGCAGGTGGCCGGCGAGCCGTCGGGAGAGAGTTACTGGTCCCGACCACCGGCAAATGCAGGAGAAGTGCAACAATCAAATGAGAAAAAAAATGAACATCGAACGTCCAACATCGAATTTTGAATGTAAGAAGTTGGAGCAGGGTATAATATCCCGGAAAAAGACGATTCAAGATTTATGCGCAAATTGTAAAAACCATTAACCAAGGTATTAGGCGAAAATTTTCTTGCCTCTCAACAGCTGATCTAAGAATGGATGGAAGATACGCCCCCCATCGCATTTCAGGATTCGGCATTGATTCATTGGAAAAAAATTTTTAATAGAGGAGCGCAGCGACATCATTATTCGATGTTCGACGTTGGGTGTTCGATGTTCGATATTCAGTTAATTCAATAAGGAGAGATCCAGATATGAAAACCAAAAGATCTTTTTGTAGAAAATGCTTAATTGGGTCGGCACTCCCGGTCTTGCTGTTGACCCTGGCCGCCTGTGGCGGCAAGTTCACCCAAACGACCGAAGCCGACGTCGGTTTTTTCGCCGACAACACCATTGCCATGCTCAGGGATGCCAACCTGGGTTTTTCAAAGGGCAAAGCGCTTTATACCAAAGAGATCTACGACCCGGAATGGCCGGAATCAAAAGGTTTTGACAAAAACAAGGACCAGGCTGAGTTTGTTTTGAAGATAATGGTGACCTATTCACTCAAACTGGTCCAGATTGCCGATGCCGAAAAAACCCAGGCCGGACGGGTCAAGGCCTATGCCGACTACTTGGCGGCCATTCCGGATGAGCGGGAACTGGCGGCATTGCAGATCAGCCGGGAAGATTACGAGAATCTGGCTAAAGAGATTCGCAAACAAACCAAGTTAATCGATGCCCTGAAAATTGCCCAACCACTGGTAGACGCCATGGGCCGTTACATGAACACCGTGCTGGACGATTTTAGTAATAATCTGGACGATTTTAGTAATAATATGGATAATTTGGTTTTTAGAACCGAAGATCAGATCGATCAACGTTACCAGTTGGTCATCCGCTATCAGGAAGGCCTGGAAAGAGAAAAATACGCCATACTGGCAGCATTCGGGGAACTGTATCAGGCCGCCAAAGGAGATACCGCCGCATACCGGCGCCTGATCGCCAGTGATGCCATTATCAAGAAAAGTATTATTCCCGGAAACCGACCGACCGAAGAAAACCTGGAAAAGATCGGGCAGTACCTTTTGGACCGATTGGACGGACTGCACCGCATCCAGCAGGAAATCGAGCCCGACTGGAAACTGTATCGCGCCACCCAGCGGGAACTGGACGAACTGCATGATCTTTACAATGGGGAAATACGCAAGATTCGGTTGATCAATATCATCTGGGTGCGGGCCCATCAGAAAATGGCATCCGGCAAAGTAAAACCGGCCGAATGGTTCGATGTCAACGATGCGCCGGGCACCCCGTTCAAATTGGGCACCGGTCTGTTATAGGCCTGCGTTTTAATGTTGTGTTCCAGAAGTAAGTGCTCCAAACCATGGCCATGTTAATGCGCCCAAAAGCCGCCGTAAATGCTTCACAAACAATGTAGGGGCGGGGTTATCCCCGATCCTACATCGAATGACCAATATTCAACGACTGCATGGGTGAAAAACAATATGGCAACTATTTCTGGACCACAACACTAGCGTTAGACGCGTACCTGTCTATCTGCAGCCGAAGATGCTGGCTGCGGATAGACAGCCTGTTTTTCCGCAGTATCGCTCCACTGCATATCCTGTTCCGATTAGCCATTTAGCCTGGTTCCAATCGAGCCGATCAATACGGTCTTCAAGGCCTGTCGATTTCGGGATTGACTTGCCTGATCGATTTTAATACGTTCGCGAATGTATAACATATCCATTAACGGGCCATCCAGATACGAATAACAGCTACACCCACTATTACAGCGTTTCGGAGCCGATAACGCTTCGACAACATCTTATAGCTCGACAAAATTCAGCGGTTCCCGGTCTAGCCCCGATGCTGCTGAAAAGATACGTGGCATAAAATCTAATACCATCAATAGGGAGGGAAAAGATGATGAAGAAAATCGCCGCTATGACGATAGGCTTGCTGTTACTGACACCGCTGGCCTGGGCCCAGGTCAAATCTTCGGACTCGCTTTCTGAAAAGGAGGCATTCAAAAGATGGTATTTTTCCGTTGGCCCTTATTTCGCGCTGGTCGACAGCGGTATCAGTGTCGGCCTGGATAAAGTCGGGCTTGGCCTCAATCTCGATGTCGAAAAATTACTCGGCCTGGATAGCAGCACGGTCGTGGCTCGCCTCGACGGGGCCTATCGTGCCGGCAAGACCGGCCGTCACAAAATATACGCCAGCTGGTTCGCCTTCAGACGTTCAGGTGAAAACACCCTTACCGAGGACATCGTCCTGCCCCCCGAACTGGGTGGCCAAACGATACCTTCCGGGGTAACGCTCGAGGGCAAATTCGACATCGACATCATCAAAACGGTCTACCGTTATTCGCTCATACTTGATGATCGCATCGATCTTCATGTCGGCGGCGGACTCTATGTTGCCCCCATTACCATAGGTGTCGGCGAAAAAGGCAGCAGCTTCGGCCAGACCAGTCTGACCGCTCCCCTCCCGGTTGTGGGCCTGGGCATCAACGTTGCCCTGACACCCAAATGGTATATAATGGCAAGTTCGGACCTGATGTATCTTGAAATCAGCAACTACACAGGTGCCATTCAAAACAATATGGCGGGCGTGGAATACCGCCCGTTCAATAATGTCGGATTCGGGTTTAGAACCGAATCATTGCGCCTTGGGGTCGAAGTTGAAGAGGATTCAGAAGTTCCTGGACTGGGTGACTTCGTCGGTAACATCGACTTTAGTTATGTCGGTGCTTCGCTGTACGTGAGTGTGTTTTTCTGAAGACCGGTCAATGATGCTACGAAAAGAAAATCCCTTACAGCGCCGCAGGGGCCGGTATGGGCTGATTGGTCATTTTCGGCGCATGTCAAGATACCAGATTAATCGTTTTTGAGATCGGTATTACTCCCCGGCGCCCTGCGCCATCGGGTTCCAGGAAGACTGTTTAGTCAGGCAGATATGGGTCCGGGACATTTCTTCAAGTTGATCGAGGGCTTCAGGAGAGCCGATGGATACAAGCCTGTTAAGCATAATTGCCGGCAGGGCTGTTGAATTGTGCCGGGCAATGTCGGTCGTTTCCATCACACGGCTGAAAAGATAAACATCCTTTCCCAACCGCACCAGGCCCTTGGCACGCACAATTCCTTTTGGTAGTTCAGCGGCCATCTTTTCCAGCGCCCGATGGTCACCTCCCTGCCAGGTGTATACGGCGGAAAGGAGCCGGTCGGGCGGCGTCATTGCCTCCTGCGGATTTTGCAGCAGTTCCTCTATAGCGTTTTCTATGTCCTGCTCTGAGGGGGATTGGTGCACTGGTCCGGTTGTTGCCGCCGATTGGAGAATCGGGGATATACGCTCAAGGGAAATATCTGCGTACGTTGTCTCGAAAAATTCCGGATCCGGATGATGCTTGCAGACCGTTTTTTTAATCTGATCGATCTCTTCTGGATGCGCCAGATCCTTCTTATTGATGATAAACACGGTGGACGTTTCAATCTGTTTTTCGACCGACGTAAACATCTCATAGGTATCCATGAAATTTTCAGCATCGATGAGGCAGACCTGCTCTTTGAACTGGAACCGATCCTGAAAGATGGACAGCTTCAAATCCCGCTTCAAATCCGCAGGGTTGGCCACCCCGGTGGCCTCGATGATCAGCATGTCGGGTTGAATATCCCGGGCAATGTTGGCCAGTCCGCGGATAAAATCGGTTTTGACACACACGCAAAAAATGGACCCCTTGCTGATTTCCAGCATGTCCAGGTCTTCGCCTTCGACAATCTGCCCGTCGATGCCCATTTCACCAAATTCGTTCATGAGCACCATGAGCTTTCGATCCGGTGGAAATACGCGGATGACCCGGTTGAGAAACGTGGTCTTGCCGCTTCCCAGAAAACCGGTTATCAACAGAACGGAGGTGGTACCAGCCACGACAGATTCCTTGGTTTAGTCATGATATCACTGTGAGTCAAACATTGGGATTATATAGTAGAAGTTCGAAGTTCGAAGTGAGCTAAAGTGACTAAAGTTAATGAGTCGCTTCGCTCCGTCATATATTTGAAATTGGAAACTTGAAACTGGAAACTTGGGAAAGGAATTCTATCGGTTTTATTCTCAAACTGACAATAATTCATTTCTTAATCCCGGTTTCTTAAATTATGAAATCTATTATATATTCTCTCCATACTCATTCTACTTTGCGTCTTTGAGTGGGCAAATTATATCAAATAGACAGCGCGGTAGCGCTACCTGAACTTTAGCTCACTTCGAACTTTAGTTCACTTCGAATTTTCTTTTAACTTCTCCAAAATTTCTTCTACACCGAGCACGCGTCCCACGGATACGACCTTGCCGTCGATAACCAGGGCCGGGGTGGTGAATACGCCCATTTTCATGAAGGTATCGATATTATCGACCTTTGACACGGAGGCTTCCTCTCCAAGACCGGCTGATTTTACGGCTGCCAATGTATTCTGGTAAAGCGTATCACAATTCGCACAACCAACGCCTAAAATTTCAATCTTCATGACGTACACCCTTCCCACCCAGTCGACTTTCAATAGCTTCAGTCAGTGCATCCCGGTCCGGTATGGCATCAAAGACCAACTCACCGTCAACGAACAGGCTCGGAATCGGTGCCAGCCTTTGTTGTCCAAAAACAGCGCCCTTACCATAAAGTGCACATGATAGTTCGAGCAGGCGTTCTTTGCCTGCCCCTTCTCGAATGTTGACAACCCGTAAGTTTACCGCTTCCCTATATTCGGGCAAAATATCATTAATGGCCGCCTGCATGTAAAAACTCGGCCAATGGCTACGATCTTTACAGATTACTTCAATTATAATTTTTTTTTCAGGGCGCATGACTGTATTTTTATCATAGACTATTTTGCTGAATCACATACAGACATTTGTCCGGTATGCAAAAAAAATTATTCGAACTCGAAACCGCCCGCCCTCAACGCTATCAATCGATCCCGCATCTCATCGCTCGGGGCCCGCTTGGCCAACTCATCGATCAGTTCCTCGTACAGCGGGATGATGCTCTGAAATACCAGGTCACCCTCGATACAGATCGTGGGCAATACTTTGCCTTTGAGCTCGGTAAATTTGGCTATGCCCACTTTTTTCTTGATGGACCATTCCTTGTATTCGATCATCTGCTGCACGTCTTCCGGCAGGGCCGAAATCGATTCCAGCATATACCCGCAGGCCGCACACTGGACACTGTCCAGCGTCAGAACGTCCACATGAATTTTGTCTGCCATTGTTTATACTCTCCCCAAGGTGCATTTATTATAACACCCTTTTGAAACTTTATTCTTCTAATGATACTGGATGCTCGATACTCGATACTGGATCAAGGAATTCTGCCTATTTTTGATTCTGGATTCCGGATCTCGCCTTTAGGGCTCGTCCGGAATGACGATCCTGAAGAACTTGGCCGGAATGACGAATATGGTAGTCATTTGTAAAAATTCTTCAAAATAAATTCTGCACGCTTTGTTCTGTGGTAAATATTCATTTTTATACTTTTACTCCATGAAAAAGCATTTTTTGATAGATGTTCGCAGAATTTATTTGCAGATTTTATTTTGGGTACCTGGCATAGTGTTCATCGAAAAATGCCCGGGCCTCGTATGCTTGAATGAGATTCTCCGCCGGAGTATCATAGGGCAGATCTCACCCCGGGGCGAAAGTGTATCCGTGAGTGCCGCCGGCTGCCAGACTGATCAGGGCATCCTCCCGCGGTGATATCAAGCCCAGGCTGAGGGCCAGGGTCAATTTCAGATTCCCGCCGAATCCTTTGCCATACTTACGGGCAATATCCCGGATGTGGTTCAGATTCATCTGTTCATCGACCGCAAAGGCATCAGTCCCTACCTGGCAAACCTCTTCGACCACCTTGGTGCAGTCGCCACAGATGAAAAAATTGGATGGAATTCCGGCACTTCGTATCACCTGGATGGCAGCCTGGCAGTTGGGGGTAACAAATTCCCGAAAAGATTCCGGCCTGATCTGGGACGATACCGGGTCGACGATGGCGATGATATCGCATCCCATGTCCGCATAGAACCGGGCTGCCACCCTGCCGATCTCTCCGGCAAATTCGGTCATGGCATGCGCATATTCCTTTTTCTTGATCAAAGCCGTAAAAAGGCGCACACCGGCCAGGTGGGACGCCAGTGTCAGGGGACCGGTCATCAAACCGAGCATGGCACAATCCAGTTCTTCCAGCTGCGGTTTTGCCAACCTGGCGGCCTCATAGAGAACCGGCCAGCGGCCATCATCGGGTGTCGGCAGCCGCAATCCCAATTCAGCGGGCGTCTGTTTCTGGCAGGGGTGTGATTTCACTGTCGGGACATTGTCTTCCCAGAACTCAAGTTCACATCCGACCGACTCGGCCTCGACCGACAAATCGAACAGCAGTGGAATACCATCGGCCTTGTATCGGGTGGCAGCCTCCACTATCCCGCGTGCAATCAACTGAGGATCTTTAAAATAGACATCGGCCTTCTCGTTGATCAAATGGGCGCAGTGTACCCCGGCGTATGGCACCCATGGCGCCATGGGTGTTCGCCGGCCGTAAGTAGCGTCAATAAGCATTTGTTTCGCCATTGATTGTTCTCCAATCTTTTAATATGGCCACGAATTTACACGAATTGGCACGAATTAAATAAGTAAAGTCAGATTTGTCTCTTTTCCAGTTTGTTTCTACCGACTAGCGCATCCGCTGTATTAGGGGTGATTGTTGTTCAGTTCTCCATAAATTGTTTCATTAATTCGTGAAAATTTGTGTTAATTCGTGGCTATTTAATTCTCATCTCTTCCCGTCGCCAACACGAAACTGACAATGCTTCAAATCACAGTTCCTGCACTTGTGATATTTTCCTTCGTTGGTTGGGCTTGAAGTAAACAGCATAAACTTGGAGATTGATTTAGCCGGCTGCATGACCCAATCCGTATTCAATGTTACGCCGATGCTTTTCGTATCCACCAGCTGGAACAGGTTGGCCTGCCCCTGCAGGTCGCAACCGTTCAGACCGGGTGCAAAACGGGTCCCAGGGAAAACTCCCTTCTGGTTCGCAACTTCTGTCAGCCGCTCCCGGCAAGCGTCTGCCAACGCCTCCAGCTGGCAGGTCCCCACTGCATCAAGCAGGGTTGCATTATAGATTTCACCGCGACCGGACAGATCGCGACAGGTCTGCTCCAGCCTTATTCCCAGAGTCGCAACGACACTGGCAAGATACTTCACATCTGCATTGCCCGCAAAACAGGGTATCTCCAATTCCAAGGCGTCTTCCAGAAATAGATTACCTTCATGTGATACCGTGTTGACTGCATGCAAACCAAATACTGCCGCCGGCTCAACCAACTCGTGTGCCATTTGGATACCGTCTTCGATGTGACGCTGCACCTTAGCATTCATCCGGTAGCCGCTGCCGCCAAAATATCGAGCCACTTCTTCGGCGGATACTTCAAGCTCGGAAGGATCAAGAGATATAAGGACGCTTTTCTCCATTCGAATCGGAATACATTCTTACCGAATTAAAATACTGGATGCCGGCCTTCCAGACTGTGTCGTAATTCGAAAAAGCCGTCATTCCGGACACGCCCGTCGGAGACGGGCGTGATCCGGAATCCAGGCTTTAGCAATTATTCACAGGTCTTCTGGATCCCGGCTCGCGCCCCGCTGCGCGGGACTTGGCCGGGATGACCCTGCTAATAACGATTCAAAATTTTTTATTAATTTACGTAATCTAACGAATTATCGGGAAATCAGTCGATAGCAATTTTGCCGAACATATTTTTTTATTAAAATTTTAATATGGAAAATTTATTCCCAAATCCGCAATCTCATCCTTGATCCGGCGGTACATATCAAGGTGTTCCTGGGTCGGCACCGCTTTAGCCGCATCGTAGCATTCGTGGTACTGGCTGCCGATGGGTGCGTCGTCGGCCTGGTCTTCGTATTTGGCCAGCAGCTTGAGAGCGATCTCGTTTACCTGTTCGCGCGTCAGGCCCTGACGGGCGACAGCGTGGCCGGCTTCACAGCCCAGCCGTGCTTCCAGCGGGGTCGCCCGGTTGCGGTATTTGTTGCGGGTGGAAGCCATCTCCCACAGGTGCCAGCCGGTTACGGTCGATACCATGGCGTGGACCGCCGTCTCGCGGAAGAGCATTTCGGTCATCGGACCGGCATTGGCAAAACCGTTGGAGGTGTAGAGCAATTTGCTGTTGCGCGAAAGGGCATTGCCGGCCATGGCAATCGGCCACAGTAGCTCGCGGGTCGTATTGGAGCCCCAATTCAGGTGAAACGGGAAATGCTGGTTGAACACGGCCCCATGCAAGACCAGCCCCATGAGGCTGTAGGCTACGATCGTGATAGCGGTTCCTTCGGACCCCATACACCAGCCGCCATAGATCGGGCCGGTCAGATGGCCGGTGAAATTGCCGTTCTGGGCATAATGCAATGAGCGGTTGAGCAAAGTATCGGCTGTTTTGAATTCGGTCAAACCGCCGACCAGGCGGGCATCGGATTTCTGCACCCCCCATTGTTCATTGGACACGGCGATCTGGCCGCTGTCGTGTTCGGCCGTGCCCACAGCCACCATGAAAATACCGGGTCGGCCCAGCAGCCGGGCCGCCAATTTCTGGTTGTAGATGTGCTGAATACAGCCGCTGATTTCCATCGGCCCGCCCGACTCGATCAGGTGGCCGGCGGTTTCTTCCAGTATGGGCCCGCACAACCCGTCCAACAGAGGTTCCTTGAGGTAGGCCAGGCACATGGACTGGTGATAGGTCTCATCGACGGTAATATCCGGGCTGAAAATACAAAAAGGCGGTTCGGTATCTTCCACCTGACGATGCTTGAACAAACGGGCATCTCTGCCCGCACCGACCCAGTATTGTGCCTGGGCCGTGTAGAGGGCTTCTTGGATCTCTTCGTCCGATACCTGGATAATGCGATGCGTGTCGGTGTTGTAACAGCCGACGTCCCTGAACAGATCCCAGGCCGCCTGCCAGATCCGGTCGGCCATATCGTCATCGGCCGGGCAGGGGGTTTGGGGATCGTATTTGATCTCGTACTTTTTGATCAGGTTTTTCAAGGTCGGTGTGAACCGCCTGGGCAAAAACGCGTCCTCATCCGTGAGCGGTCCGGTCTTACCGCGTTCGATCATCTCCCACATGCGATAGGCGCTTGACATGATAGTTACTCCTACATGATGTTAAAATGGACCATAAGTATTGGTGATGATCGTGATTCAACGCAACAGGCTGACCATCAATTCCGGCGCCGACTTGGCGTCGCGGCAATACAGATCGGCACCGATTTGATCGGCCCACATCTGGGAAGTGGGTGCCCCACCGACCACGACTTTGAATTGATCGCGGATGCCCTTGTCCTTCAAAATTTCGATGATCTCTTTCTGGCGCGGCATGGTGGTGGTCATCAGGGAAGAAGCGCCGATAAAATCCGCTTCCATGGCCTGGGCCTCTTTGACAAAGGCAAGTGAATCCACGTTGTACCCCAGATCTTTGACTTCAAAGCCATTGGTTTCAAGAATCAGTTTAACGATATTCTTGCCGATCTCATGCAGGTCGCCCTTGACAACCCCCAGCACCACTTTGCCTTTGATCTGCTGCCCGCCGACCTCTTCCAGATAGGGCGACATAACCTTCACAACCGCCGTCAGCGCTTCACCGGCCAGCATGATTTCGGGCAGAAAAATCTCCAGTTTGGCAAATTGATCCCCGACATGGGCCATGGTCCTTGTCATCTGGTCGATCATTGCCAGCGGGTCCTGGCCGCTTTGCAACAGAGACGTGGCCAGTTCCTCGGCCTCCTCTGTTTCACCATCTTCCACGAGTTTGCTCAATTCTTCCAGTGACATCGATAACCCCCTGTAAGTAAATTTGCAAAATCCAGATTACAAATACCAAATCTATTTTTTAATTGTATATACAATCAAAAATTAGATAAATCAAATAAATTTGCCCTGTCAAGGTTTCCAGATCGATACAGGAATATTTTTCGGAAACAAACCAGGAATGCCTGAAATATCCGGTCAGATCCGCATGGTTTTTGTACACTGATTACAGCTGCGGGGTAAAACTGTCCTTAAAAGCCATGTCACCGCGCATGGTATACTCGACGTAAGTGATCGGCTCGTCGAAGGAGTAAACCAGACGCTCGAAATAAAAAGCGGGATAACCGGCTTTTTCGCCGAACAGGGCGGCAAGTTCGGCTGACAGGCCGATGGCGGTCATGCGCTGTTCGATCCGGGTCAGGGGAAGCTGATATTTGTTGATGAGAATCTCGTGAATCGAGGCTTCTTCCAGATTCTCCCACAGCATACCCGCGCATTTGTCAGCCCGCAGATAGCGCACCGCATAACGCACCGGTGTCTGGTCAAAGCAGTTCAGGATCCGCAGCAGGATTACCTGGCCGTCGTAGCCGAGTTTGGCAGCGATTCTTTCGGACGGATCAATGATGCGGGAATCGATGACTTTCGAACTGAGGGTCACATTCAAATCGTCGGCCCAATCTTTAAATGGACGGACGCGGAAAAAACCACTGGTATAGTGCTCGGACTGGCGCACGAATGTACCTTTGCCCGGGATTCGCTCCAGGCAGCCTTCCCGCTCCAGATCGCCCAGAGCCCGGCGGGCCGTCATCCGGCTGACCCCGAACTTGTCGGCCAGCTGGTTTTCCGAAGGAACCATATCGGAAAAATTGCGGGAGACAATGCCCTGGATCAAATACGCCTTGATACGCTCGTATTTAGGCGCTTTTTTTGTCATGTCGATAGGTTTTCAAAAGCTTACACGGAGTTGGCTTAGGTTATATTCACTTAACATCTTACAATATTTTCCAAAAAAAGCTTGTATTGTATATACAATTTCAAAATGCAATTGACAACCACTACACTGCAATTTTATTCTTGTGACGATTTAGTTTTGTGTTCTATTTAAAATGAGGGGTCGGGGTGTTTTTTCAGCAAAGCCTTGATATGAGCTGAATGAATGATCGGCAGCGCAAGCGTGCACTGTCTGAATGCATTAGGGAGTGTTACGAAAGAACAGCGCGGTTATAAGGCTGCATAGACATGCGACAAAGTTCACTTCTGAGTTAATTAACTGTAATTATTGATAATATACTGTTCTTTCGTTACAACCCCTTATGCATAGGCTGAAGTCGCCGATTATTCACGCAGCGGACGGTTGTTGAAAAATACCTCGACCCCTCAATTAGAATACAGTGCTGGTAAATGGGTCGATAGTTAAAATTCTTTGCGGCTTTGCGTGATACAAAAATAGTTCAGAAGTACTGACCAATCCGCACCTTTGTCACATTATCCAAAACGAACGAGTGACCATGACTACAAAACAGGCAATCGTCATCTTCCAGCCTTCCGGCAGACGGGGACAGGTGCCACTGGGCATCAGTTTGCTGGAGGCATCGCGCCGGCTCGGGGCTGATATCGAGGCCTTGTGCGGTGAACAGAAAATATGCGGCAAGTGCAAAGTGCGCATCGAGACCGGCCGCTTTGAAAAGTACGGTATTACTTCCGGGATCGAAAATGCGGGTCCCTGGCAGGACGGCGAAGGTAAATCCATCAGCTTTGAAGACAGAGCGGCCGGTCTGCGCCTGGCCTGCACGGCAACCGTTCAGGGGGACCTGCTGATCCATGTCCCCGAAGAATCCCGGGCCGGCAAACAGGTGGTCAGCAAAGCACCCCGCCCCATTGCAATTGATCTGGATCCGGCCGTCAGAACATTGGCTGTAACGGTACCGGCAGCATCGATGCAAAATCAGACGGCCGACTTTGAGCGGCTGTGTCAGATTCTCGAAACTGACCACGGTTTAAGCGATCTTTCGATAGACCTGCATGCGCTGCGGGCATTGTCCGCAGCACTGCGCGCAGACCACGGCAAAGTGACCGTCAGTCTGTGGCAAAACCGGGAGATTATCCGCATCAGGCCTGGTAGTGCAGCGACTTGTTTTGGTATGGCCATCGATATCGGCACAACGACCATTGCCGGGTATCTGTGCGACCTTCGAACCGGTGACGTGGTCGCCACAGCGTCGATGATGAATCCCCAGGTCAAATTCGGTGAAGATGTCATGTCCCGGATCACCTACCACATGAACCACGCCGACGGTCTGCAGCAAATGCGGACGGTGCTCGTGGACGGCCTGAACCGACTGGTTGAAAATGCCCTGGTCGAGGCGCGCGAGATTGACGGACTATTGCTTGATCCGGAGGATATCGAGGATGTGGCCGTTTGCGGCAATACCACCATGCAGCATATTCTCTGTCAGCTGGATCCCGAGGCACTGGGCGCCATCCCTTTTACACCGGCCCATCATCGCAGCCTGACCATCAAGGCCCGCGATCTGGGAATCCAGGTCAATCCGGCCGCCAACCTGTTTGTTTTTCCAAACCCGGCCGGGTTCGTGGGCGGCGACTGCATGGGTGTTATTCTGGCCGTGGCGCCGCACCAGAGCAACCAGTTGCACTTGATTATCGATATCGGCACCAATGGTGAGCTTGTGCTGGGCAGCCGCAAACGACTGCTGGCCACTTCCTGTGCTACGGGGCCGGCCCTGGAAGGGGCCCAGATCGAATTCGGCATGCGGGCTGCGCCGGGTGCCATCGAAAGGGTCAAAATCGATCCGGGCACCTACCGGATCGATTACAAGGTTGTGGGCCGCGACGCCTGGCGCAGCTATTCACGTCCCGAACAGATGCAAACCCGGGGGATATGCGGCAGCGGCATTCTGGATGTATTGGCCGAACTGTACAGGGCCGGGATTGTACTAAAAAGCGGGGCCTTCAATGCCGATCATCCATCCGAACGGCTGCGGAAAAACGAACAGACAGACATATGGGAATTCGTTCTGGCCCCCTCGGTTGAAACCAGCATCGGACGGGATGTGGTCATCACCCAAATAGACATCCGCCAAATACAGCTCGCCAAAGCGGCCATTTACACCGGGTGCAAAATCATGCTGCGCCGGCTTCAGGCCGAAAGGCCCGATTGCGTGAAAATTGCCGGCGCCTTCGGCAACCATGTCGACCGAACCCTGGCGCTGGTCACAGGACTTTTCCCGGATTGTGCGGTCGAATGCGTGTCAACGGTCGGCAACGCCGCCGGTGACGGCTGCCGCGCCGCGCTGCTGGATCGCAAGAGACGGCTGGAAGCGGACCGGATTGTCGGGCAGGTGGAATATGTCGAACTGACCCGGGAAGAAGATTTTCAGATGCAACTGATGGAAGCCATCCAGATCCCCCACATGAGCGATCCGTTTCCGAATTTGGAGGGGATTGTGTCGGAAGAAATTCTTAATCAGTAAAGGGTGAGCAGGGACGATCTAAAATAACATATAGGAAAAAGTTTAGACAGTTTAGTCGGTTTTGACGGTTTAGTCAGTTAGAAAAAAGGATTGGGCTGATGAGTCAGTTTTTAAAGATAACCGACAAAACTGACGGAACCGACCAAACCGACTAAACTTTTTTCATAATTTTTACCGGCACCGCTTTCAGCAAGGGAAATCCGCTGATCGGATCGTTGACCTGGTCGAGCGTGAGAAAATTGACCCGACATTCTTCCCAGCCGTGATAAATCTCTACCACCCCGCGTCGCAGTTCTGCTGCATGAACCACTCTGGCGCGGATATCAAGGGAGCCCACTTTTGAGATAACCGTAACAGGCTCGCCATCCCGGATTCCCAAATCGGCAGCGTCCGCTGGATGGATCTCCATTTCGGGCCGGGGATGAACCGTTCGAAAGCGGGAGATGTTTTGATGGCGAGAATGGTAAATCAAAGATTTGCGGGCGCCCGTGGTCAAAACGAATAAGGATAGATTGTGTGAGCGAAGCGAACCACGATCTTATCCTGTGGTTGGACAAGCCCGATACGTGGGGTCCGGTTCTTATATAAGCAAATATCTTTTTTGACAGTGAGGTGATGG
>Ga0126335_1000959_pt1 | contig 15248 bp, 11 predicted proteins | sample OlaspJWI45metaG_FD_108409 | JGI IMG/M metagenome (GOLD analysis project Ga0126335, IMG submission 108409) | Marine gutless worms symbiont microbial communities from Oahu, Hawaii - Olavius sp. 1 OAHU.JWI-45 metaG | ecosystem: Host-associated > Annelida > Digestive system > Unclassified | place... | reverse complement strand
GCTCCCGCCTTCGCCAAGGCTTCGGCGGACTGATGCCGGCGATCATGCACCGAACAGCTCTGGGACCGGACACCGACCACTGACGTCCGCTGGATTGCCGGCCGAAGCCTTGGCGAAGGCGGGCATCCGGCCAGGCTGACCGAAAACCGACCCCTGATGACCGACAAGCGCGGGGTGGCGCAGCCCGGTAGCTCGTCAGGCTCATGACCTGAGGGGCGCAGGTGCAAACGCTGCCCCTGTAATCAACAACTCTATTAGCCCAGCTGAAACCAGCGACTAAGCCGTTGTTGTCGGAAGCAGCGTTTCGAACCCGCCTGGGCCGAAATCAAGTGCAGCGAACCGGGTAGGTCAGGCCGGAGAACGCGCCGGGCCTGTCGCCGTAGGTTTTCGATGGGTCGTACCGTTGGGCCATGCCGACGGAGGGCGGAGCATCCCTGGAGGAGTACGGATACCAGAGGAAGCGGGGATTGACGATGAGATTGCTGAAAGCCGCGAACTGAAGAAGCGACAACCGCCCGCCCTCGAAGTGCGGCGGCGGCGGTCCGACGAGGGGAACCATATGCAAATGGTAGTTGTCCCAGCCGCCGGAGTCCGTTCCCGTGGCGCCCATCGTCGCGATCTGCTGTCCCCGCCTGACGTCCTCGCCGGCGCTCACGCCAATGGTGTCGAGGTGCCAGTAGGTCGTGTAGATGTGGTTGCCGGATTCATCGACCCCATGATGGATGGCAACAAACCGGCCACCGTCCGTCGTTGCGTCCACCAACAGCACCCTGCCGGGGGCCGACGCCACGATGGGCGTTCCCTGCGGCAGATGGATATCGATCCCCGGGTGGGGCCTGCTGCGCAACTTGCCACGGAAATTCGTCGCCGCCCACCATTCGGACCCGATGGGCGGGCAGCCCTGAGCCACTTTGCTCGGCACGACCTCCTTGAGGGACATGGCGTACGGCGAGGGCTTGATGTACTCCGTGCATCCGCCGATCAAGAGAAAGATCGAAATGCCGAGTCCAGACGCCAATGCGACCTTTCGGATTGGACGGTCTTGCATGCGAGGAACCTTTCGAGAACGGCGGCGGCGAGTTTTCTCGGTTAACGCATAACCCGACGGGATGTTTCCAGTTTTGGGTAAATGGAAAGCTAAGGCGCCGCAGGACCTGCCGACCGTTCGAGTCAGCCAAACCTCCGGGTTCTAGCCATCTCGTTCATGGCCTGGGGCCGCCTGACCGACTGCTCCCGATCTCTTTCAGAAGCCCGCGTTTCAGAATGTGACTTTGCAGGATCGGCAACGTGGGCGATCCTTTTCGGTGTGCAATCGGGCCGGTTGGCCGACGGGGAAAGAGCACTGGGACGGACGTCGGCGTCGCCGACTGCCAGTGTTCGTAGGTGCTGCACGCGATGAAGCAGCTCATGAACATCAGCGCGCCGCCGCGCGGAGAGTTGCCGGCGTGGGGCAAACGGTTCGAGTTCGCAGATTTTTTCGTCGAGTTGGTGCCGACGGGACCGCGGCGGATCAACGTTAGGCTTGCGAGGTCATTTTCGAGCATCAGCTTTGGCCCCGATGAGGGCCGGAGCGGCCTCGCGGGCGATAGGTTGCGGCGGTTCGACCGGCGTCCTTACGAATATGTGGTCGTTCCGCCCAACTTTCCGTTGAGAGGCGAATCCGACGATGCGCCGGAAGTGTTGGTGTTCGTGTTCGACTTCGAGGCCATTCGCGACGATGTCGCCGCGGCGCTCCGGATTGAACCCGACAAGATCGAGCCCCGGGTCATAATCGGCGGTCCGAAGCCTTTTACCACCGAGCTCGCTCAGCGCATTCGCCGGCACATCCTTGCCGAGGATATCTCTGCCGATTATCTGAAGTCGCTCTGCATGGTGATGCTGGTTGATGTCATGCGCTTGTCTGAAAGCGAGCTTACGACCGGGCGGGGCGAGACCCTCGCCGATGACGTGCTGCGCTCCGTGCTTGAGTACATCGACGCCAACGTCGAGGCCGATCTTTCCCTTGAGGCGCTGGCGAGAATGTCCGGGGTCGTGACCCATCGCTTCGCGCGCGCGTTCAAGAACAAGGTCGGCGAGTCGCCTCACAAGTATGTTGTTGGCCGTCGAATTCAGGCCGCACGAGACCTGCTGCTCACAACAGAACATCCGATTGCCGAGATCGCCTATGCGACCGGATTTTCATCCCAAAGCCATCTGACGAGCACTTTCAGGCGCGAGATCGGCATCACGCCGGGGCAATTGCGCGAGCGCGCGCCCTGACGCTTGTCTCGCAGATGAGCGGATCGAGAATCTGAAACGTGCAAATCTGAAAGAGCTTCCATTAGCGAAGGTTCACAGTGTGCGGGATCGAGGGCGCCGCGACCCAGCCTCACCTGTGGATCGCTTCAACAATGATGGAGAGATTGATGTCCGAAAAGGCCAAAACGATGGGAGCTCACCATATTGGCCTCACCGTTCCCGACCTTGCCAAAACCCGCGAGTTCTTTCTTGAAACGCTCGGATTCCACCAGGTTGGGGAGGTTCCGGATTATCCCGCGGTCTTCCTCACCGATGGCACGACGATGATCACGCTCTGGCAAGTGGCGGACCCGGAGACGGCCGTGCCGTTCGACCGGGAACGTGTCATCGGCCTGCACCACTTCGCGCTCAAGGTTGCCGGACCGGAGGCCTTGTCCGCGGTCTCTGAAACGCTGCAGGCGACGAGCGACGTGGAGATCGAGTTTCTTCCCGAACCCCTTGGCGGCGGTCCGGCCCGACACATGATGTGCACCATCCCGGGCGGAATCCGTATGGAGCTGATCGCGACCGGCTGAAGGTCCGATGCGCGCTGTCTGGCTCACTCGACTCGCCCGCACACACCGTTGTTGAAGCCTGGGAGTGTTTCAATGTTGACGGCATCAGACAAAAACGCGTCCCCGTTTCATCCTGGCGAACACGAAGCCCAGGAGCGGATGGGCATTCGGGATATCGAGCACTGGGCCCGCAGAGTGGTCCGCGATCATCTCCCGGATGAACATCGTGCGTTCCACACAGCACTGCCGTTTGTCGTTGCCGCTGCGCGCGACGCCTCGGGCCGACCATGGGCGACCATTCTCGCCGGCCGCAAAGGCTTCATCGACTCACCGGACCCGCGCACGCTGGTGCTGAACGCCGCGCCCGCCCCGGGCGATGCCCTGGCGAATGCGCTGGGTCCCGGCGCCGATCTCGGTCTCCTCGGGATTGAGTTTGAAACCCGCCGGCGAAACCGCGTGAACGGACGCATTGCGGGAAGGTCTGCAGTTCGCATCGACGTCGCCGTCGATCAGTCGTTCGGCAACTGCCCCCAGTACATTCGAGAGCGGGGCTGGTCATATGCCGACCCGGACCCCGACGTCCAAGGGATGGTCGGGTCGGAACTGACACCGGGTCAGGAAGCATGGATCGTTGCCGCGGACACCCTGTTCATCGCCAGCGGATATCGGGGCGACGGCGCTCACCCGGCCTTCGGCATGGATGCCTCCCACCGGGGTGGCGAGCGTGGCTTCGTCCAGGTCCTCGCTCGGGACCGGCTCGAGTTTCCGGACTTTGCCGGCAACAATCACCTGAACACGATCGGCAATCTCATCAAGGATCCGCGAGCCGGGCTGCTCTTCGTCGATTTTGCGACCGGAAGCTTGCTGCAGATGACGGGCAACGCGGTCGTCAGCTGGGATCGAGACGAAACTGCCCGGTATCCTGGGGCCGAGCGCGTTGTTTCCCTCCAGATAGACGAGGTGGTCGAGTTGCGGCGGGCCTTGCCCCTCCGGTGGCAGGCGGAGGCGGAGTCCGTGCGAAGCCTCCGGTTGGTCGAGAAGATCACCGAGAGCCACGACGTTACGTCGTTCGTTTTCGAAGCTCGGGACGGCGGCTTGCTTCCGTCGTTCGAAGCCGGCCAGCATCTGCCGATCGAGCTTCGTGTGCCCGGCATCGAGGTTCCCGTCCGCAGGACCTATTCGCTGTCCGGCCCGCCCTCGGACACCCGCTATCGCATCAGCGTGAAGCGAGAGCCGAGAGGGACGGCGTCACGCTGCCTGCACGATCTCGTCGAACCGGGCACGATTTTGGAGTCGCGGCGGCCGGCTGGCGATTTCGTGCTTGCGAACGATTCCCGCCCCGTCGCCCTGATCAGCGCCGGAATTGGGATGACACCGTTGGTGAGCATGCTGCATGTCCTGGCGAGCGAACCTGGCGGACGTCCGGTCTGGTTCGTGCACGACGCCCGCGACGGAAGGCACCATCCGCTTGCCGGCGAGATCCGCGAACTGGCCGCCCGTCGGTCCGGGATCACTCTCCACACCGCGTTCAGTCGACCGCGGCGAGAAGACCGGCTCGGCCGGGACTTCGACACCAAAGGTCGCATCGACCACGCCCTCCTGGCCAACCTGATCAACGGGGACGACATCACCTGCTATGTGTGCGGTCCCATCGCGTTCATGTCCGCAATCCATACTGCCCTGGAGCAACTTGGCGTTCCGGCCGAGCGCATGCACGCCGAGTCGTTCGGGCCGATGGGTGCACGAGCATGACCAGACCTTGAGCGGCTCTTACGAAAGCGGGAGCGTATGATGACGCAGAAATTTGACGTTGTGATTCTTGGCGCAGGCAGCGCCGGTTTCGGAGCCTCCGCCGTGTTGGCCGAGGCCGGCAAGTCGATTGCATTCGTCGAGGATCGAGACTTCGGCGGAACCTGCCCGAACCGCGGGTGCACGCCGAAAAAGGTCCTTGTCGCCGCGGCCCATGCCCTGCACGAGATCGAGATCGCCGGTGCTCACGGTATCACCGTCGGCAAGCCCAAGCTGGACTGGCCGACGCTGATCGACCGTGAGAAGGACATGATCGGCTTCATCCCCGGCGCGATGGAGGGCCTGGCAAAGACGCGGGGTGCCGTTTTCAGAGGCAGCGCCAAATTCGTCTCGCCGAATTCCGTCGACGTGAACGGCGACGTCCTGGAGGGCAGGTACATCATCATCGCAACGGGTTCCCGGCCGCGCCCGCTATCAATTCCCGGGGCCGAACACCTGATCACCTCTGACGAGGTGCTGTCCGAACGATCCCTGCCGGGTTCAGTCATCTTCGTCGGCGGTGGCGTGATTGCACTGGAGTTCGCCCATGTCTACGCGCGCGCCGGCGCCGAGGTCACCATTCTCGAGGCCCTTCCGAACCTGCTGCCGCGTTCGGACCGCGACGCCGTGGACCAGATCCGTACCGAGACCGAGCGTCTGGGCGTCACCATCAGGACCGGCGTCAACATCACCCGCGTGGCGCCTGCAAACGGACGGCTAAAGGTCGGCTTCGTCCACGAAGGCGAGGAACAGAGCGCACTGGCGGATCGGGTTGTGAACGGCACCGGGCGTGTCGCAAATGTCGACGGCCTTGATCTCGAGGCAGCTGGAATTGCCCACGACGGCATTCGTATCGACGTGGATGAGCACCTGCGATCCACGTCCAACCCGTCGGTCTGGGTGTGCGGTGATGCGCTGGTCGGCCCGGCCCAACTGTCGCCGCTGGCCACCTATGAGGGACGCATCGTCGGGCGGAACATCGTCGATGGCCCGTCGATCAGGCCTGATTATTCGGCGGTGACGAGTTGCGTCTACACAGTGCCGGCGCTTGCAAGCGTCGGTCTCACCGAGGATGAAGCCGCGTCAAAGGGGTTGGACGTCGAGATTGCGGTCAACGACATGACCGGTTGGTTTTCCGGCAAGAGCTATGCCGAGACCACGGCCTGGTCCAAGGTTCTCGTCGACAAGGAAACGGGTCGATTTGTCGGCGCACACATTGTCGGCCACCAGGGCGAGGATCTGATCCACTTGTTCGCACTGGCCATGAAGCACGACATCAGTGCCGCCGCGTTCAAGGAAACACTGTTCGCTTTTCCTACTTTTTCTTCCGACGCGAAAAACCTTTTCTGACGCACACCCGCCTCGGGGCGGCGGCCAATCGACCGGTGTTTTGGCTTGCCGCATTGCGGCATCCAACAGCTGAGAGAACGGCAGCCAGCGGCCGATTGCCGCCGAGCTGCAGGCGGACGTGTTCTTTTCAAAAGGTGTGCTCAGATAGGTCACGGCGTGTTCGTTGCCTTCGAGGTCAGGTCACGCAGGCGACGCCGCACAGCGAAAGCCGAAATGGCGGTGGCCGCGTGCCGGGGCGTTGGAGAATCCGTTTCGGTGGGTTGCCGTGAGCGTTGCCGGCTCGGCGTCATAGATGTAGTCGCCGCCCCTGGTGACCCGTTCGCCGGGCAGGTCCGGAGCCTCGCGCCCGTCGCTTGCATCGTAGGGATAGGGGGCGCATCAAGCTGGAGGTCCATTCGGCGAGCGAACCGCTCATGTCGAGCGTGCCGCTGGGCGATGCGCCGGCGGGACGGTCGCCGACCGGGCCCGTCAGGCTCGAGCGGATTCTTGTCGACATGCATATGGTCAAGAAGCGCAAAATCGCCGCCGACCCGGAGGTCTATACGCTGTATCTGTCAGTTCTTCAGGACAATCCACCGGTGCTGCAGGACTACACCGCCCGGATCCGAGCGGCCGTCATTCATGCACTGCAGGGACATGTCGAATCCGATGACCCAAGGCTGGGCGAGGCGGCGCAAGTGCTCGAGAACGCGGTGTTTCGATTCCTCCATCCTGTCCACACACTGGAGGCCCTGGAGGAAGATACGGAAACACAGCTGAAGGCCGTGATCGCAGCTATTCACAGGGCCTAGCCCAGAGACGGCTCACATACGTCACGTTGATCCGGTTGGCTCTCTGCAGGGGCATCGCGGTTTCCCAACAGCTGGCGGTAAAGGTTTTCGAGCTCCAGTCGCGATCCTCCACGTTCACATACGTGAAACGAAATAGGCGACTAAAACCAATTGCGTAGAGATGGGCGAAGTCGCCTCATGACCTGAAGGTCGCGGGTTCAAATCCTGTCCCCCGCAACTGGGCTTCAGCAGAGCTTGGACCGGCCAAGCCGGCTCTGATGCCAGAGACACACGAGCCTCGTCCGGCGCTTGTCGCTAGAGCATCATCCGATCAAATGGAATCGCTTTGGCGATCCATTCGAAGCGATGAAAGTGCTCTAGGCGGCGGTGTCCGGCGCCGGGACGCTCGCGGCCGCGCCTTGGGATGACTGGGAATCTGCCGGTTGCGGCACGGTCGTGCGCAGATGCACGTCGCGCTGTGGGAACGGGATCTCGATGCCCGCATCGCGGAGATTTGTGTAGATCTCGGTCATCAGATCGGACCGGACAGCCAGGACATTGTTCACGTCCCTCAGGAAGCCGCGCAGTTCCAACGCCAGTCCACTGTCGCCCATCTCCATGAACAGGACATAGGGAGCCGGATACCGGAGAACCTGCACATGGGCCTGCGCGGCGGCGAGCAGTATCTCCTTTGCCTTCTTCACGTCGCTGCCATAGGCGATGGAGACGGGCACGATAATCCGTCCCGACGCACTTGTGAGCGTCATGTTCTTGACGGCGCTGGAGATCAGGTCCGCGTTCGGAATGATGACGTCGTGACGGTCGAAGGTCTCGATCCGGGTGGAGCGAACGGAGATCTTCCTTACATAGCCACTGAAGCCCGAGACTTCGATCCAGTCCCCATGCTTGATCGGCCGCTCGATCAACAAAATGATGCCGGATACGAAGTTCGAAACGATGGTCTGCATGCCGAAGCCTATGCCCAGAGACAGGGCACCGGCGACGAGGGCGAGGTTCGACAGGTCGACCCCGGCCGAGGAGATCGCCATGACTCCTGCCAGCGTGATCCCAACGTAGCCAACTCCGGTCGAAAGTGCGTTGCGCGCGCCGATATCCAAGCGGGTTCGAGGGAGCACGGTCGTACGGAGCGCCGCCTGCAGCCAACGGGTGGCAATCAGGCCAACCGAGAACACCAGGATCAGTGTGAGGAAACCGTCGACCGATATCCGGGCGTCGCCTAAACGCACACCTTCGGACATCAGCCGCCAGATTTCCGCAATGTCCGTCGCGCGCGCTCCCCAAACTAGGGCGAGCAGCGGCAGAAGCGCCATCGCCAAGAGCGTTGCCACGACGATCGGCAAGAGCGTTTTCCCGTCCGCCTGGTCCGCCTCTCTTCTGCCAAGGAGCAAGGAGATGCCGCTCAGGATCGCGTGGAACAGCACCAGAGCGATCGTCAGAAGAGCAATCGTTTGAACCGTTGCGTCGAATGCGTCGCGAGATAGCCGGGTGTATCCCAACAACGCCGAGAGGGGGATTGCGACGCTCGCGGCCTTCAGAGCGATACCGACATAGCTCAGAAATTGAGCACCAATCGAGATGTCCGCCGTGGCGCCTTCCGGATCCGTCGGGTCCGCCGCAGTGTCCGTCGGCCCTTTTGCCGCTCCCATCAAGACGGCGGCCAACGCCCAAGTCACCACGCCGCCGGCTACCATGAAGGGGGTGGTAACGAGGGCGAGGGCTTCGGGCGAAACCTGTCCGTAGGTATCCAGTCGATCAAGGAGAATTTCGAATGCCGAAAGAACACCAATGCCGATCGTGATCTGGGCAGCCCGTCTGGCGGTCTTGTCGTCGAGACTGAGGACACGATGGGGCGCAAAGGTTGGAGAGAAGATCATGTGCGCCAGCCAATAGGCGAGGATCAGGTCGATTGCGATTTCGACGCCAGCGCCGTCAAGAAACCGCAGCGCCTCGGATACGGGAGCCACGATCCTCCAGGCCAGGATCAGGCACGTCGCCGCCAACCCCGGGAGAACGACACGGACGACGGCGAAGCCAAACGAGAGCCAGATCTGCCGCGATCTCTGGGATTCGGATTGGCGGAACGCTTCCAGCTTTCGAACCGTTGCGGGATGTCCGTAGAACAGCAGCAGAAGCCCTGCAAGCATCAGCGCGACCGCGATCGGCCAGTCATCGCCAAGGTCATCACGTCTGATCGGATCCAAGAGCGCGTTGGTGGTGTGTTGTGAGAGCGATCCGGCCCATTGCGTGATTTCGGAAATGATCTCGGGCCATTGCTGGACGAAAATCGCGGACGGATAGCGGGTCAGAAGATCGGCCGTCCGTCGCTCGCGTATCCGTCGATCCAGTTCTTTGATCAGCACATCGGCGCGTTGGAAGGCGCCATTCGCCGCGATGAGCGGAGCGTTCACCTCTGCAATCTCGCGAACAAGCTGGCCGCGCCGCGCCGCAAGCTCGTTGGATTCGGTGGCGCCCTCGGCCGGCGGTGGCCCGAGCGCATCCAACTGCGCCTGCAAGGTCCGCACGCGCACGTTGGTCGCCTGGCCGACCTCGAGCGCCGCTGAGCGTTCGCTGGCCAGTCGATCCCGGAGTCGCTCCAGAATCGCGGTCGAGGCCTGGTCGCGTTCCAGGACGGACTGCACCCGTTCCGCTGTCCGATTCCATGTCGCAAAGGGTTCTTCCAGAAGCAGCGGCCCCGCCGAGAAAGCCGGTGCTTGAGGAACGACCATGGATACCGAGGCCAGAAGCAGCGACCACCGGATGCACCAGACGAGGCGTCGAGAGAATGACAGAAACATCCGAAGCGCCCGTTTGTTTTCTCCTGCCAACCGGCCCCGAGCATTAGGGATCATAAGACAGCTGTCGACCGCGATCCCATTCGACGCGCACCCGCGACCCGCCAACGATACAGTGCGGCAATCATCTATCAGGTGACCCGCAGACTCCGACGACCGACGCACCAACGCAATTGGAGAATAGTGGAGTTTCCACGTCCACCAACTTCCTGAACCGGATCGGCAACGGTTGCAGGCATTGAGGGTGCGGACGCCTGCGACTTATAGACCGCATCAAATAATTGTATTTCCGGGCCACCAGGTGAGATCTCAACATCGGTGCCGACGTCATCCAGGAGCGCGGGGGGCACGGAGGTCTATCCCGTGGAGTACGACAAGGCACGGCGACGCCCGAACTTCGTCCTTTTCATCACGGACCAGCAACGAGCCGACTACCTGTCGTGCTACGGCCACCCGGTTCTGAAGACTCCCAGTATTGATGCCATCGCGGCCGAGGGAGTCCGCTTCACGTCGTTTTTCGTGGCGAGCCCGGTTTGCATGCCGAACCGCGCCAGCCTCATGACCGGCCGGATGCCGTCTGTGCATGGCGTCAGGCAGAACGGGATTCCGTTGTCCGAGCGCAATGCGACTTTCGTCGATCTGTTGCGGGAGGCCGGCTACAGGACCGCCCTGGTCGGCAAGAGTCACCTGCAGAACTTTACCGACACCCCTCCTGAACACCGTTTGCCGGGCGACGATGGCGGGATGGGGCCCGAGGCGATCCGGCACGACCTCGACTCGCCGCTATACGAGCAGGAAACCCCGCGGCATTGGTTGTCGGCAAGTCCGAGGCTGCGCCTGCCGTTCTACGGCTTCGAGCATGTCGACCTGGTCATTGGCCATGGCGACCGTTGCGGCGGCGATTACGGAGTCTGGCTGCACCGGACGGCGCCGGAAGCGGCCGCGCGCACCGGTATGGCCAACCAGCTGCAGCATGACTACGTCTGCCCGCAAGCAGTGCGTACCGCTTTGCCGGCAGAGCTCCATTCGACCCAATACGTGGCCGACAGGGCCGTCGCCTATCTGAAGGCGACGTCCAACGAGCCGTTCTTCCTGATGGTCTCGTTCCCCGATCCGCATCATCCGTTCGCTCCGCCAGGCAAGTACTGGGATGCCTATCATCCCGAAGAAATGCCGGTTCCCGAGGCGTTCTTGCGCGACGACTGGGTGCCGCCGCCCCACGTTGCCGCCATTCTGGACGAGCGAGAGGAGGGGTCGGCAAGGCGCGCCGGTGCGGTCAGCATCAGCTGCACCCGCCGCGAGGCCCTCGAAGCCCGTGCCCTGACGTGCGGCATGATCGCGTTCATCGACGACGCGATCGGGCAGGTCATGGTTGCATTGCGCCGCAGCGGACGCCGGGACGACACCGTCATCGCTTTCACCAGCGATCACGGAGACCATCTCGGAGACCATCGTCTGCTTCTGAAGGGCGCCGAGCACTACCGCGAACTCATTCGAGTCCCCTTCATCTGGTCGGACCCGGAGGGTCGGACCGGGGCCGAAAGCTCGACGATCGGTCAGACGATCGACATCGCGCCGACAATCCTCGCGCGGGCCGGGATCCGACCGTATGCCGGTATCCAGGGGATCGATCTGTTCTCTGGCAAGTCCCGCGACGCCGCCCTGATTCAGTACGATCACCAGAAGAGTTATCCCGGTCTGGACGGTCCGCCGCGGGTGCACACGCTCGTAGACGGCCGGTGGCGTCTCAGCCTGACCGACGGCCGTGCCTGGGGTGAGCTCTACGATCTGCAGGCCGATCCCGGCGAATTCCGGAACCTTTGGGACGATGCAGCGGCCGCCGGGGAGAAGGCGCGTCTGCTCGAGCTGATGGCCCGCGCGGAGATCGCCGCCGTGGACCGGGTTCCCCTGCCGACGCGGCTTGCCTGACGTCTGTCGCCATTCGGCCCCCCTTATGGCGATCATTCATATTCTGTATTTCCGTCCGACCGCGCGTGTTGCCACCATCGGTCCTGGAAAAGCTTTGAAATCGGCGGCCGGATCGGGGTGAGGGAGCGATGCGCATCGATTCACATATCCATTTCTGGAACGAGGAAGACACCGCGGACATTCCGATCGCTCAGGGGATCTTTGCCCTGCAGAGAGCCTTCCTGCCGAAGCACCTGAGGACTGTGGCCGATCCCGTCGGCGTTACGCGGTTCGTACTCATCGAGGCGGCGCCCAACACCGAGGAAACCGAATTCATCCTGGAACTCTCGAAGGACGAGCCGCTGGTCGCCGCCGTTGTCGGCTGGGTCGATCTCGAGCGGCCGGTCGACCATGTGGCCGCCGAGATCGAACGGTTTCGGGCTTATCCGAAGTTTCGGGGCATTCGCGCCTTTCCGCCAAACGGCTTCGATGGCGGTTGGCTGACCGGCGCGCAGGCGGAAGCAAACTATCGCTGGCTGGCGGACAACGGCTTGACCGTGGATTTCCTGATCACCTGCACCCAGGTCATGCTGACCCACGCGTTGTTCCGGAAGATCGACGGCTTCAGGCCGGTGATCAACCATGGCGCGCGGCCGTTCGTCGTCACCGGCGAGCTGCAGCCCTGGGCCGGCGAGATCAAGGCGGTCGCCGGCGATACGCAGGCGCTTTGCAAGCTCTCCGGGCTCTCGGAACGCGCGGGGGTCGAGTGGACCGTCGACACGCTCCATCCCTATATCGCCACCCTGGTCGAGGCCTTCGGCCCCGACCGGCTGATGTTCGGCAGCAACTGGCCGGTGATGACGATCAAGTCCACCTATGCCCGCTGGGTCGATACGCTGGAGGAGATCCTCGAGCGCCTCGGACTGTCCGAAGCCGACAAGACGAAGATCTACCGGACCACGGCGGAAAGCCACTACGGCATCGGAGATGCCGGCGCATGAGGCTTGAAGGTACGGTTGCCGTCGTGACCGGCGGCGGGCGCGGCATCGGCCTGGCGATTGCGGAAGCCCAGGCGCGGGCGGGCGCCAAGGTGGTGGTCGCATCCCGGAACAAGCGGGACCTGGACGCCGCGGTGGCGAAGATCGCGGCGACCGGCGGCACGGCGATGGCCATTGCTGCCGACCTGGCCGACGTGGCTTCGGTCGACGCCCTGTTCCACCGGGTTGCGGCGTCCTACGGCCACGTCGACGTGCTGATCAACAACGCCGGTTCCTTCGTTGAGATCGGTCCGATCTGGGAAGCGGACCCGGATGTGTGGTGGCGTGATGTCGAGGTGAACATCAAAAGCGTCTTCCTCTGCTGCCGCGCCGTCCTGCCGTCGATGATCGAGCGCGGGGCTGGCCGGATCCTCAACCTGATCGGGGGCGGTACGGCGGGCTCGTTCCCGGGCGGCCCGGCCTACGCCAGCAGTAAGACCGCGGTCATGCGCCTGACCGAGTGCGTGGCGGACACGGTCTGCGACAAGGGGATCTCGGTTTTCGGCGTCGCCCCGGGCCTGGTGCGCACCGACATGACCGAGTATCAGCTGACCTCGACGCGCGGGAAGAAATACCTGCCGATGATCGCGCGCCGGTTCGCGGCGGGCGACCACCTGCCACCGGAGCGCGTGGCCGACCTTGCCGTCGACATCGCCGTGGGCCGGTTCGACGCGCTGTCAGGCCGCGCGCTCTCGGCATGGGACGACCTGGACGAGGTCGAGGCGCACCTGGACGACATCCTTGCCAATGACCTTCGCGCCCTGCGCCTGACCGGTTTCGGCCCGACGCTGAAACCGTTGGATTGACGGGTTCTTTACCGGCTGTCCGGGCGTTGGCGGCGTCCGGCCAGAACCGTGCGCAGCGGATAGGCCAGGGCGAGCAGGGCCAGCGCGAGAATGAACAGGGACAGCGGCCGGCCCAGCAGATAGTCGATGGGGTCGGCCTGGGCCAGCGACGACATGCGCCGAAGATTGACCTCGACCACGGGGCCCAGAACGAAGCCGATGATCAACGGCGCTCTGGGTATGTCCAGCTTGACCATGGCATAGCCGAAGGCGCCGAAGGCCATCATCGTCCAGAGGTCGAAGACCCGTCCCTGGACCGTATAGGTGCCGTAGACCGCCAGCAGGACGACGACGACGATGAGGATGCCTTGCGGGATCTTGAGCACGCGGACGAACAGCGGGAAGAACAAGGCGCCGAGCGGCAGCAGCAACAGCGCGCCGAACAGGAACAGGGCGAAGATGCCGGCGACGATGTCAGGCTCGGTCAGGAACAGGGTCGGCCCGGGCGTGATGCCGTGGACCAGCAGCCCGCCCATCATGACGGCGACGATGGGATCGCCGGGAATGCCGAGCGACAGCATCGGGATCAGGGCGCCGCCGGTGGTGGAGGAATTCGCCGCCTCCGTCGCGATGACGCCGTCGGGCGCGCCTTTGCCGTACTCCTCTTTCCGGTCGGAGAAGTCCCGCGCGAACTTGTAGGACATGAAGGAGGAGACCACCCCGCCGATCCCGGGCACCGTGCCGACGACGACGCCGATCAGGCTCGAGCGGGCGTAGGTGACCAGCCGGTTCTTCAAGGTTCTGAGCACGCCGACGTCGAAGCGGACGCCCGACACCGGCCCGACCTGGCCGGCGCGCCGTTCGAACTGGAACAGCACCTCGGGCACGGCAAACAGCCCGACCAGCAAGGCGACGAAAGTGATCCCGCTGCTGAGCTCGGTGATGCCGAAGTTGAAACGGCTGATGCCGGTATAAGGGTCCGTGCCGACCGCCGCGAACAGCAGGCCGAGAATGCCGGCGAACAGGCCCTTGAGCGCCGACCCGTCGCTGAGCGTGGCGATCGCGGTCAAGCCGAGCAGGGCCAGGCAGAAGATTTCCGCCGGCCCGAATTCCAACGCAAAGTCGGCCAGGACCGGGGCGAAGACCAACAGTGCGATGCCGCTGAACACGCCGCCGAACCAGGACGCCGTGGTGGCCAGGGTCACGGCTTGCGAGGCCTGCCCGCGCTCCGCCATGGGGCGCCCGTCGAGCAGGGTCGCCGCCGCGATCGGGGTGCCGGGAATGCCGAGCAGGATGGCCGTGATCGCGCCGCCGAACGAGCCGCCCTGGTAGATCCCCATCAGCAGGGCGACGCCGGTGACCGTATCGAGCTCGAAGGTGAACGGAATGGCGAGGGTCACGCCGAGCAGGGGGCCAAGCCCCGGCAGGACGCCGATGACGATGCCGATCACCAGCCCGATGGCAACGGCCACGACCGCGGGGCCGACGGACCCCGCGCTGGCCCAGTCGAAAATGGCGAGCAGGGTTTCCATGCGGCGCTAGACGGCTGCCGCGAAGAGCTCGCCTTCGGGCAGGAGTATGCCCGCGCCATGACGAAAGGCGACATAGAACGCGGCCGTGGTTGCCGCCGCCACGGCGGCCAGGACCAGGGGGCGTCGGTCTCCCTGCAGCCACATCAGCGCGACCACCAGCAACGGCGTTGATAGGAAGAAGCCGAGTCACGGCAGGACGATGAGATAGCCGATCAGGGCGAGAAACGCGCCGAGGCAAGTGAGCCTACGGCTCTCGCCTGGCGCCGAACGCCCCGGTGCGGCGAGCCAGGCGCCCAACGCGATGAGGATCCCGATGACGATGGCGGCCGAGCCCAGCAGCCGCGGATAGCCGGCGGCATCGATGCCGCCGCCGATGTGACTGGAGACACTGATCATGTCGCTGGTGTAGGTGGTGAACACGATCCAGGCGCCGAGAGCGACCGCGAATGCGGCGGCGAATGCATCTCTCGTTC
>Ga0126335_1000958_pt1 | contig 15260 bp, 12 predicted proteins | sample OlaspJWI45metaG_FD_108409 | JGI IMG/M metagenome (GOLD analysis project Ga0126335, IMG submission 108409) | Marine gutless worms symbiont microbial communities from Oahu, Hawaii - Olavius sp. 1 OAHU.JWI-45 metaG | ecosystem: Host-associated > Annelida > Digestive system > Unclassified | place... | reverse complement strand
TGGATTTTCATCGTCAGTGAGGAAAAGAAGAAATAGCAAAAACTCAGGATAGTTGATGAGTGCTGTGTACAGTTTGTATTGTGTTTGGGTAGTTGAAGTCGTGGAGGTGGTAGAATGTGTGTAGATGCTTTGGACTGTGTGAGATGTTGGTTTCTGTACTGTGTCACTTTTCAGCCATGTAATTAATGAATGTGAGCTATTTGGAGAAGATGGCCCTGTTCCAGAATTTGTTCTCTGTATTGGCTCTGGATCATAGACTAACATACATTGTGACAGTGCTGTTATTCAGTATACAATCTTAATTTCTGTGCAGCATAAATTAGTAATAGACGTGAACATTATTAACATTGTTAACATGTGAATTGTCAGGCGAGGCAGCCGGTATTGCCATTGGCTTGGTAAAGCTTGGTACATGTGACTTAGCTGCAATCACCGACATGTTGACATACGCTCGCGAATCCCAACACGAGAAAATACTCCGTGGTCTTGCCGTCGGCCTGGCGCTGACACTGTATGGCCGACTGGAAGAAGCCGACCACTGTATCAGTGAGTTGGCTCGTGACAAAGATCCGATACTGCGCTGGGCTGCTGCGCTGGCGATTGCTGCTGCATACGCAGGGACGGCAAACAATGGTGCCGTGCGACAGCTGCTACACATGGCTGTCAGTGACGTTGCCGATGATGTTAGGCGAGCCGCTGTCGCTGCCATTGGCTTCATATTATTCCGATCACCAGAGCAGTGTCCAACTGTTGTGTCGTTGCTTGCCGAATCTTACAATCCTCACGTCAGGTTTGTACTTTCTTGCTGTTTTCTTTTTGTCTTGCAGCTCGTGTTTTCACACCGGTGAGAGGTTCTGCTCTCTTGAGAGACACTGTCTGAACATTGTATGATGATGTATCATGTATTGTGTATTTCTTCTTTGTTTGTGGCGAGCATCGTAGCCCTCCATGTGACACAATTCTGAGCACTATAGTAGGCTATGTGGAGGCCAAAATATGTACCGGTGTTGGATTGTCACAAGCAGCAGTGGTTTTGATTGAAACTTACATTTTGCATTACTATGTTCTTAACCAGGGTTAATTTTTTGTTTAGTTTCTTGTGCTTATTAGTTTGTCAGTGCTTGTGCTTTGATTGCTTTGGAAAACTTGTCTTCTGAGTGACCTGTTATGTTTGAATTGGACCTGCATACTCATACTGTGAAAAGCTGACACAGTGAGCAGTAATGTGCTGTGTGTTGTGGACAGGTACGGAGCAGCGTTAGCTCTGGGTGTGGCATGTGCTGGAACTGGGTTGAAAGAAGCAGTTGCCCTGCTAGAGACACTGTCTAATGACCCTGTGAGCTATGTCCGACAGGGTGCCCTGATAGCCTCGGCACTCGTACTCATTCAGCAGAATGACCAGACATGTGCACGTGTTGCACACTTTAGACAGCTCTATACTAAGGTCTGACACTCAGCCGTGTGTTTATGGTCTTATGAAATCTTTTTTTGAGTCACGTCAAATGTGTGAGAGGCAGACTATTGCTGTCAAGGATCCTGGCATCTGTTTGTCAGTCTGTCACATGGGTTGGGTTGTGCAAAAGTGGCTGAATGGATCGATGTCCTGTTTGATGGGACTGAAGAAACATTGTATTAGATGAGGGTCCCTATTCCGTGTGGCGAGAGTGGAGGGGTTCATTGCAGTCTTTGCCAGATTACTTTGTGCATGTTTGATTATGCTGTTGGTGCTATTGGTGCTGTGTCGTAAGTCTGACGTTTTGGATTTCTGTACAGAAATCCAAAACGTCAGACTTACGACACAGCACCAACAGCATAATCAAACATGCGGAAAGTAATCTGGCAAAGACTGCAATGAACTCCTCCACTCTTGCCACAGGGAATGGGGACCCTCATCTAATACAATGTTTCTTCGGTGCAATGCAGTTGATTGGCCAAACGTGGTTATAGCTAAGACAGACACGTGAAAATATGAAGCTTGCAATTGATTGTCTATGAAAAGATCTACCGTGTATACTCGCGTATAAGCCAACAATTTTTGACCAAATTTTGGCACTAAAGTTTTGGGGGTCAGCTTATATGGGGTCATGCCTCACAGCCAGAGTCAACATTCAACATTATAGCTATGTCTCAGTGATGCTGACTGTGGGTGTGCCACACACAGTATGGACCATTAGTAGGCCACTAGGCCTACATGAATTCGTAGGAGAGAGAGGCAGCGGTGTTCTTAACGACCACCCACGGACTGCTGCAGCTGTTGTCAGTCACTGTAACTTGACACCGTTCCAACACTCACTCACACCCTGCAACAGCTGTCATTCAGCCAAAGCCATACACCTGCTGCCAGTTGACACTCATGTAAAGCGCAATGCATGCTGCTGTAGTCATTCTTGTGAACTTGTTGACACTCATGCATTATCAAGGCACTGATCTAGGGTAGTCATTCATCACCAATTTTCCTGACAGGCTTATACGCGAGTCGCTAATGTTTGCTAGATTTTTGACCGTTCGCGAGTATATATGTGTTGTGTGACAAGTGGTATGTGAAGCCCTACTTGCTCACAGTACTGGCTTACTCTAGCCTACCAGCATTAGAGTTATTTTCAAGCTTTAGTCTCATGTGGTTCTAGTTTTGTTAAACAAAATTACGAGTTTTTAGTGGTTGTAGTGTTTTATGTTATGGTTGTGTTTGTGTGGTACAATCCTATGTTGTTATTTGTTAGTCCGCTCTAGTGCGACTGATTATATTTAGTTACGTGTGTTGAGCGGGACTGGTTTGGTGACCACGATACAGAACAACTGTAAGATGCACATTGAAATGATCGTATGTATGCATGTGTGTGAGTAGGTGATTAGTGACAAGCATGAAGACGTGATGGCTAAGTTTGGTGCTATACTAGCTCAAGGCATCATTGATGCCGGCGGCCGCAATGTCACCGTTAGTCTACAATCACGCTCTGGTCATACCAACATGGCCGCAGTCGTCGGCCTACTTGTCTTCAATCAGTTCTGGTTGTCATTTCTTCTCTGTTTTACTGTGTTCATTTGTAACTGTTTAGTAAGTAAGCAGATAAGTAAGACTGTTTCTAAGGTACATAAGAAACAGCAGTCACAGTGCACTGCTGTCAGTTATCGACCAATTAGAATTGCTTTCGGTTTTTGCTTGAATTGTCTGTAGCTAATGTCTTGTCGCAAGTATGATGGCAGATTGTTCCACACCGCCGACCAACAGCAGTGTGTAATCTAAGATAAAGATTGTGTGGATTTTGCGATTAACAGGCAAAAATCCTGATTTCATTATTTAGGTCTTAAACTGATATTTAATTGTGTTAAGTGATAAAGATTTGTTTTTGTTTGGTTGGATTTGATGCTGTAGGTAATCCATATGGTGTACAGTTTGCATACAGCGATTAATTCAGTGTGTGTAGTTTTCAAAAATGCAACTGTGAATTATTAGCCAGTGTAAAATTCTGTCAAACTACCTGTGTTGATGTGCAGGTACTGGTACCCACTGACGCATTTCCTATCACTGGCTTTCACTCCAACATCTGTGATTGGTCTCAACATTGCACTCGACATGCCTAAAGTTGAGTTCAGGTCCAACGCACGACCGTCAATGTTTGCGTACCCACCACCGCTGGAAGAGAAAAAGGACAAGAGCAAAGAGAAAGTTGAGACGGCAATACTGAGCACGACAGCAAGACAGAAGAAGAAGGAAGCCGAAAAGAAGAAGGATGAAAAGATGGAAGTGGTGAGTTGACGGATGTGTTTGCGTCTTGTGTAGTTGTATGAATCAGTCCACACTGTTTCATGGCTGGATGTCACAAAAGGTGATGAAAGCAGCATTTTGTAGGTTTATGTTTGTCTTAGTTGTCGCAAGTTTCTATGTTTTTGTGTATTTCAGATGTGTGTGTGTGTGTGTGTGATTTTGTTTCTTCATTTTTTGTAGTCAGTATCAGTGCAATCAAGACTGGAAGGTCACTTCGCTGAAATACTTGACATATATCACATGAGATGTAATGCCGTACATACTGGACTTGCTTACTCATGTATTGTTGCTATCAATGTATCATAACACACTTAGTGGCTGTGAGCCTTTGTGAAAAAATGGGCAAAAATGATGAAAAAGTTTCTTTGATCCAGACCGTGTTGTTGGCACCGGGTGATCCCTTAAGCTGAAGTTAAATTGCACAAATTACAAGAACATTTTTCAATGCTGAAAAGTAAAAAAATTGCTGTAAAGACAGTTTGTAATGCTGTTAATGTGATATTGGTGTCAGGAGGAGGAGAAGAAGGACAGTGACAAGGAGAAGGACAAGAAAGAAGCTGAGAACAGTGTAACAGACACGGCTGCAGAGAAACCAAAAGACTCTTCAGAGAAGCCAAAAGACTCCACAGATAAGCCAAAGGACTTGGATAAGCCAAAGGACTCTGCATCGGACAAGAACAAGGACAAAGAGATGTCTACGGAGAAGAAAGATGAGAGTGAAAAGAAGGAATCTGAGCCGACATTTGAACTACTCAGCAACCCTGCACGTGTCATGAAGGCACAGGTAGGACATTGTGTTTGTCTGTGTGTGTTGGGAGATTGCAGCTGTCTGTTGAGACTTAGTATAATAACTGTAATATTCAACATCAGTGTAGTCGTAATACTTATGGTAATATTAGTGGTAATTGATACATTAGTCATGGTACATCGTGACAGCCATTGCAGGAGTTTATTTATTCAGTCAGATCGTTCATTTCAGACACTAGGTCAAAGACAAATGACAAACTAATGGGACAGTAAAATATTACAGTATTGTGGGGAAAGTTTTCGTGTTAATTTGATGAATATACTTTCATCGGGCTTGGTTTCTGGTTTATTGACATTGGAGTGGAATGGAGTCTGGTTTTGTGTGTATACTGCATGATACGAATCGTTTGTCGGTTTCTAGGTTGTAGCAATAAACATGCACCATTTCTGGCCAGGTGTCATAAAATTCAACTAAACCACTGTTCTTGTAGTAGGCTGCTGTGTGTAGTTTGTGTGTTGTCTTGGGAAGTTATTTGCATTTGTTTTCGAGTTTTTTGTTCGACGTTTCATTTTGTTGTTCAGTTTTAATTGTCAGTGCCAGTGAAGTTGCGTGGCTGCAAAAACGTCTCAAACATGACCCTACTTACATGTGTGTGTGTGTGTGTGTGTGTGTTACACAGCTGCGTGTGATGTCGTTGCCGTCCGGGTCAAGGTACGTTCCACTGAAAGACATTACTGTCGGTGGCATCATAATGCTGAAGAACGCTCGGCCGACTGAGGACGAAGAAATTATTGAACACGTCGCAGCTGGCGGACCTAAACCCGACGAAGAAGCGGAACCCGAGCCGCCCGAGCCATTTGAATACACCGAGGACGATTGACACTGCAGACACGTGCATGACTGTTAGCGCTTTATGTGCTGTACTTCAATATATGCAGTAGGAAATACACTCCAGCTCATTGCTTCACGACTGTTTTCAATAATTCTCTTAATAATGGTGGTGTAAGTGTTTTACTTTCACACAAGGTGTTCAGATTGCAGAATTTTTGTATTTTGTGATTGAGGTTGTGTCTGCCAAATTTGGTGTAGAAATTCAGCTTTGAATGTAAATGTTGATGGTAACAAAACCAGGTCATTCGTCATTTGATTCAAATATTCCGGTAATCTTTCTGAAATTACAATGTATTTGGCGAATATAGCATATTCTGTGTTGGACACAGACGGTTGCCCTGAAGAGGCAGGGTGGCGATTATTAATTTTTTTTTGTATTTTGTGTTGTATGATTAAAATATTTAAAATGATGTCTTTGCTGTTTTGCTGACAGAAATAACAGTTTACAATGACGCTCTGGCTAAGTTACCAGACGAGTGCTACAGAAAAGGCATAATTTTGACGATTTCTGTGATTTAACATGTGCAGGTTTAAGCGTGATTCTTAGCTGCATAAATTAATTCTGCAGTTTGCAATTTTCAAATTTTTAGTGCAGCTAGTGATGAAGTTGATACTTCTGTCCTAGTAGGCTTAATTATTTGAGGATGATCACTTTTCGTTCAGATTTTTTATAAAACAAGTCGGCTTAATTAGTAAACCTGAGTTACCTGAATGTCTGCACTGTAGTTGATGCATACTGGCAGTGTTATATTTCTTCTCTATGTCAAGGCTAGCCATGAATCTTTTCCAGTTGACTATTTATCTTTATTCATCATTGTCATCACAGCTGCTTTGATGTCTTGCATGCTTAAAGGCCGACATCAAGCTGTCGTCAATCCACCTGCATCAGCTTGCAGGTGGTCTTGGTTGTATTTCACCATCTCAAGCATTATTATTGACGGTAACAGTCGACTTTCTGACATTCTACAGATCTGGGCCAACAAGATTAACCATCATACATCACTGGAAATAATATGCGGGCACCGCTGACGTAGATAGTGCATAGCGGGCATCAATTAGGACAGTGTTGCCGTGTTGCGTGGACTCGCGCAGGTGCGCGATGAAACTATGACCGGATTTGCCATGAGGATTATCCGACAGCGACGGTAGGTCGATCGGCGAAAATTATCCAAAACCGCCCACACTCGAAGAAAGCATTGAGAAATGAAGGGTTGGCATGGCTTCACGGGCGCCAGGCGCCGACCGAGCGGTCAAAGCAAGCAGCGGGAAAATGATTTGCAATATCGACGTGACCGAGACCGCGCAGAAGCCTGTGCGTTACGGAATGCGACGGAGATGAGCAAGAACAAAAGCACTCGCAGATAGCAGACCTCTTATCACCGTACGTGTTTTACAGGTAAAGGTATGAGGCAACTTTAGCACAGAAGCGTTCAGGTATGGCACGCATTGTCAAGGGATTAGACCTACAGTTTTACCTGCCACCCACGCGTTTATCCACGAATGGACAACCATGCCTGTTTTATGCTACCGTATATAAACACCGCATACCCACGAATGTACATAGGACAAGTAGAGTATATAAAGGCTGGCATTATACGGCCGGTGTCACGAAATATTTTGACCCCCCGAAATAAATTGACCCCCTAACCCTAACAGAATGACCGGGGGTCAGAATATTTCGAAATAGGACGACCCGGGAGTCAATAATTTGGGGAGTCATTTGATTTCGCAACACCGGTCGTACATATAACCGTCGTCGTTATTCAGCCAGTCCTGCAGACTGGCCAAGGGCCGGATTTTGATGATGAGGGGCCTGCGGCCCACCTTGCTTGGTGGGTCACCACCACTAGGTGGGTGGGCTTATATTAGCAAAATTAGTTCAAATTATTAGCTTATAAGTGGGGAACCGGACCTGCTCCGCGCGTAAAATATACACTCTCGGGCTGGAGGTGTTTGATGTGAGGCGCTGTATTGGTGGGGGACCTGGGCCCCACCATGAATCCGTCGCTGGACTGGCCGACTAGCGGTTGGAGGCCTGAAAGCTCATTTTTGCCCCACGACGGTCAAAACGGCGGAGCTGAACACTTTGGTTTATTATAGTCGTCGTATGCCTAAAGGCTACGAAGATCTTAACGGGAGTCAATAAAGACCACCTTGTACGTTCGCATAACGAAAAATTGGCCTGTACGTGCGAGTGTTGATACTTACACTTGAAAAGCATACATAACACAATCACAAATACTGCTTACAGATGAGCGAGAATCTTTGTTACAATTCCATTCCATCTCTTTCGCAATTGTTCATTTTATTGCCATTTTCGCTTCCAAGTTTAGCCATATAATTTATTCCCATTTCTTTCCAGACCCATTGGTTATTTCCAATCCCCCTACTCCCGTGTATCTTATTTGCAATAACTAATGACATACATCTGTAAAAGATATCAGATTTATAGATACATGCAATATTTTAAAATGTGCAGACAAGATTTCGGCGAGTTTCACAGTTCCGGATAGCTCCGTCAGCGTAACTTCTGGCGTACAGCGACGTGATTAGATTACTATTAGGTTAGATTGCAGTTCTAACTTTATGCTTCTCTCATTAAGTTTGCATTTAACCATCAGACGTTATTACTTTAACTGTTCACTGTTCCGTGTGTTAACTTGCATTAAAGAATACTGTTGATGATGTTGAATTAATGATGATGATGATGATGATGATGATGATGATAGTCACGTGCAGTTCTTTTAGTAAGCCCAAACACTGCTTCCGCCATTCTTGCCACTGACTACCGCTGGCTATGCTGTCGCTGTTGACCGATCAGCAGGCAGCGGATCTAGGTGTTAGACCGAATCGAATGCATACGATACGGACTATAGTAATCGATGATTCCGTAGCGTGGTCTATCTGTCACGCGGCTTTGCTGTGCAAACACGTCTGAACGGATCGAGGTCCTGTTTTGGGTGGCGACTCTTGGGGAGCCAAGGATTAGATGGGGGTCCTGATCCCCACACGGCAACGTGGAGGGATAGTGAGGAACATTTTGGATATTTTTACAACTACAACAGGCACACTGTATTAGATGGGAGTCCCGATCTCACCACGACGAGGAGAAAGTAGATTCGATACGGCCTTTGCCATATTACTTTGGCCACTTGTTAATATTATACAGTAAGTCTGTTATATAGACGGACAGCGCAGGGTCCAGTTCAAACGCAGTTGTTATTTGTTGTTGGCTGGAGTGACACCGCGCGGTCTCCAAGCGAGCATCACACTGCCGGTGATTAGGTAAGGATTCTGACGTGCCAGCTGCTGTAGCCGGCTAACTCGCTTAGACGCGTCGTCGTCACCGCAACGACAGCGCAGCAGTCGCAGAAACGTGTTCTTGAACTCGCAGTTGAACACCGTGTAGATGAACTTACGTTGACGAGAGACCGTCTAGGTGGTTTTAAATGAACACCGTGTAGACGATTGGGTTGAGTGTGCTAGACGTGTATCCGAGCCACAGAAACACCTTAAACGTCATCGTCATTAACATCGTCGTCACTGACATCATCATAGATATACGAGCCGCTTGATGGCAAAATTTAGTGGGATAAAAGTGACCTAAAGCAGCGGCTTCAATTCAATCAAACCATGGGGGTTCGGAATGTCCATCCAACTAATACCGACATTACAGTATTTCGTTGAATTTTACATATACTGCATTGCCATTTAGACTTTCCGCGATTGGCAAGACGGACGATCGACAGATACTGTGAAAAAAACAATCGGTGAATGAAAGAATTAAACGAACGAAAGAAAGAACGAACGAAAGAAAGAACAAATCAGTTTATTAGCCATCTGAATTCACCATTCGATGAAAGACGACAGACCTTAAAGAGCAGTGGATCGACGTGACACGAGGAACACACTCCCATCATGAGGTTTGCTGTGAAGAATGGAGCCCAGCAGGCGACAAAGATGGCGAACATCGTCCCGAGGACTTTGACGGCCTTGCTCTCCGTTTTGACCGAGTTGAACGCCTTCTGCTTTTGGTCTTCGCGCGTCGCCTGCAGCATCCCGGCCACCTGAAACGCGGCGCCGTGCTTGCGTACAAGACCCTTAAATTTGTCGGCGCCGCTGATAGACCTCGTCATCTCTTTCTGACCTGCATTATCTTCATCAACATCAGCGACTATAGCGTCACTGGTAGCAGCCGTGTTTGTTGTTGTGGTAGTGTTTGCCAGAGGTCGCTCAGGGTTAGAAATTACGTCATTAATAGGACCACCTTCGTTGACGATGTTCGTTGGCTCTGCGGTGACGTGGCGTGGCTGAAATACGCCAGCAGGTGCTTGTTGAATTCCCACAGCAGCGCTGTCCGATCTGCTTCTGCGCATTAGAACGTCTTCCGTCATCGTACCGGAAACACGTGACACTTCATGACGCTGATCGCACGTGTGCTTTGGAGCTAGATTAACAGGAAGTAGTTTTATGACCTAGCTTCACAGCATTTCCGCCTCCATACAGCTTGGCGTGGTGCTCAGAATTGCGTTGCCAGGATGCTCGCCACTGAAGAAGAAGATGAAGAAGTTTTATGACGTCTTCGTCGGCGAGGTAGCGTCGCGCATCAGAGTGTTTGAGCAGGCAGCGTCGCTCGCTGTTGATGTGACCCGGATGTAACATCACCACGCGCCGCAACCGGTCCACGACCTTTCCTGGCGTCTCCACTGACGCCACGGCTACCGATCGACGCTGAAACACGAGCGCCGGCCGCCACAGACTGCTGAACTCCGACGTGGATTTCACCAACGTTGATGTGGTTGAATTCTGCTCGTCAATGCATTTTGTGATTACTTTGCCGCTTGACAACGTCATACACGTAACGTCGCGGGTCGATGTGGCTGCTGCCGCTAAACGCCAACTGTCGGGCGTCGAACTGGATTCTGCTGTAGTGTCGTCGTCAAAAGTCGATTTCGCTGCAAGTTGCGGTGCATTAGCGAAAGTCGATACATCCGCCACGCAGCTTCCTATCTCCACCGAACCGCGTTTGTTGTCGCCGTACGCCGCCGCCGTCGTCGTTACCTCCACTTGTCTATCACTTTCCGCAGTTTTTGTCTGCATATCCGCATCTGCATCACGTGACGCTCTGCGGTCGCCCGGATGCAATACATCGTCGACTTCCGCACCAGAACTAGCACCTGGCAGCGGCGCTGTTTCGTGCGGAAATTTGTTTGGCGACGGAAGCATGGACGACGTCGTCGGTGCGTCAGAGCGACGCGACATCCACGACGAACCAGTCGCTCGTCTTCGCCGCCCTGTACTCGCCTCTGAAATGACCTATTATGTCTCAAGCAGTGTATTGTCCTCGAGCCTCGGTCTTGGTCTCGAGGCTTGTGGTCTTGGTCTTGCTTACACCACTGGTCTCAAGTAAAATGTAAATTCTTACTTAATTATTACCACCACTCGCCGCCCTGCGCTCGCTGATGCAGTCATTTCCTCTATTTTTGTCGCAGTCATCAGCTGCGTGTACGCTTTCCGCTCGGCCGTGCAACGCCTCATTCCTCCATTTCCGTCCGCAGCCAACTGCATCGCCTCGCGCTTGAGTAGGCGGACAGTCAGTATGAAAGTGACGAGCATGATCGTCAGAGGGCCAAAGAACGCCGCCAGCGACCCGTATACTAGGTAGTAGTCGTTAAGGATGGCGCATTGTCCGTCCTCGGACAACAAATCATTTGGACTCACAACTCCCAGAACGATAAGAGGACTTCCTATAACCACCGACGTCAGCCACACTGCCGCGATCTTTGCCCAGAATGTGGTCGGCGAGCGTCCGCGGCCGGCGCGGGTACGCAGTGGGTCTCTGACAGCGTTGTAGCGATCTAGGGAGATAGTGCACATGTGCATTATGGACGACGTACACATGACGACATCGGAGAATTGCCAAACGTCGCACATGACCAGCCCGAACGGCCAGTAACCTGTCAACGTAATTTCTCATTTCATTCGTTTGAATCAGGCTCGTGGCCCACAGAGGCATAAAACATAACATAAAATCACAAAAGGAAAATAATGTAATAAACATGTATTCTTTACAATTTACACCAATCCAGTCAGTTATACGTGACGTCACTAGGGTTTGGTGGTTAAGCTCTCAGCGAGCTGGTTTCAGGACAGAGCCTCTGGTGAAAGGGTGAGGCGTAATTTTGCATTTGCTTGCAATCTTGCGCAAAAATATTCTGAATATGGAGGATGACAGATAAAAACTCCATTCCAACCAAGTTGCGACAGATTTTAGTAGTCTGCGTACGTTCTGCTCGTCTATAGGCCTAAGTGAAGGATATCTACTGAGATTTTGTACAGCCGGTTTTGTGTGATGCTTGCGTTATCTTTGTCCATTTCTTGCACAGTGTATGCAACGTTGACTGTTTTTTAGTTATATCGTTTCATCCATTCTTTCTTTAGTAAGAAATTTTATTTTGTTTTGATTTGTTTGATGCTTAGCTCGAAACGAGAGCAAATCTGCGTGTGGACAGACTTAATACTCTTGCATATATTTTCTTTTAACATTATGTAGTTTTCAATTTTTCAAGTTGTGCCTCATTGCAGTGGACTTCTGTTCGTTTTTATGATTATTGCATCTGGCAGCAGTGGTGAGATAAAGTGCATAATTATCCGACAGTCGTAAAGCCGCGGTTTTTCATCTGTGCGCTACGCTGTAGTCGACGATGTCGAGTTTATTAGTCCTCAAGCGACCGACCACATCGATAGAGATGAAACGATATCGTATGACGTGATGTGAGGTCTCAAGGAAATGTGATGCAACGGGACTTGCGTTGATGTCTCGTACGTGATATCTTTGGAAATGTGTGTGTGTGTGAAGGCAATTATTGCAGAGCAGGTTAGATTACTGTAGACATGTTATGAGATAAAGCAGTTGTTTGGAGGAGCGCTGAGGCCACTTCGTCGGACCCAGTGCGCAACGCCGGTATGGTCAAAGGCCTAGAAACCTTTTAGAAGCATTAACAAACTTCATAAGAGAATATCATCGTACTGCTGAGTTTAACATAAGTGTGACTCAAAGATATCTCTCCGGGTACTCATTTTTGCAGCACACCTTGCAAGAAAGTGTAGTGATGATTCATCTTCCTCTCGACAGGCAGTAAAAAAAACAAAAATGAGGGTGGTCTGCGTTTGATTAAAAGGCGATCTTGTTCTGATTAAGTTTAGGTTTACTTTTTGCGTGAATTCGCATTTAGCTTCATCGAACACTGTCGCCACTTTGCCACCGTTCAAGAGCAATGCGATTCCCCGCTTCATCATACAACCGTATTAGCGTCAATGACTTGTGCTACGATGATTGATACTTTGAGTGTAGGTTAGCAAAGCCGATGTCATTCCGTCCCCTCTTGTCACTCACTCGCCCGTTTGTTATTTTGCAGGCACCATGAAAGTTCCATGACGCGCACACGCCCGCGGATAAACGCAGTTTCGACGCCTAGTGTATATGTGCGGAATTAATGTTATGCTGGTATTTGTGCGTGCAGAGTAGATGATGCATCAAAAATTACTGCCACAAGGAGAGGGAATGGTCGTAAGTAGATAGTTGGATTTGGGTTAGAATGGTCCGGGTGCGAATCTCAGTTTCGGCGGTGCAAAAAGTGATAAAATTTGAAAATATTTGCAATTATTTGAGTTTTCTTGTTTTCTTACATGTTTCTTCTTGTATGTGGCAATATATGTACGTTTGTTGTTTCGGTTTGTATTATGTAATTTACAGAATTGAGCCAAACCTAACGCTTGCATGACAGTAACTTACCCTGGCCGCGCATGCTAAACCTTGCGCGTTATTATGATGTATTGATGCAAATTTTAACCGTTGTTGTGAAAACTGTCTCCTAATAATGTGCTAGCCCGCCCTGTGTGTTGTTGTCTCTATCCCAAACTAAACATTGCGGTAAACTTTAACGAGACGATAGATCGGCGACAGGCATCGCTGTGGCAGCACTGCCACTCTGTTCATGGGACCGACCGGCTCCCTACTGCAGATTGAAACATGTGCGTTCGACCCCTTCGTTTATAAGACATCTTAGCAGTTTTATCTTTCATCGCCCATACACTACAGTGCCTCTGAAGTTACGACCTTATGGCACTATACCAATCTGTTTATTATTATTATTATTTGATGTCTGATCGTCGTAATGTGTAATGACTACAGAATGCGCCTCGGTCTTATTTTCGGGGGTGCAGTACAAGTATATTTTTATCATATCATCGTGCTTTCGGTTGAACTGTAGGCTACATATTCGAGAGCGGCCTGAAAGCGACAATGATGTCGTGCAGTAATATTTATAGCGACAGACAGAGAGCGTGTCATCCATTGATCACGTGGAACAATCGATGAAGCTGACGTAGATTCTATCGCCGATCAGTAGTCGCTCGCCTCGCAGCAGCTACGGTAAAGGCCATCTTCTGATTTAAGACCTACCGCCTCCGCCTCGGGATCGACCCGCTCCGTTTCCTGACCGGATGTCGTAAAAACGACTAAACAAGCATTTTTTTGTAGTTTTGGCTACAGCAAGTTTTTGTGTGTTTTTTTGGCGCGTCCATTGTTTTTAATGCTTTGTTTTAATGCTTTGTTTTTTTCGTTGTCAGTATCACTGCTTTGGATTGCCTGAATTGACTCGATCGTCTCTCTAATTGACGCTATTTTGAGTATAAACGCCAAATTTGTCGAGTGTATCGAGTAGAACGTAAGCCCCTACTAACTTCCTCAGAACATAAATACAACCAATTAGCTACTTAGGCCTACTTGCATCACAGATCCCATGCCCAAATTTAGTATTTTCAATATTGTTCAATTTTATTGCTTAGTGCTTTTCTCGGTGGTTCGTTTTTAAAGTTTGTAACATATCAACCAAATAATAATGAATGTGATATAAACTTTCTCCAACAGCAGCAACAAGTGTTTTCGAAGGCAGTTGAGTTCTTGTTATGTATTTTCAGCAAGTGATTGACGCGCTATTTAGCCTCAGAAACATGGAAAAATGATCGTCTAAAGAGTCGATGACGCTTGGCTTATTTCATGCTGGCAGCTGGCTTCTGCTTGCACTTGTATGAGGAAAATATTTATGGTAACTGCATGAGATAAGCAGCTGCTGTAAGCCAGTTTGAGTCCCAGACGGCGACCCGATCAATCATCTGCGATGAAACAGCTAATAGGCCCTATTACCGGTTTTCCAGAACGAGAAAATGAACAATGTTCGGCGACATGCCGAATGCTTCGCGATTGACAGCTGTTAAAGGTTTCATACAGCGTAGTGTTTCTTCAGTTAACTAAAACTGAGGCTAAAATTGTAAAATAGCTGAAAATAAGCTTCAATTTTATTGAAACATAAACTAAAACTTAAAAACCCAAACTAAAATAACACTGGTACAGCGTCAAATTTTTTTCCAAACTGCATAAAATGACGCCATAAGAAAAACCGACTTCATTTGATGCACAATTCCAGTTTTGTTGTTTTACATTTCAATATAATTACAATACAATTACTGCTAAAACAGCCATATTCTTTACTGAACTTAGTTACATAAATAGAAAAACGCTGATTTTTACGATTTTTACAAACACTTCTACTAACCATAATGCCAGAAATCTCGTATTTTTCGTACATTTTTGACAAAAAGTACTTTTTCTATGTTTTCGATTCTATAGCCGTGTCGATTGACGACGCAACTTCTGTATTCTCAACTTCTCGTACCCGAATGGGTACACTCTCATTCCAAGTATCCACACAATAACACCTTCGACCTTGATCGTTGAAAGCATATATATATATATATATATATATATATATATATATATATATATATATCTCT
>Ga0126335_1000957_pt1 | contig 15263 bp, 8 predicted proteins | sample OlaspJWI45metaG_FD_108409 | JGI IMG/M metagenome (GOLD analysis project Ga0126335, IMG submission 108409) | Marine gutless worms symbiont microbial communities from Oahu, Hawaii - Olavius sp. 1 OAHU.JWI-45 metaG | ecosystem: Host-associated > Annelida > Digestive system > Unclassified | place... | reverse complement strand
CGGCGGCCGCCGGAATCTGTCGGCGGGGTTGTTGGACCAGATCAAATTCATTCGGATTTCCATGCTCACCGACCCGGCCCTGGATGCCGGCCGGCATGAGTTTGAGCTGCGCACCTTGCTCGGCCGGGTGCTGGCTCCGGAAGACAGCATCAAGTTTTACCACGAGCAGGGCTGGGTGCCGCCCGTCCGGGAAATCTATCCCCTGATTATCGGGGGTATGTCATTTGGCGCCCTGTCTCCGAACATGTGGGAAGGGCTGCAACTGGGGGTTACCTACCTGAACGAGGAACTGGGCCTGCCGGTTCGGATCTGTACCGGTGAGGGCGGCTGCCCACCGCGCTTGCTGCGCAGCCGGTTTCTGCAATACGTCATTCTCCAGATTGCCAGCGGCTATTTCGGCTGGGATGAAATCATCCATGCCATTCCGGAGATGAAGGTCGATCCCTGCGCTGTGGAGATCAAATACGGTCAGGGCGCCAAACCGGGTGATGGCGGCCTGCTGATGTGGCACAAGGTCAACAAGCTGATCGCGGCAATCCGGGGTGTGCCGCCGGGGGTCAGCCTGCCCAGTCCGCCGACCCACCAGACCAAGTATTCCATCGAGGAGGCCGTGGCCAAAATGACCCAGTCCATGTACATGGCCTGGGGCTTCCGGGTGCCGGTCTACCCGAAGATTTCGGGAACTACCACGGCTACCGCAGTATTGAACAACATTACCCGCAACAGTTATGCCGCCGGTCTGGCCATCGACGGTGAGGACGGCGGCACCGGAGCCGCCTACAACGTTTCATTGGACCACATGGGACATCCCATTGCCAGCAATATCCGGGATTGTTACCTGGACCTGGTCAAAACCGGCAAGCAGAACGAGGTGCCGCTGTTTGCCGGCGGCGGGATCGGACGCAACGGAAACCTGGCCGCCAACGCAGCGGCGCTGATCATGCTGGGCGCCAGCGGCATCCAGATCGGGAAATACATCATGCAGGCGGCGGCCGGCTGTATCGGCTCGGAATCAGACCGCTGCAATATTTGCAATATCGGCAACTGCCCCAAAGGGATCACGTCCCAGGACCCGCGCCTCTATCGCCGGCTGGATGTCGACCAGGTAGCCGAGCGCGTGGTGGATGTCTTTCTCAGTTTCGACACCGAATTGAAGAAGATCGTGGCCCCGCTGGGGCGCTCGACATCGCTGCCCATCGGCATGTCCGATGCCCTGGGTATCAACGACCAAGCCGCAGCGGAGCGCCTGGCGATTCGCTATGTGGTTTAGAAGCTGTCAGCTATTAGCTTTTCGCCATTAGGATTTAGATATTACACATAAAGAGCAGGGAATTGAAAAACAGCTAACTGCTTAGTGCCAATAGCTCTACCCAGAGTTTCTTGGACTTGCGGAAGGGCTCTAATAAAAGATAGCCCCAGCCGGAGAGCCGGCATTTGAAATTGACGGAGATTTCATATGAACGACCAGCACATTGCCATCATTCACGGCAGGGAGATGGGCGCCCGCGTCAGCTCCCGCCTACTCGAAGAGCAGATCCAAAAGGTGGTCTCATCGGGATTCCAACAGCTCAATGTCAAGGCCTTCGGCCAGCACGGGATTGGCGGCCGCCTTTGGTCCGAGGATAAGCGATCCATCCAGGTGACCGTGGAAGGGCCGACCGGCCAGCGTTTGGGTTCCATGGGGTTTCCCGGTACACGCATTGAGGTGATGGGGCCGGCCTCGGACGATGTGGGCTGGCTGAATGCCGGGGCCGAAATCGTGATTCACGGCAATGCCGGCAACGGGGTCGCCAATGCCATGGCCCAGGGCAAGGTACAGGTCGGCGGCAATATCGGCGCCCGGGGCATGACCATGACCAAATTCAATCCCCGTTTCACCAACCCGGAACTGTGGGTCCTGGGGTCCGTGGGTGACTATTTCGGTGAGTTCATGGCCGGCGGTGTGGCGGTCATCTGCGGGGTGGACCCCCAGAGTCCGGACAATGTCCTGGGACATCGACCCTTTGTCGGCATGGTGGGCGGCCGCGCCTTTTTCCGGGGTCCGCACAAAGGCTACAGCCAGACGGATGCCAAACTGGTTGCCATTACGGATGACGATTGGGATTGGCTGACGGCCAACCTGAAGCAGTTTCTCGAAGCGGTTAAAAAGCCTGAGTTGTTCGAAACCCTGGCCGACAGGGAGCAGTGGCAGGTGATCGCGGCCCGGACACCCCAGGAAAAGATCTCCAGCAAGCGGCGCTCCATGGAGACCTTCCACCGGGATGTCTGGGAGGCCGAACTGGGCCAGGGCGGCTTGATCGGCGATCTCATGGAAATCGATCGCAGCCCGATTCCCCTGATCCCGACCGGCGATCTAAGACGGGCGGTGCCCATGTGGGAAAACGGAAAATACCTGGCGCCCTGTGAAGCCACCTGTCCCAGCGGCATTCCGGTGCGCCAGCGGTGGCAGCTGATCCGGGACGGTCTGGTGGATGAAGCCGTCGATCTGGCGCTGCAATATACACCGTTTCCGGCTACCGTGTGCGGGTACCTGTGTCCCAATCCCTGTATGGAGGCCTGTACCCGGCAGTCGGCGCTTATTGCCCCGGTGGACACAGCTGTAATCGGCAAAGCCAGCATCGATGCCCGCACGCCGGATCTGCCGGAGCTTTCCGGCCACAAGATCGCCGTTATCGGCGGCGGCCCGGCCGGTATATCTACCGCCTGGCAGCTGCGCCTCATGGGACATGCGGCCACGATTTTTGATTTGTCTGAAACGCTGGGCGGGAAGATTCCGAAGGTCATTCCCGAAGCGCGTATCCCCGCTGAAGTCGTCGACAGCGAACTGGACCGGGTGCGCGCTGTCATCGCCCATGAGCAACTCAAAGAAGCTCTCACGCCGGAGGATGTTCGGAGATTGGCCGATGAGTATGCCTACGTGGTTATCGCCACCGGGGCCTGGAAACCGCGAACCCTGCCGGTTCCCGGCGCCGAACGGATGGTGCCGGCCCTGGACTTTCTGGCCAAATCCCGGACCAATATGGCCTCCGTGGGTAAAAAGGTGGTGGTGATCGGCGCCGGTAATGTGGGCTGCGATGTGGCCACCGAGGCTCACCGGCTGGGGGCCCAAGAAGTATTGCTCATCGATGTGCAGCAGCCGGCCTCATTCGGCCAGGAGCGTGAGGACGCTGAAAAAATCGGCGCTCAGTTCAAATGGCCCTGTTTTACCAAGGAAGTCACCGCCGAGGGGGTCGTTTTGACGACCGGGGAGGTGTTGCCGGCGGATTCGGTATTTATTTCCATCGGGGATGCCCCCGATCTTGATTTCCTGCCTCCGGAAGTGACCACCGCCCATGGCTATATCCAAACGGATGCCGTTGGACGCACCGCGGACCCCACGATTTTTGCCATCGGTGATGCCGTCCGTCCCGGGCTGCTGACCGATGCCATTGGATCCGGGCGGCGGGCGGCGGCGGCCATCGACAGCCTTCTGGGCCAGCGGGAACCGGCTGACCCGCTGTCGGAAGTGATCGACATCAACCGGGTATCCCTGGAATATTTCGACCCCCGCATAAGTGGTTACGATGATGTCGGGCAGTGCGGCGACAATTGTGCCTCCTGTGGAACCTGCCGGGATTGCGGCATATGCGTGGCGGTATGTCCCCAGGCCGCTATCAGCCGCGTGGACAGCGGGGCTGCCGGATATGAATATGCGGTCGATGCGAACACGTGTATCGGTTGCGGTTTCTGCGCCGGGGCTTGCCCTTGCGGGGTTTGGAACATGGTTCCCAACACCGCCGAGATTTGATCCCGTCCGAGCGTGATTTTTAAGTTCCTGGATCGCGAAACCTGTGATAAGGTACGCCGTTTAAATAGACTATACAGATATCGGAACCGATTAGTAGTACGTTGAGATTATGGAAGCGATTCTAGCGCTCGAAGACGGCCGGGTTTTTAAATGCAGAAGTTTCACCGGGGACGGCGAAGCCGGTGCGGAGGTGGTGTTCAACACCGGCATGAGCGGTTACCAGGAGGTTCTTACCGACCCCTCCTACAGCGGGCAGATGGTAACGATGACCTACCCGCTGGTCGGCAACTACGGTGTCAATATCGAGGATGTTGAGTCCGACCGGGTTCAGGTGGCGGCATTTCTGGTGCGTGAATACCAGGAGGCCTATAGTAATTATCGGGCGACCGATTCACTGCGGGGTTACCTGAAGGCGCATAACATCATGGGTGTCGAGGACCTGGATACCCGCGCGCTGACCCGGCACCTGCGCAATACCGGCGCCATGCGGGGGTTTCTTTCCACCCGGATTCTGGATCCCGAGGTGTGTGTGCAAAAAGCCCGGGAGCTGCCCACAATGGAGGGACAGGATCTGGCCAGCCGGGTAACCACACCGACGGCCTACCGCTGGATAGACGGGCGGCCGGAATCTTTAGAGGCCGGTATGCCCCTGGATCGAACCCTCTGGTCCGGCGATGACCGCCATACTGTGGTAGCGTTTGATTTCGGCATAAAATATAACATTATCAGGTGCTTGGAAAACGCCGGCTGTGAAGTTATAGTGGTTCCCGCCGCAACCGATGCCCAGACCATCCGGGCCATGGCACCTGACGGACTCTTCCTGTCCAACGGGCCGGGCGATCCGGAACCGGTTACCTATGTGGTCGCAACCATCCGGGAACTGCTGGGGGAGTTTCCCATGTTCGGCATTTGCCTGGGGCACCAGATTCTGGGCCTGGCACTGGGCGGCACCGCGTATAAACTGAAATTCGGACACCGGGGCATCAACCAGCCGGTCCAGAATCTCGACAACGGCAAGATTGAGGTGACGTCCCAGAACCACGGGTTCGTTGTCGATATCGACAGCCTGAAGCACCAGGCCGTCGAGATTACCCATATGAATCTCAATGACGGTACCCTTGAAGGATTCCGGCACACTGAGCTGCCCCTGTTTGCCGTTCAGTACCATCCCGAAGCGTCCCCCGGCCCCCACGATGCCCACTACCTGTTCGCCAACTTCATCAACCTCATAAAAGACCACCAGAGCCATGCCTAAGCGCACCGACATCCACAAAATAATGATTATCGGCGCGGGGCCGATCATTATCAGCCAGGCCTGTGAATTCGACTACTCGGGAACCCAGGCTTGCAAGGCGCTTAAAGAAGAGGGGTACGAGATCGTCCTGGTCAATTCCAATCCGGCCACGATCATGACCGATCCCGAGATGGCACCGCGAACATACATCGAACCGGTTACGCCGCAGACCGTTGCCAAAATCATTGCCCGGGAACGGCCGGATGCCTTGCTTCCGACGCTGGGCGGTCAGACCGGTCTCAATACGGCCATTGAAGTCGCCCGCATGGGGGCCCTGGATGAGTATGGGGTTGAGATGATCGGCGCGACCACCGAATCGATCAACAAGGCGGAAGACAGGGACCTGTTCCGCAACGCCATGCACCGCATCGGGCTGCGTATTCCCAACAGCGGGATCGCGACCGACATGGACCAGGTGCGCACGATTGCCGCAGAGATCGGTTTTCCCATTATAGTGCGTCCCAGTTTTACCCTCGGCGGGACTGGCGGCGGCGTGGCCTACAATCCGGAAGAACTTGAAAAACTCGCCAAGGCGGGGCTCGATGCCAGCCTGATTACCCAGGTGATGTTGGAAGAGTCGGTCCTGGGTTGGAAAGAGTATGAGCTTGAGGTGATGCGGGACAACAAGGACAACGTGGTCATCATCTGCTCCATTGAAAACATGGACCCCATGGGTGTGCATACCGGGGAAAGTATCACCGTGGCTCCGGCGCAGACCCTGACGGATCGTGAATATCAGGTGTTGCGGGATGCCTCCATTGCCATCATGCGTGAGATCGGCGTGGACACCGGCGGCAGCAATGTGCAGTTTGCCGTCCATCCGACGACCGGGGAGCTGATCGTGGTAGAGATGAACCCGCGGGTTTCACGCAGCAGTGCTCTGGCCTCCAAGGCCACCGGTTACCCGATTGCCAAGATTGCCGCCAAACTGGCCGTCGGCTATACCCTTGATGAGATCCCCAACGACATTACCGGGGAAACCATGGCCTCCTTCGAACCGACACTGGATTACTGCGTGGTCAAGATCCCGCGGTGGACATTTGAAAAATTCCCGGAAACACCGGACGTGCTGACGACGGCCATGAAATCGGTTGGCGAGGCCATGTCCATCGGCCGCACCTTCAAGGAGGCACTGCAAAAGGGCCTGCGCAGTCTTGAAATCGGGCGGTTTGGCCTGGGCGCCGATGGTAAGGAATTGATCGGAGAAAACGGCGGGCCGCCTTCCCAGGCGGAGATCGAGCGGAACCTGGCAACACCCAACAGCAAGCGGATTTTCTACCTGCGCTGCGCCCTTTTGGCAGGGATGGCCGTTGAAACGATTTATGAATTGACCGGGATCGACCCCTGGTTTCTCTACCAGATGCGCCAGATTGTCGACATGGAAATTCGGTTGGCTGATCAGGCGGGCGAATTGGATCCCGATTTTTTCAGAAAGGCCAAATCCTGGGGTTTCTCGGATGTCCAGATCGCGCACCTCATCGGCAGGGATGAAAAACAGGTCCGCGATCTCCGGGCCAAGCTGGGCATCCACCCGGTTTATAAACTCGTAGACACCTGTGCGGCGGAGTTTAAAGCCGCAACGCCATATTATTACTCCACTTACGAAGATGAAGACGAAGCCCGGGTGAGCGATCGGCGCAAGGTTATGATCCTGGGTGGCGGTCCCAATCGTATCGGGCAGGGTATTGAGTTTGACTACTGCTGTGTGCACGCCTCCTATGCCTTGCGGGAAATGGGGGTGGAGAGTATCATGGTCAACAGCAACCCGGAAACGGTCAGTACCGACTATGATACTTCCGACAAACTCTATTTTGAACCCTTGACGGGTGAAGATGTCATCCACATTGCCGGCTCGGAAAAACCGCTGGGCGTTATCGTTCAGTTTGGCGGACAGACCCCTTTGAATCTTTCCAGGGCCCTCGCCGAAGCCGGGGTGCCAATCCTGGGAACCCCGCCGGAGAGTATCGACCGGGCCGAGGACCGCGAGCTGTTCCAGGCCATGTTAAAAAAACTCGGCCTTAAGCAGCCCGAGAACGGGACCTCCCTGACCATATCCGGTGCTGAAAAAGAAGCTGACCGCATCGGGTATCCGGTCATCGTCCGGCCTTCGTATGTACTGGGCGGCCGGGCCATGAAAATCGTTTATGATCGTCAGGACCTGGAGAGCTTTGCCCGCGAAGCCATCGAGGCCTCGCCGGGGCACCCAATTTTGATCGATCAGTTCCTGGAAAATGCCGTTGAGTTTGATGTGGATGCTATTTCGGACGGTCAGCGAACGGTCATCGGCGGCATCATGGAACATATTGAGGAGGCCGGGATTCATTCCGGTGATTCGGCCTGTGTGCTGCCGCCGCAGAGTGTCGCCCCGGATATGATCGCCCAGATCACCGCCGCCACCAAGGCCATGGCTCAGGAGCTGGCCGTCATCGGACTGATGAATGTGCAGTATGCCATCAAGGACAATCAGCTATTTGTAATCGAGGTCAATCCGCGGGCATCGCGGACCATCCCTTTTGTGAGCAAAGCCACCGGTGTCCCCCTGGCCAAGCTGGCCACCAAGGTGATGCTGGGCCAGACCCTGGAGGAGCTGGGATTGACCACGGAGATCGTACCGGTGCACGTTTCGGTCAAAGAGGCCGTTTTGCCGTTTGACCGTTTTCCCGGGGTCGATACCCTGCTGGGACCGGAAATGAAATCTACCGGTGAAGTGATGGGCATAGACGAAAAATTCGGGGCTGCGTACGCCAAGGCCCAACTGGGGGCGGGTCACAAATTGGTGACGGACGGCGGTGTGTTTATCAGTGTCCGCGATCGGGACAAAAAAGCGGTCCTGCCCGTGGCCCGTCAATTTCAGGACATTGGCTATCGCATCATCGCCACCAGCGGGACAGCCACCTTTTTGGAATCGCACGGCATCCGCACCAGCATTGTCAAGAAAGTATCGCTGGGGCGTCCGAATGTCATCGATGCCATCAAGAACAGCAAGATCCAGCTGGTGATCAATACCGGTTCCGGTGGCGAAACCGTGCGAGACGGGTTCGAAATTCGCCGGGCCGCCATCAAGTACTCCATCCCCTATGCCACTACGATTGCCGGCGCCATGGCCATGAGCCGGGGGATAGCCAATATGGCCGCCCAAGAACTGGGTGTGAAAACGGTTCAGGAATATCACCACTAACAAGAGGTAATCGCTTTGAGTGATTCCGATAGACCACGTGAGGCCTGCGGCGTTTTTGGGATATATAACCATCCTGAAGCTGCGGCATTGGCCTACTTTGGCCTCTATGCCCTCCAGCACCGGGGGCAGGAAAGCGCCGGGATTGCGGTTTACCGCGATGGTGAAATAGTCTCCCACAAGGCCATGGGGTTGGTCGCCGAAATATTCAACGATCGACTGCTGGCCGAGCTGGGCGGGGGCAGCGCCATCGGCCATGTCAGGTATTCCACCACCGGCAGCTCCAAGCTGGTAAATGCCCAGCCATTTGCCGTTCGCCACCGTAAAAAATCCTATGCCGTGGCCCACAACGGCAACCTGGTAAATGCCCATGAGTTAAAGGCGGAGCTTGAAGCGTCCGGGTCCATTTTTCAAACCACCATGGACACGGAAGTGTTTCTGCATTTGTTGGTGAAAAGTCTCCAAGGCGGGCTTGAACAGGCGGTTGTTAAAACCGTGCAGCAGCTCGAAGGTGCATTTTCTTTTATCGTTTTGACCAGCCGGGGCGAGCTTATTGGGATTAAGGACCCGAACGGATTCCGGCCGCTCTGCCTGGGACGGGTGAACGGCAACTACATCCTTGCATCGGAAACGTGTGCCCTTGATCTGGTCAATGCCGATTTTATTCGGGAACTGGATCCCGGCGAGATCCTCATCATCAGCGAAAACGGGCTCAAGAGCATACGGCCGGACGTCCCCTCCCGGCCGCAATCGCTGTGCATCTTCGAGTACATCTATTTCGCCCGGCCCGACAGCACCATCGGTGGGTTGAACGTCTACGAAATGCGCAAGGCCCACGGGCGGCAGCTGGCCCTGGAGGCTCCGGTGGAGGCGGACCTGGTCATGCCATTTCCCGATTCGGGAGTGTACGCGGCGATTGGATATTCGGAAGCGTCAGGCATCCCGTTCGAAATGGGCATGATCCGCAATCATTACGTGGGACGTACGTTCATTCAGCCCACCCAGAGTATGCGGGATTTTGCCACCCGGGTTAAACTCAACCCGATCAAAGAATTGCTAAGGGGCAAAGACATCATTATAATAGAAGACTCGATTATCCGGGGAACCACCGCCAAAACCAGGGTAAAGGCCCTGCGTGAGCTGGGGGTCCGGAAAGTACACATGCGGATCAGCTGCCCGCCGCATCGCTTTCCCTGCCACTACGGGATCGATTTTTCAACCAAGGGCGAACTGATAGCAGCGCGTTTGTCCGTCGAGGAACTGCGTAAGTTTCTGGGCCTGGATACCCTGCATTATCTGAGCATCGATGGTATGCTGGATTCAGCGGGGGTAGACGATCCCCGCCGCCGTTTTTGCAAAGCCTGTTATGATGGCGACTATCCGGTTCAATTCGACGAGGGGTTGTCAAAAGACTGCATGGACTGCTAAAATCGGTTTCAAGACCGCCTCTCGGGCTCAATCTCTGCGTTGGGCTCAGGGGTTCAATCTGTGAAATAGTTCACATATTCCGGCAGTTGAATACCTGGCCGGGCCTTGACCGCAGCCTCGGCGGAGGCCTTGAAACCGTTTTAAATGGTCATATATTAAGCAGGTGGAGCGAACATGAAAGAGTCAAAATACCTTCAGGATAATATCCAGAACATACAGAAGCTTTTTGTCATCCCGGCCTTGAAAGGTTTCGAAACCAAAAGCCTTTCCCGCTTGATCAAACTGAGCAAGGTGCGTCAATACGAGGATGGTGAGATCATTATCAAAGAAGGGGATACGGACCCCTGGCTCTATTTTCTGCTTTCCGGTGAAGTCAGTATCGTGAAGGACAATCACGCCATTGCCAAGATGAACCGGCAAGGGGAAATGTTCGGTGAGATGCGATTTCTAGACAACCTCAGCCGTTCCACTTCCGTGGTATCGGTTGGACCGACAGTTTGCCTGGCGGTCAACACAACCGGCACGGCCCGGTTGTCCTCGGCCGGGGAGGCCGGCAACTTTCTCCTGATGCTTTACCAGGTTACTTCGGAATACGTTTCTATGCGGTTACGCTTGACCAACGAGGAGCTGGTCAAGGCCAAAAACCAGGTGGAATTGCTCAAGCACAAACTCAGTACGTAGAGACTTTTTCAAAAATATCTTCATCTCGGGCCTAGCTCAGTGAGCGCAGACTGGACCTTGAACCAAAATCTTATCTTTGAGGTAGCCTTTAGCAAAGACAGTCCGCAACGTTCTACTGGAAGCATTCATGAAAAAAACCGTTGCCTTTTCTAAGAATGCCGCCAACGTATTCTTCCACATACTGACCAAATGCAATCTGGCCTGCCGCCATTGCTATATCAACCCCGAGCAGCATGGACACCAGACCCTTGCGCTTGAAACGATCAAGGCCTGGCTCAAACCCTTTGCTGCCCAAAACCGAAAGGCCAATGTCATTTTTCTGGGGGGTGAACCCACCTTACACCCTGATCTGGCCGCGGCCGTCAAGTATGCCCGCCAGCTCGGCTATGCTTCGGTCACGGTGGATACCAACGGTTACCTGTTTCATGACATCCTGGAGAACGTTACCCCGGAGGACGTTGATTTCTTCAGCTTCAGTCTCGACGGCGCCACGGCCGACACCAACGACCGGCTCCGCGGCCAAGGGTCATACGATCAGTGCCTCCGCGGGATTGAAAAGACCGTTGCCAGGGGGTTCGCCACCAGCCTCATCTATACCGTTAGCCGGGCCAACGCCCACGAACTGGCTCGGATGCCGGACCTTCTGCAGCAATTTGGGGTGCAGCGGTTTTTCATCCAGGTGATCGGCCTGCGGGGTCGGTCGGCTGCCGGTGGGCTTAGTGCCTTTGCCGGCGACAGTCCGCAGTTGACCCGGGCCGAGTGGCTCAAACAAGTTCCGCCGGTAGCGAAGGCAGCCGCTGACCGTGGCTTGACGGTGTCCTATCCCAAAGTCTTCCTCGAACCCGATGAGGTTTTTGAGTGTGCGGGATTGGTGGCCGACAACTATTTCATCTTTCCCAATGGACGGGTATATCGCTGCCCCCTGTGCGAGGATTTTCCTGTTCACAGCCTGCGTTTCGAATCGGACCGCTTGGTTCCGGCCGACCGGCTTAACGAGCATGATTTTTTCAAATTGATCATCCCGGAGGGTTGTGTCATGAACCGGCTCATACAACCGGAAAATATCGATGGCCGCCCTGGTAGTCCGGGAACGAACCGGATCGCCTGCTGCCTGCTCAAGGAGGAAATTCAGCCTCGCTGAAATAGAGACACTCACAGGCTGTCACGAGGCTATAAACTAAAGCCGGCTCCCGCTAAAGGGGCCGGCTCTGGTTTTTAAATGTCGTTTTTTAGCGGTTAAAAATCGGCAAAATCCTCATCGTCGAAAGGGATCACCTGTTCCGGTGCTGATTTGGAAACCGCCGGTTTTGCCGCCGGCAGGGGGCGGGTGGCCGCCCGGTGCCGCTTTTTGGCCGGTGCCGGCGGTGCCGCTTTGTCCGCGGGGGTCAGTTTGGCCTTGCTGCCACCAACCACAGTCACCAGTTCACCCACCATGTATTTCATCTGCTCCGCCTGAGCACTCATTTCTTCGGCAGCAGAAGCCGATTCTTCAGCCCCGGCCGCGTTTTGCTGGGTTACTTTGTCCATCTCCACAACCGCGGTGTTGACCTGATCGATTCCCTGGGCTTGCTCACTGGAGGCGGCTGCAATTTCGCCCACCAGTTCGCCGACCTTACCGGCATTGGTGGCCACTTCGGCGAAGGAGTCAGAGGTGCTGTCCACGAGCTGGGACCCATCGTGGATCTTCTTGACCGTATTTTCGATCAGTTCGGAGGTGTTTTTGGCGGCGTCGGCGGCCCGCATAGCCAGGTTGCGGACCTCGTCGGCCACGACGGCAAACCCGGCCCCGGCCTCACCGGCCCGGGCGGCTTCCACGGCCGCATTAAGAGCCAGCAGATTGGTCTGAAAGGCGATTTCATCGATCGTTTTGATGATATTGGACGTTTCTTCGCTGGCCTTGGTGATGGATTCCATCGATGCGGTCAGCTCGGTCATGGCATGGTTGGCTTGCTGTACCACACTGTTGGTTTCCTGCATCAGAGAGTCCGCCTGGCGACTGTGATCCGCATTCTGCTTGGTCATAGAGGCCATTTCTTCCAGCGACGCGGAGGTTTCCTCGATGGAGGCGGCCTGTTCGGATGATCCCTCCGCCAGGGACTGGCCGGAGGTGGCTACCTGGCTGGAAGCGGAGGCAATTTGGCTGGAGGCCTCGTTCAAGCCCTTGATGATCGTACTGATGGGCAGGGAAATACTACGCGCCATCAGCCAGGAGAGAAACAGCCCCAATACGGTAATCACCGCGGTGACCACGAAAATGATGGTGAAAAGGCCCCTGATCTCTGCTTCCACGTCATCGATATAGATGCCGGAACCGACAATCCAGCCCCACTCTTCATGCAACTTTACATAGGAAATTTTAGGCACCGGTTCCGGAGATCCCGGTTTGGGCCAGAAATAGTCTACGAAACCGGCCCCGCCTGCTTTTACAGCCTTGACGAATTCCATAAACAAGTATTTACCGTTGGGGTCCTTCACACCGGAAAGATCTTTGCCGTCCAGTTTGGGTTTGATGGGATGCATAATCATGTGCGGGCGGGTGTCATTGATCCAGAAGTATTCCTTCCCGTCATAACGCATGGCCTTGACGGTCTGCATGGCAATCTGCTTGGCGTCGGCTGCGGATACTTTGCCGGATCTGGCTAATGCGGCCTGGTGATTGATCACGTTCCAGGCGGCCTCGACAAGGTGCCTGGTTTTGACATACTTGGCTTCGTACGTATTGGACCGAATCCGCGGGTACAGCCAAGCAAAGAATAGAATGAAACAAAGCGTGATAACCACGCCCAGTAACAGAATGCGGGTTGAAAGTTTAAATTTGTTCCACATGGTTAACTCCTTTAAAATTTTGAAATGTCTCCATTTTCTGGATCAACAGCTCTGGTGAAAAAGGTTTCTCAATATATTCGGCACTGAGATTCAGTGCGGATTCCCGGATCTGGTGCCCCCCGTGAGCGGTCATCAGCACCTTGCCCATTTGGGGCCACTGCAGATTTACGGACCTGAGCAACGCCATTCCGTCCATGCCCGGCATCTTGAGGTCGGTTACCAGCAGGTCTAACGGCGCGCCCTTGCGGAAAGCCCGGGCAATTGTTTCCAAAGCCTTGCTACCCTGCTCGGCGGTCTCTACGCGGTGCCCGTAGCGCGACAGGTGTGCTTTCAGAGCGTTGCGGTTTCCCCGGTTGTCATCTACAATGAGTATATTCACGTTTCATTCCCAATGAAGAAAGCAGCGTATTACTCCAGCGGGCCGACCGTTCACCGGCGGTCTCTGATCATCCGGTTGACTTCGCCGGGGATTTACGGTCTCGGATGATACATGTACATTTTTCATGCCTAAAACAGATTAAGGCGCGATAATTTGTAATTGACTGAAATTAAACGGGTTTTAATGATATATAGATTTGACTGGAAACGTGCCGGCAGGTGTCAAACTGACCTTACATAGAGGAATTTTGAAAATTAACTCAAATAATACAGTTAGTTAATATTGATACGCCAAATTGACGCGCCCACTGTCACTCTGGCGTATCGGCAGGCTGTTCATACTCCTTGAGCCTGCGTTGGAGCGTGCGTAGACCGATGCCCAAAGTTTTCGCCGCCTGTGTCCGGTTGCCTTGGGAATTCTCCAGCACGCGCAGAATGTGCTGTTTCTGGACAAAGGCCAGCGACAGGGTGGCATCCGTGTTGACGGGTGCGGGCATTTGAGCTGTGAATTCGGGGGTCTGAAAGGATGCCGGCGTCAGGGTGCTGGTTTTTTCCGCCAGTACGGCCGCGGCGATTAGATTTTCCAGCTCGCGCACATTGCCGGGATAGGTGCAGGCCATGAGGAGCCGTTCAAGGTCCGGGGCGATGGTATTGATCTGTTTCATGTTGGCCGCGGCATGTCGTTTCAGAAAGTGCGTCGCCAGAGGCAGGATATCTTTTTTGCGCCGGCGCAGGGGTTGCAGATGAATGCTGTAGGCGTTCAGGCGGTGAAAGAGGTCCGCCCGAAAGTGCCCGGCGTCTATCCGGGTGGCTATATCCTGGTTCGTGGCACAGATGATGCGCACGTCGATGGCCCGGGCCCGGGTGCTGCCGATCCGGTAAAGCTCGCCTTCTTGCAGAACCCGCAGCAGTTTTACTTGCAGGGCCGGGGCCAGATCGGCGATTTCATCGAGAAAGATCGACCCTTCCTGCGCCTGTTCGAAGAAACCGCGTTTATCCTCGCGGGCATCGGTAAAAGCGCCCTTGGCGTGGCCGAAGAATTCATCTTCGAACAGCGATTTGCTGAAGGCGGCCATGTTGATGGCCACAAACGGATACGCAACGCGTTTGCTGAGGCGGTGAATGGCCCGGGCGATCATCTCCTTGCCGGTGCCGGATTCTCCGGTGATAACCACGCTGTAGTCGGTCGGGGCCACGGTTTCGACCTGGTGAAAGACACGCGCCATCTCTTCGTCTGCGGCGATAATGTCTTTGAACGCATCGGGATTCTTCAAGTCGGCAAACGAATTTTCGGAGCCCATTAGCCGGATACCCTGTTTCAGGCTGTATCTTTCCAGCGCGCGGTTTATCGTCAGGACCAGCTTTTCCCGATCCACCGGTTTGACAAGGTAGTCGTAGGCCCCGTACTTGATGGCCCGGACAGCCGCCGAGGTGTCATCAATGGCGGTGAGCAGAATACATTCGGTCTGGGGATGATGCGCCTTTATTTCCTGGAGCAATTCTATCCCGTCCATGTCGGGCATCATCAGGTCCAAGATAATCAATTGAAAGGGCTGTTCGGTCAGATACGGGATGACCGCGCGACTCTCGGAAATAAGGGCGGGTTCGCTGAGGCCGGCGCTTACCAGGGTGGTTTTAAGACTGGTCAACAACCCGATGTCATCATCCACAATCAAGATCGGGGTGGGATGGGT
>Ga0126335_1000956_pt1 | contig 15267 bp, 11 predicted proteins | sample OlaspJWI45metaG_FD_108409 | JGI IMG/M metagenome (GOLD analysis project Ga0126335, IMG submission 108409) | Marine gutless worms symbiont microbial communities from Oahu, Hawaii - Olavius sp. 1 OAHU.JWI-45 metaG | ecosystem: Host-associated > Annelida > Digestive system > Unclassified | place... | reverse complement strand
ACCCAGTTCAGTAAACTAAGTTCACACGTTGCCCAAAAGTATCGGTAATTTTTAGCGATATTCTAAGCCAAAAAAGTATCGGCGATACCTTATCGATACTTTTTGTCAAAAGTATCGCATCAACAAGCCTGCTCAAATATCAAACTAAATTCCGGTCACCGGGAAGCTTTGCTCCGCTTGGCCCGAGCTAATAACAGCTTGTCACGTCAGGGCGCGTGGCATATTACAGACAGACAGACAGAAGGACAGAAGGGCAGACATCACAACCGGATTACACATTGCGCAACTTTAACTTTGCCGACCCGAGCTCCGAAAGCTTCGACGTCCTAATATGTGTTAATTTCTTGCCTATGAATGTGTTGAACCGTTAAACTATTACAGCAATAAACGCTGGAAGGAAATGCGCCCCAACGGGCCAGAACACTGTAAGGGCTTAAATCGACTCAGAAAAGCCCAGCAAGTTGACTACCCGAAACCGAAAGCAAAATAGACAGCTGACTCAGGTCAGTGACCTTTCCCTGTCACCTCTCTATTGGCTTTCCTTTCTTCTTACCCTATACTCTCCTTTCGTTTTTCTCTCTTTCGCCCCCTTTCTTGCTACACACCATACGCCCGAGAAAGCGTTGTGAAATCTCAAGTAAAATGCATACTGTAATAGCATATCTGTCTCACTTCAAAGTGTTGCGGGGACAAGTTCCCCATATACAGCTCTCCTGCAATAGCATCAAAAGCTACAAGCGTTCACAAATCACTTAACCACAGCAGCCGAATCAACAGCGTTCAGCAGCAATAATTAACACAAGGCATACCTAAAATATCCGGCAATGAATCGAAAGCCAACACAAAATGCCCGCAGTCAATGATAGGCCTATGGCAATCTTAATAGAAACCAAACAGGTCAACCAACCTAAGCACTATCTGACCCGAATCCCAGCTATGTCCGACCGTCACGCGCGCTATACCTAAATACGTCAAATGCACGTGGTACAGTTGTCATACGTGAACAAATTACCTATACTGTAGCTAAACTACATACACATAGCGTGATCTGAGATATTTGTTTCTTTTGCAGGTAAACTGTATATTTTGGCAGTTCAATTGTATCAAGTTTGAAAGGTCGAAATTAGCTTCTTGTACTAGATAAAAATGCACTGCCACCTACATCATTACGTTTAATTACACCGAAAATCGTGAAAAGATAATAAAAGGCTGAAAATGCTCCAAAATGTTACGTTACGTATATTAAAAGTATTGTTTTCTTGGTGTTATAGCAATTTATTGTCAGTTAGTACATTTAAGTTAAAAATGTATCCTTCTACACTGACTGCTTATTGTCTCGTTAACCTAAAAAGATTTAAACAGGCTTAATGCGACTATCTTACATCACGACACTCATTTGCTTGTAACTTGATTTAACATGCGTAGTTGCATGCACAACATTGATGCAGCTTATAAACGTGCTATAAACAGCGAAATGGCTAAAAATGTAGCCAACATACTAAAAGCTGACTAAATATTGAGCACAGAAACACGACTAAGAAACGTATATTTACCTTAATTTCGCCAAATCGTAAAACAAATGTCCGTTGTTGGTCAAGTTCCTTCTGTCGACGAATCTCGTGACGACGCTGCTCACTCAATACAGCCACGTCCTCACGTCGCCACACGGCTGCCCGCTGATGGCCACCCACCACGTTCATCATGCTACCGCCAGGCTGACTGACTGCCGCTTGTTCCAGACGGTAGCGTCGAGGAAGCTCGGCTAACTCAACGAGCTCGGTCGACGGCTGGATATCGGGGGCGCGAGAACGCGCTGCTGACCTTGGCTGCCCGGTATCCTCGGTTACTAACCGGCGTCTAACGCCGTCTGGCAGCATGTAGACAGCGCTAACGGGTCGCTCAGCGGCGGGAGATCTACTCGGTAGTTCATGGTGGCGCGAAGCTGGCGGAGTTGGAGTTGGCGGAGATCGCGCGTTATAGCGAACAACGCTCGGCATCGTCAACCGCCTCGACGTCGATAGATCGCCGTCTTCACTGCTGGACAGTTTTCGGTCCATGTCTGCCGTGTGATCTGTCGACGAAGCGGACGCCGGCCGTCGTCGTCGTCGAAGTCTCCGAGCGACTTGACCAGTATGCAAACGTTTGTCAATGTCGACAGCTTTACTACTTCCGGTATCGTCACGTGACTTGTGGCTAATATCGTCGGCAAGCGACGGCGACGCTTCAACAGCGGACACTGACGTCCGGCCGTTCTGCTTGTCGTCAGGTGAGTGAGAATGGGGAGAATGTAGATGCGTGGCGGAATGACGCAGCATAACTTCGTGTTCGGATGGCACACGTTCGTCGACGCTGTCAGTCAATGGTCTGACGGCCACCACTGCCGCTGCACCGGGTAATTGTCGACGCACAGCTACATCATCGTCATGGTTCGTCGTCACAGTCGCTGCTGATGTCAGCCCTTCAGTCTTCGTCTCAGCGACGTTGTCGTTAGTGGTCGATGAGCGTCGAGGCGCTGCCGCCAGGTCGCCGACGTGCACCTGTTGTTCGGTGGAATGTTGACGACTGCGACGCTGACGCCGCTGACGACTCGACGCTGCAGATAGTGGAGGCCCGGGACCAGTCGTTGACGGACTGGCGGCCGACGTGGACGACGAGTGACGGACCCGTTCCACAACGTCTTCGTTGACGGGAGTTACGCCAGCGACTACGGTCACAGAAGCGTCCCCTGACGTCGACCGGAGATGTCGGTAACTCTGCTCGTCCGACGACTGCTGGCGCGAGTGACCAGCTGTCTGCAGCTTGTGACTGACTGTCGTCGCATGACTGTTGTTGACGGCGTGCCTCGTCGTCGTCGTCGTCGATGTCGACTGCGGAGATGACGTCGGGCGAGACGTCATCAGCGTCATGTCTGTCGCAATAACAAGTAACATTATCAAGATACTCTCTGTAACAGTGCTGCCAGATACAGCGGCCTTTCTTAAGTCGCCCTCATCAGTTTTTATTAAAGTGAATTTTTCTTGTAAATAGAAAGATATATGGCGTTGTTGAGTCAAGATGTTGTATGAAAGCAGTTATATTCAAAGCTATACTGGTACAAACATTTTGAGTTTCCGATTTGGAGGGCTACATTTGCTGAGGCCTAGCTTAACACTAAAAACGGCTCACACTAGCAAAATACCTGCTCCTAAGCACCAAAATTACGCATATGCTGACCCATATTTAATACTGAAACATCACTGGCTTAAAAACAACAAGAGGATGAAGTAAAAGAAGGGTATAAGCAGTTTGTGAACTTCACCTCACCGCTACGGGAAATCACATACGATATAGGATCATACAGTGTAACCTGCCACCCGGCAGAGGTGACTTACCCGCCTTTAGTCCAGCCGAAGCTGGTGCTCGATTTAGCGACCCCGAAGGGATGCGAGGCTGAGTTGTCCTGGGTGGCGGTTACATCCCCAAGATAGTGGTGCAAATGCTGCATCGAATGCACCACACACAGTGCACGCGATGGAGTCGCTAGCTTTAGCCATTCATTAGATGTGTATAATCCACAGTGTGCGAAATTATCCCCAACTCCTCCTCCCCCTCGCTGTGGGGGGATCAGGACCCCCGTCTAATACATTGTTTCTTGGACCCCCAAGAGTGTTCACTCCAAACAGGATCTTAATCCGTTCAGCCGTTTTTGTACAGTGAAGTAGAGTAAATCTGCGTTACAGACACACTGACAGACAGATTAACAGTCGCCGCGACCATCTGTAGCAATAGTCTGCATCGAATGCATTCGATGCAGCCTAAAAATGAATATTAAGTCTCTAAGTATTAAACATGATCGCCACAATTTTGAAATTATTTACTTATTTTTTATTTTATTATAAAATCGTACACAAAGTACAGCATACAAGAAACATAAAAACAGTACAAATACACAAATTACACAAATTACAATAGAAAACTACAGAAATTACAAATTACAATTACATAATTAATCTGCAGCTAGAAAATTTATAATTTCACAAATTTCATCTATGTCCAAGAAGCACTCATCATCTGAACCATATCAATCCCAACATCTTATCAAATCAAGAAAAACTGACACAATCTCTCACATGTGACTCACTCATAGCCCTGTGGCAGTACTGCCATATTAATCTATTCATATTAACAACTCCTGATGTAAAATCACAAGTTTTAAAATTATACCTAGCAGAATGCGACATTCATGCCACTACCGACACTCCACAGCAAAAATTATACCACAATATGTAATAAAACGAATCAGTGCTGAGCTGTGATGTAGACTTTCTGCAACAAAACTAAGAGATCACATACACAACTCATCCAAAATTGACATGCCACCAGACAGACCAGTAACAATATCACATCGTGCATCAAATGGCAAATTCCACATTCGTCTCAGTCCCTTCCTCCATTCAGTACACAATTTGTTTACACATTTATCACCTATATACCACAATACACTACCGTACATGCTATAGCAATAGCTTCTAAACAATCTGTATTTCACATCAGAAGCTAGCTTTCAGAGATAACACAAAACACTGTTAAACTAACAATGTATATAAACTATAAGAACCATAAACTTACAACGTTGATTCTCTATATCACCACTATCGTCCATGTCTGACCTGGTAACATGCCCTAAATGCACTTTACCACTAATAGCAAACTGATGTATATATCCCGATGGTTACTAACTGACTACATTTTTTGGCTCAGAGATTAAACATTTAGACTTATTCCCATTACACACAACACGATACTGTGTTCATTAGCATATTCGTCACAGATTTCCAACATCTGACGCACTGTGGCCAGAAGTACAATATCATCAGCGTATGCCAAGGCACCGACATGATAAGTACCAATGTGACATCTAACTCTCGCCTTCACAAGTCTCACCAACAAACCATCAATGTAGACTGAAAAAAATTACTGGACTCGGGACACACCTCCCTGTTTGACACCGTTGACGGCCAGAAAATAATCAGAAAGTATACCATTCCATGCAACACGAATTATATTGTTCAAGTAAAATCCTAATAAAACACGAATAATGCGCTCTGGAATTGCCCGATCAATCAACATACGGAACAATCTGCAATAACGAATTCTATCAAAGACCTTTGTGGCATCCAAAAATGTGCAAAAACAGAGCTATGATGTCATGATGCTATGATGTCAAATTAATGTAATACGACATAGCCTCTTTCAGAATCAGTGTACACATGTTTGTGGAACATTTAAATCCAAACTGTAACTCAGAGGTCATCAACATGTTGTGGTATCTCATCAATACAATATAATCGAAAATCTTAACAAAAATAAGACTGAGAGCAATGCCAAATTTACATTGCAACCCTTCTGTATTGGGATCACAAACATGTGCGTGTTAACTGACCAGTGCTGCCAGATACAGCGGCCTTTCTTAAGTCAAAAACTGACGTTAATACTGCAAAGTGCAGCCTATTGTCACTCAGCTCACCGAGCTGTGAGTTGGACGTTAGCGACATCGTTGCGGTTGGCGACCGACTGAATCTATCACTGATTTCTCGTGCACACTGTGCACTTTCCAATGCTTTCCTGGCCGCCGCCTCCGCCTGCTGAGCTTTGCCACGAGCGTGCACGCGCCTACAATCATTATATATAGAACACATCAGGTTTTACGACTGTAGCAAACTTCTACCAGGCCGCATCTCACTAATCATATAGACTGTTCAAATGGCATCTATGTGTCTGTGTGTCTGTTAACCAAGATGTCGGAAATCGTAACCACTGCAGGAATATAGAGACTTGAAATCTTGCATGCAGAGACCTACTGACGAACTCTAATCACAAAGCAAAAACTAGCTCACCCTGACCTGTTAAGCTAGCTGAGCGTCACTGCCCATGAGCGGCTTGTTAGAACAGAATTGTCACAATTTTTCATTAAAAAAGTATTAGGACAACAAATCAGGATGACAATTACTTGATGTAAATCGAAACAAAACATCTCTAATACATGTGCATGTATTCACTGAGATAACTGATTACGATACTAAGACCTTGATTGCGGAAATCGCACTATGATTTCTATATCGCCATATGTTGCAGGCGAATCAGAGCTCATTGCAACAAAGCCTAGACTGCTGTGAGCAATCAATCAATGCGTTTATTCCAGGACCGCATGACCCATACAACAGACAAGAACAGACACTGACAACAAACACAGACATAACACGCAGACGGATAAACAGACAGCGAAATATTAGACGCAGTAGTGTGGCATTTGCAACTGTTAAAACTGCTTCACTACAGCTATTAAACCTACTGTAACATGGACAACAATAAAAACCTTGTGCAATGTGCATATTGGTGTCAATACTGCAACGACAGTCATGAACAACGACAGAAGGATGAACTGGAGGCCAAAGACGAAGGCTGCATGATAAACTCTTTATCTACTTTGTAGCTTTACACTCTCCATCTATCTCACCATGGGGGATCGGGACCCCTATTAACACAACGTGTCCCAAGAGTCTCCACCCTGAACTAACAGGACCTCGATCCGTTCAGACGTTTCTGTGGCAGACAGTCTGACAGACAGATAGACTGACACACTATGCAACGGGACCGCATTATGCACTTTGCGGCCTAAAACGGTGACGATTGTTGGCCCACAGTATACTGAGTAAGTAAACCTGGCGGCAGCGATATCAGCCTTGAAAGCGGCAGTCTCAGCAGCTTTGTGTGCAGTTACGACAGCGTAGTTTGTACGGTCCTTCAGTTTCGACAGCCGCAACATGAACAGTCTTCTAGAGTCTTTCTTGGTGTCTGCTATTAACACGTTGTCTCGGTATTTACCCTGTTGCTCCAGCTGACTGTCCGGATAAACAGTCGTGCCATAGCCACATTTCTTGTCGTTGTACCTAACAATCATACCAAAACGCGCGATTTTCACATGAACGACATAGAGACGTATAAAAGCTTTAGACTCAACACACAGGACGAAAACAAAAAAGCACGATTAGCTAAGGCAATAGCTACAATTTACATCAACTATAGGTCGGAAAAACGCTTCATGCTTCGGAGTCTGAAGTTGTAGGCATTACAGAGAAAAAACGTTGTAGGCTCCCTCAGCATGGTTCAGAGTAAATAATCGCGGGGGCCAAGGCATTCTAAAGAATATGACAGCACAAGGTGCGGCCAGGATTGCCTTTTAGCTTAGCATTGTACTTTATATTTTTTCAAAAAGTATTCATTTCATTTTAATATTAAACGACACCTGCAAATACTTATGGGCATCTTCTCACAGCCTAAAAATTGCGACATGTCGTCCCCAACTCTTTTGCCCTATTTTTATAAATATATTTGACACACCATTGCATTTCATATGTTAGAAACAATCCTTAGCATTATTTAACCGAAGCCAAACAAAGATCATTCCATCTAGACATTTGCGCTGGATGAGAAAAGCAAAACAAAGAAGCTAGCTTCTGTGTAGTGTGCACGTACCATTCCCCGGCGTAGCTGAAGCTGTCAGATCGCTGACTGACGCCGTATCCACAGCGTCTGTCCGCGCGCCACTCTCCCATATACGTCTCCGTCACGTTGTCAAGTGTCGCCGTCTGGCGATTTGAGACAGAATTAGCAGTCGCCGACACGGCGCTTGCTAACTGTAACCAACAAACACCAAAATTTTGTTACATAACAAGCGTGTCTTTCATTTACTGCATGCAACATTTTGAATTTCAAAGTTGCTCTCATCCATTGATTGACCATGCCTCTTCTGACGGCTGACGACAGCTGATGTGACCTTGTTTCAGCAGGGCGTCTCCCCTATTATCCAGCCCACGTAGTTAAGGTTGCTTTAAGCAGATGAAAACAAGAATTAATTAAACTGTGGCCGAGGGGCACACAAACCTGCGCGCTACGGCTGATTTGCGACCGTGACCTTGATACTAACCCCATGACCTTGAAACTCGAAGGTGATCTAGATATTCTAAAGATGTACCTTGACACTGAAAACGAAGCTGCTAGCTTAAGGCATTCGAAACTTAGAGCCTGAATTTAAGAAATTCGGAAATACGTCTCAAGATCAAAGGTCAAGGTCAAAATGTCCAAAGCACCAAATTACTTCGAGTGTTAGCGCATCGAAGTGGCGCCATCTAGCGAATGAGTAAGAACAGTCGTTCGCGCGGGTGACAGACTGACTGACAGACGCTCACGCTACGGAATCATCGAGCGCTATAGTCCGCACTTCACGCATTCGATGCGGCCTAAAGTGAAAAACGGATTTACAGCCATCTGTGCAGTACTGTTACAACAAGAGAAAATAAATACAAACACAAAAACTAACCACAGACAAAACAAACGGAATAGTTAAGAATAACATGAAGCGAAAGCTGACCTGAGCAGAGTGTTCAGTGGCACTCCTCGTCCTCGCATGTGACTTGCGTTTACGAAGATTAAGTGAACTAAAGCTATCGGCAATTGTTCGTCGCAGACTGGTCGACCTACTGCGCGCGGGGTGTTGTACGCTGGTAGCCGTGTCCCTGCCACGATCCCCCGTCAACACGAAGCCAGATCGACCGCGGTCGAAGACGCCGCTGTCTGCTGGCGGCGTAGTGCTGTCGTTGGTGGAAGGTACGGATGAGAACGAGTTGAGGACCGGCATTGAATTGTGATGGGGTCGGCGTCCGGCGGCATCCAGCTGATGTAACCGTAGATCGTCATTTCGGACTGGGGATGCGTCGCTAAACGGAGCGCTCCGACGTACTCCAAAACCGTGTCGTAGTCCACGAACCCACTGACCGTAATACGTACCTGCAAATCATCCGTATGCGTGCACTGTACTGTAGATCGACATTCTTTGCAGCTTTTCGTTCGTTAATCTATCCAACGATCATGGTGCTGGTGCCGGTGTCTGCTTTTGTTAGCATTCCATATTTGAGTCCATTCCACCAAATTAACGATCTACAGGAACCGCGACAGAACATGTTTTCAGTGAACTGCCAAATCTATACTATTTCAGTGATTTGTTTGATAGGCGACGAAACATCTAAAACAACATTTGGATACAAACCCGAATACAAACGTTTTTCTTTGCAAAAAAACTTTTTATGTGAACGTTTATTGTGATTATTTAGCGTGAATGTGTGTGATTTTTTCTAACTGAAAGGTTTTTAAAATGGCAAACTTTTTAATTCGTATACGGCCTAAGTTCAGACGAAACGACTTAGGCTATAATATGGACCACAGTGTAATTTGCTACTAGTGCTGTCGATTGACGCCACGCCACAGCACTGGTGGGCCTATGTACGATCTCTAATATCGACCTGTACTCGCTGCATGGTGTTTCCAAGTGTAGGTCATCGTCGTGGTCGTCGTCAGTAGGCCTATGTCGCACTTACACGAACTACCGGGCGTCGTACCGTAAGACTCAGGCCAAGTTACACCATTCGCAGCTGATAAACCAGCAAGGAAGATTAGTGTTGAAGGAGAATGCGAGAACCCTGATGCTTTGTGTTGAGGCCCCGTTTACACAGACGCAATGATTGTTGCCACGATGACAGGCGCATCCAGATTGCCTCTAATTTTGCCGAAATCTGAGGCGAGAAATACAGGCGATAATCAGGCGAAGTCAACGAGGGCGCAAAAGACACATGACGTTATCGTGTATCAGTTCGCTCGGCTTGCCATCGCGTTTAGCACAGTTTACGACACCTTTCGTGTGGTAGCGTAACACTCCCGCGAAAGTTCCTTGCACGTCTGTCACCGGCATAAAGCCGTGCGATAACGACACGACATACACGACGTACGGCGAGGTGCTTCGACGAAGACGACCTACAAGTTTTAGATCTCATCGAATGCGGACATGCGGACAGTTATTGGGATTGATGATCATGGCGTCTGTTAATCTGTCATTCACGCGGCTTCGCTGTACAAAAACGGCTGAACAGAACGAAGTCCTGTTCGGAACATTGTGTATATTTTCCAGACGGGTCCTGATCTGCCAAGACCATGGGCAATTACTTTGGGCATTTGCTTATAAACCTCCAAACCCAGCAGTAATAGAATTTCGACGCAACTGACACCAGTGGGTGCGGTACAGGCAGTCTGTCGTTGAAAGGATTGGTCATAGGCGCCATGGGCAAGCTTCAGCACGAAGTGAAAGAGTTAAGACGTAATAACTGTCTACAGTAGTGATAATGAAGATGCCAAGATGCCATAGGTATATACAGATAAAGAGATAAGACGAAATATGCGCACTGTGTGAGATGCACACGTCTATACACAGTACGAATTGTGTCAGTTCGAACCGATCACTAATCGACCGGTTCACCTGGCGATGATAGAGCTATAGTGTATAACTGTATAGTGTGTTCAGTGCGCACCAGGTGTCGCCACCGCGGTGATTCATTTCACCCGACTGTGATGTTTTCTATCACCTTCCCCTCCTCACATCCGTTCACTGCCTCAGCAACCGTATGTACCAGGAATGACATAAATCGTCCTCTGTGTATACTGGAAAGTTAATTTCATAGAAGTAACACAAAAATGAATATAACGAGTTATTTTATGGCGTTAATAAGCTGTGATAACAAAATAATGTCTATTGCATATTGCATAAAGTGCTGTTGTTGTCAAAATAATTCATTTTGGCTGGTAAATTGCATCTCAAAGTTTACACTGAACAAAACAGCAAAACAGAAAGTAATGCTAACGACGATATGACTTAAAAGTTGTATCATATTTGACAAAATGACTATTTCACAGTCACGATAGGGGTAACATCAGAGTGACCTCCCACAGCGTGACAGACTGTACTCATTTCTCGAGCTTTGCTCCATTGCTACACGAAGGTGAACGTCGTGGCCGCTAGTCCCTCGAGCTTGCGGTGTGCTCTTTAATTTGGGCTCCATTACGACGTCGAGTACATGCTCAGTCACCGTACACGGGCCCCAAATAAAACGTGTTTTGGCGCCCAAAACTGTCACGTTCTATCTTAAGCGAATAATATATAGTTAGTCTATTTGTTTCTCGTTCAACACGTAAAACCTTCTTGCCACTTTGCTTATAACTCATAAGTTTCAATAATGAAAGTGACAACGACGACGACGACGACGATTACGACAAACAGTACAAGCATTCGACCTTATGCAGCTCTGTGCTTTGCCACTTGCCTGGGAAGGGCTCGTTACACAACGTATAGGCTTGTGGTATACCAGAACGAAACAGAGCACAGCTGAGGATACTAGGCCTATGAATATACACTCAGGGATTGGCGCAGCCCAACATCTACGTGTCCCGCGTGCAACAAAGCCTAAGTGAGTAAACACATGCATGCAAGTGTCGAAGCCAAGGCCAACAAGCTGTACATTACATCAGACAGTGGCAGGCGCTGTTGCACGGCATGAACGGTGAAAGTTGACGTAACTGAACAGCCGCGCGGCTGACAAGACATAAACCGAGCCTGCATGGCTGCGGGCGGCTAAACACAGAATGACTGACGGCGCTTGTTACAGCCCATCTACTCGTGTGCCCATTTCTCTCGTTGCCTCAGGAACGCGGAGCCCGTTGCTACATTCACGAGGTCACACAGAGACCTGGACACTCTGGTGGCATATTGGATCGCGGCGTTTGATAATGACTCTGTTCGGGTCGCAGTTCATCACTGCATATATTTCTCCTTAAGTACCTGCGCGCCAGCTATGCTGCGAGCAGGTACTGTTTTTGGTGACGTCTGTCTCTCTGTCTATCTATGAGTCTGTTTGTGTATGCGTTGTGTGCGTCTGTCCGCACAAAATTTCGAAAACTACTGATCAGAAATTGATGTAACTTGCTATGAATATGCCCCATGGTGAACGCTAGAAGTAAGTTAGAAGTTGGTGACCTTTGACCTTGAGAGCTATTTTCGTACTTTTTCAATTCAGGCTTAATATTGCGAGTGGCTTGACCTAGCAACTTCATTTTCAGTTTGTAGATGCATCTTCAAAATATCTAGGTCATCTTTGAGTTTCAAGGTCATGGGATTAATCTCAATGTCACGGTCGCAAAACAGCGGCAACGCGCAGATTTGTGCTCCCCTCGAACATAGCTTATTCAAGCGGAAATTTGCTAATATCATTTGCCATCGACATACGAGATCGCTGTCACCATGCGCATACATGTACAGTAATCACACGATACCTATTGAAACTTTTGCCACACCGCGATATCAACGTAAACTCGTACTAAGGACAATCTCGTGCAGAAGTCGCATCCGTCAGCCACGCATATCGGCGGTTTGATTGTACAAGCTCGCAGACTAAATCGTTCGAACTTTATCCAATGCTGTTATGAGCAGAACATGACGTAATACGATGTTTAACGCAGGCAATGAAACTAACGCATAACAGCTCAACATCCTGCCAAAATACGTGCTACAAACTTTGTATTATGCTATGATATATCCTTATTTTTATTACTGTAACATTGTTTGGGTATTAACCTGTCCATCAATGTTAGAAAAAATAATTGTACTACAAAAAATTATTAGAATAATATCTGGTTGTAAATACCGACATCACACATCTAATTATACCTACTTAAAAGAATATATCGATAGAATGATCAATTCATGATCATGCGCGCCACAAACAAGAACCTACTGTTGTCAGAGTAAGTTTCGACGCCGTAGCCGTCCTGCAATCCGCCAACCCACGTGCCCTCGTAGCGTGCTCCAGACACGGTACTATGACGGACGCCGTAGCGACCCTTGATGCCTGCAGTCCATTCGCCGTGGTAGATCCAGCGACCGTGCGTCTCACGGCCTAGTCCGTTACGTCGACCGTCAGCCCACTCTCCCGTGTATGTGTTACCTGCACACCATTTTTCACGTTTCACGCTAATTTCACGACAGATAAGTCATGATGTTCAGCTCCACACTCCACAGTACCTGTTCAATTTTTGTCGACCACAGTTTCCAGGTGTCGCACCACAGCAACGTCTCTGTTGCGCCAGCCGACGACTTTTCGACGTACCACGCTACAGATCCCCCTCACTTGCTATCTTTGACATAGGCCCGTCACAACGGTAGCCGATTTCACGACACGAGAATTCGCTCTGACGGGAATTCGTACTGGCAGGCTGTTCCCGCTTTCACTGTGGCTCGGTCGCTGGCGTGAAACTCGCTGCCTGATTACACAAAAGAAGACTCCGTTGACAAAAACACCTTCAGACGACATCTGAAGATTTTTTGTTTGGATCGTACTGATGGTGCATAGGCTATATGCAGCACAGTACAACTGTTTTGTGATAATGCGCTGTATAAATTGTTTTGATACCAAAGTTGTGCACTAATAGTAACGCAGTAACTCTCGATGACTGGTACGCACAAGCGCCGAGGAAATGTAAGGCAAACTTATTGCAGTACGATTGTGTTCTTGGCTGTAACTTGCCGGAATATAGCACATCAGTCGAGTGCCATTATATACAGGCTAGAGCTGGGTCGATATCGCCAATACCGATATCGATATTGTTACTGCAGCGCTCTTTTGGCTACTCATACTTCAAGAAGTTGAAAAATGCCCAACGTTTTTTGCTTTCGCTTTCGACTTTGACCCAACGACATTGGCAGTATCATACACAGCATCGAACTCAGTGACGGCATCCACGTAGCGGTACTCTCAGTTTTAGTAATGGGCAAATTTGCCATTTTTATATCACGTACTACGTAGCTACGAAGTTACCGGTATGCGGATAAGTCATAGTGTCAAAGTTAACTTGTAACGACGTACCACAATGCCAAATGAGATAGGCCTACTCAATTTTGCTCATATAATTATTTATCCCGGGAAAGGTCGGGAAAGTATAATAAAATATCAAAAATTACCGATGTTTTAGTTGCCACCGATACGATTTCGATATATCGAAAAACCGATATCTAAAACGCCGAGTCGCCGATATCGATACGATACCGATAATATTGATATCGATCAGCGATATACGCCTATAACCAATATTTCGGTATTTCGACCCAGCTCTAATACAGGCTCACAGCACAGTGTTTTATTAGCGCGTACGTGTCATTATACGCTGCTATTGCCATCGCAATTCCGTCCGTCCGTCCGTCTGTCCTTTTGTCTGCTGTACTGCACTAAATTTGCCGGGCACTTTGGCCACTTCTCGGACACTTGTTGAAAACAATTAGCAACGACAAAATAGGCCTATGCAAATGTCTAAGTTTTTTTAACATACATGTATGCTCAAAATCTGTTGGTTATACAGGTGAGTCTGACATATGCATAGAGAAAAAATGAAGATGCAGCACAAAGATTTAGCACTACAATTTCCCGTTTGGTCCAAAACTATATAAACTAATGCAAGCAGGTTGCTGCTGCTGCCGCCGGCTGTCGCAACGTTATCACTGGTGCATTTTCATTCTTTCTTTATGCATATGGCAGACTTGCTTGTGGGTGAGTCTGATGTGTTAGGCCTACTGTCTGACATCGCTACAGCAGCTCGATCTACACTCATCACCACAACTAAACACCGACCCACTTCAAAGCGATGATATCTCTGTTATGGAAAAGAAGAACTGAAGCAATACATACAATACATAGGCCTATATACATACAAGTTGACATTCGTGTATAGGACTGCAAGAGTAGCAAGACATGGGCATTGTTAATAAATTACGAAATGACAGAGAACTTATAACTGAGAAGACTCGCACCGTTCGGCCATGTGTACGTGCCGGTGGTCTCATAGCCATGCGTCCACTCTCCGGCGAACTCTCCCTGACCACGCGGACCCGTGCAGACGCCGTAACCGTGTGCTTTGCCGTCCAGCCATCCACCGCAGTAGGCGCCGCCATCCTCGAACTCAAACTTACCTCCGCCGCGGCTGCTCGTATCTCCAGTACCAGCACCAGCAGCAGCATTGACGTCAGCAACCGACGCCCGCTCTTCCTGCATCTCGCTTTATACCCTTAACATATGCATCATAATTTATAATTAATCGACTGTTCGAATGCCAGAGAGAGTCACCTATAAGCTGGGCGTCATGATGTACCGCTGTCTTCACGGTCTGGCACCTCGGTACCTTGCTGACCAACTCACTCCTGCCTCTGACGTAGCTTCACGGCTTCGTCTGCGTTCAGCAAACCGACATCAGCTTATTGTACCTCGCTGTCGACTCAATACATACGGCCGTCGGGCGTTTTCGATTGCCGGTCCGACGGTCTGGAATTCGTTGCCGCGCGAGCTGAGAGATCCAGCGTGT
>Ga0126335_1000955_pt1 | contig 15270 bp, 8 predicted proteins | sample OlaspJWI45metaG_FD_108409 | JGI IMG/M metagenome (GOLD analysis project Ga0126335, IMG submission 108409) | Marine gutless worms symbiont microbial communities from Oahu, Hawaii - Olavius sp. 1 OAHU.JWI-45 metaG | ecosystem: Host-associated > Annelida > Digestive system > Unclassified | place... | reverse complement strand
CTTCCACCTCATCGATGGACTATTCTCTACCACGGCTGCGCACGAAGTTCGGCGAGCGGGCGTTCTCACATGCGGGTCCCGCCACCTGGAACGCTCTGCCCGACCACATCCGCACCGTGGCTGGTCCTGTCAAGTTCCGAAAACTGCTAAAATCACACATTTTAGTCAAGCTTTTAACCTTTGTTGATTTTTGTGTTTTCCTCGGTGTTTTAATTTTTGGCTGACTTCTGTAATGCACCTATGGTCTAGGTTCTCTTAGTAAGGGGTGCACTATAAATTTCCGATACGATGATATGATGATGTGATATATGCTTTCGGTCGCGCTTGTGTGTCTGCCTGTTTCGGCTCTAACCTCTAAATGACTTGACAACCTGGAAACTTCATTTTTGATACGTATATACGTTCTTCCTCCCATCAAATTTGACCTTTCGTTCAGGAATTAGAAAAAAAATCAAGTATGGCCCTCTGCCAGCTAACATATGTACAACGATCACAAAACGTTTACTTTTTTATCTCCAATTTTTTATCTCCAATTTCTTCCTAAAAATGCGTATTTGCAACAGATTCCACGACGGTCACGGCGATCGGTTGTACATTTGCAACGGCAGCAGCTGTGTTGGTTACGGCATGGTTGCAATGCCACACTGCTGCCCCTGTAATTGCTGCAGACATTATTGACATTAATACGAAGGACACGAGGCATTTATACGGTTGCAGTTGACTGACATGTGAGCAGTCGCTGGTGCACGTATATGATACACAGTTCCGTGATCGCTGCTCTCTGCAACATTACAGCGAGCTTTCGCTCTATTCTATTCGCTAAGTTTTTCAGGACATTCGTTTAGTTTGATAACGATAACGACAAAGGGGGATTTTGTTCCAGGGAAAGTCCGAGGACGAATGTTTAAATTTCACGTAAATTGAGGGCGGCCGCTAGGGGGGACGAGAGTTCATGCAGTCAAGTTATAGGGCTGGGAGCCGGGGTAAACTGTCCGGGGGGGGGGTCCCTGCAGCAGAAACACTTTGACCGAGTTCGGTGGAGTGAGGCAGCCGGAAGTGGCTGGGCGGACTGTCTGCGCGATTATGACACCGATCTGGCTATAGACCTCTGTTGTGCACTCGGTAATCATCCGAACGGCGGTCCCACATTATCTGGTGGATTGTTGCCGTGTATGTGATTTCGCATGTATTCTGGTTCACAAAGACACGTTTAACTATTCAGTTCGTCGTCACGCACCGATTTAGTTAATACTGGCAGTATATACGCCAGTATGCACGGACCGCAATACAGGGAGTTAGTTCATGTGTAGGCCTATACGCCAGTCCGCCCGTTCGTCAGCAAGCTGGCTGTCGGCGGCGGTGGTCAACTGCAGTACACTATTTTGCCCAACTCACTGTCTCATCCAGGCATCCAGCGTTTGATCTATACGTCATCACGCGTGGTCATTAGTCTCTGTTAAGTCGCTTCGGGGCGGGCAAAGGCCCATGTCTTGTTAGCCAGCATAAATGTGGCATTGTTAAGTCAGCAGTCTTTAAATGTGGACAACAGCAGACCATGAGCCACACGATCTGCACGCGTTCTTTAACCAAATTTAAACGCGGACTGCAAACACACTCCGCAGAAATGAAGACGACGCAGTCAGCTAACTAGAAACGACAGCGACTCCAGCGCTGGCGAAATGACACGAATCTGTCTGCTTTACCGTTCAGCCTACCAAGAAGCATCATGCTAACTGTGATTGATGCGCTGTGCATAACAGATTTGTACGTAGGCCTATTTCTGTAGGCTTACGTCCATTTCTGTTAGTCTGGCGCGATGAAGCTGGTTATCCTGCGCACATTTCAGTAGCTCCGCAAAAGGATGCTTTACATCGTCATCAGAGTCTCCAGAAATTGATGAACTTTTGTTTGTTGACTACACCAGTTACTAGGCCTACCTGTCATTAACAAATCAACAAGATAGACCGCAAGCTCTACATGTCCTCGACTCGAAATGTGAAGCAGGCCCTACGTGGCGCCAACTGTGAACGATGTGAATGAAAGTTTTTTGGTTTTGTTCACGGTCATTCACTAGATGGCCGAAAATCTTAAAGTTTTTGGTGAAAGTTTTTGTTTAATAATTATTTGGACAGTGTACTTTGACCTCTGACCTTTTAACAGAACATAGCATGTGTATGAAGGATCCACAGAATATTTTTTTGGAATTTGCATTGAAATCGAGAATTACTGTAAAAAGTTGTGGTATATACCGCCAACGGCCGACCATGCTCTGTCGTGGAAAGAGATGACAACATACAGATAAATAACTACTGTTGTATCTTTTTAAAAATGCAACAATATACATAACATCTCTTTGCGTCTCAGCCTCAAAGTGCGAAGTACGTGGAACTCTTCTGGCGATGACGTGCTTTATTCACGGCCAGTCGTCAGATGGCTAAAAACTTGCTTAAGTTTTTTTGGTGAAAGTTTACGGTTAATTTTTGACACTACACTGTGACCCTGTCCTCTGTGACAGGTAGCGGCCTTTTCGCGTGAAAAGTGTTTCATGACCGGGGAGAGAGAAAGTTACCCGGTGTAGCTTACCTCGTCGTAAACGATCTCGTAAAATAGGTTGTGCAGTAGTTATTCGCTTCAGCTACATGCAACTGAATAGAAAAGCTACACAACTAGCAAGCAAACACATCATAGCAAAGTAGAAGGTGAATGTGATTAGCTCATAACTCATTTTCTGTCTACTTTCGTCTACTCATTCATCAACGTTATCTGCGGTTCGTTTTCATAGAGAATGACGTTTGATAACAGTGACGCCACTGCCGGCGGCAGTTCATCGGACTCCATACTTTGTCTGTGGCCAGTTTTTCTATTTCTCTGCCCGCGCGCTTATGTAGGCGAAAGAGGCAATAATTTATTCCGGTCGTGCCGTCTGCGATTTTGTGCGTCTGGCTCTCACGCCGGCCCTCTTATTTTTAGTCCCAACCGGACCCACCACGGACAAACTCCCCTGAACATAACCCCCAGACAATATTACAACATTCTTTTAACATACTCGTCGTCGACATCATTGTCATGCGCGAGAGCTCACTCTCTCTTACTCTATGTCTCCGTATTATTGGGTGACTCGCTGGAGCAGTCGTTAGCGTCGTCGCAACGTCGCGTTGTTTTCTTTGTCTTCTAGCCTTCCGAATGCCTGGTTCCCGGAATTATTTCTTGTTCCCCGAATCCTGTAAATTACTACCGTTTTTTGTCTGGCTGTTTCGTTTTTAATAATAACAGGACCGGTCTTCTGGAGCGAGTCAGTCTTGTCGGCACTCGTCGCGTACAGTTGGTGCGAAAAATCGAACATGATTGGTTTTGATCGTATCAGATCAGAGGCACGCACGCAGACGGATAGAGGTACAGCGACACGTACGGAGACTGAGACAGACAGACACACAGAGAGAGAAACACGTGCTGGGTGGTCTGTTGGACACTGCTCAGTGCGACAGATGTTCAAGCCTCATTGCGTCGACGCGTTGACTTACTGCCGCGTTCTGCACAGTCTGGCTGCAGGGACTTGTTCAGCCGACTGCACCGCCAGACATTTTGTCATCCTTGTCCGGTCGCGTTGTCGAGTCCACAGCTGGAAAATGTCTACCAATTTGTCCACGTCTGAGAGCAGGATCGTGCTGCTTCGGAGAAACAGATTGATCACTGCTCCGTGCAATACCGTCAGTTGCCTATTAATAAGGGGCCACAAAGCACCTGCTTGACATTCTCCGAACGTTTAAAGGCATAGCAAAAGATGAAGAAAATGCATGGACCTTCCGTTTATAGGCTTACAAGGCAGTGAACGACGGTATTTGGACAAAATGCCTCGAGATAAAATGCCACCTGGACAACAACGTAACCGGACGAAATGACACGATTTTTACTGATCGGTTGACGTTTATAAAATTTCTAGAATGTTTTAAAAAGTTAAATATGCAGTTTAGCTGGCACTAACTAACTACTAACTAGTAGAACGTTTGAGCCAATGACAATAATGTGCTTTTCCATAAACACGAATACTTTTTTATAAAAAGGCAGACACGATGATTTAAATACATTAAAAACCATAAAGACAAGAAGAATCTGTAAAGCTAAAATTTGAAAAATTAAAAATTAGACAGTAAGAGACACATTAAGCTTTCATGCTAATTTTTGCGAGAAAATGAACAAACGGTTTAAGATTTCTCTTATGCTCTCAAGACTCTTTAAGACCTGCTTATTTTATTGCGCAATGTAATTTGACGAAAGCCGCATCGAATCCCTCCCCCTTTCCTTTCGCCGTGGGCATCAGAACCCACATCTAATGCAATGCGCATGCCTTAGGTCCCCCAGAGTTTCAACCCTAAACAAGACCTCGATCTATGCAGCCGTTTTTGCACAGCGCAGGCGCGTGACTGACAGACTGACAGACACACCACGCTATGTATCGTCGATCGCAATAGGCCGCATCTTATGCATTCGATGCGGTTTAAAAAGCGGGCCACCCACCCTGACCCATGCAGTTCAATGTCTTTTCATGTATTAGCCTAGCCAGCGTCGAATGTTTGAGATAGATGCAGCCTTTTGCGATAGATGATAACAGTTAGCATCGGCGTTTGCCAGCCAGTCCGTCCGTCCGCCTCTCACCAGGGCGACTATTTGCAAGATAGCCCCACGATGCAGCCGTTACTTTATTACTGTAGCCACTTGTGTCGATAGATTGAATTATATTTGGCATGATCGTGTCGTACAGGTGTGGCGAATGTCAAAAGGTACCGTAATGGAGTCGCAGACCTTGTCGTCTACTCGTCCAAAGTCCTCAAAGTCGGCTGCCACCAACGCGATGCTTCTGTCCGTCTCTTTCTACGTCATCTTTACGACGCTGCCGGCAACCGTTGTCTACGTCCTGTCGACCATATTTACCGAAGGACCGTACTTTGGTCCTGACTGTCAGCCGGTGGATATGGCCGGCGACCGTACGTGGCGTCGATACGTGGCTTACTTCACGGTTCGCAAAGTTGTCGACGAGATCTGTCTCTCGCACTACGCGTGTAACTTCTTCATGTTTGCTATAACTGGGCTCGAGTTCCGCCGCGAACTGTGTAGATGGATCTCATGTCGCGGAGGGCCGTTCCAGGGGTCAAACGTCTATAACGAGAATGGCACCATGGAGTATACACTGACGACAGTTGGGCGAGCACAGGGCGGGGACACGCTCAACTCACCCGGGCAGGAATCCGAGGAACTGCGTAATTTTGTTCCCGCTATTAGCTCATAATCGTGTTGAGGCTGCTGTTCGACTCCTGGCCACTGCACTTTCGGACAGCGGCTGTGGGCTGGCTGTATACACTTTCTTGCCCAGTGAGGTGTCACCTAGCGGTCCTGCTTTGGTAGACTGTTTACTCACCATTATGGTACCTAGGCCAACTCATCCTTCCATCCCTCCAGGGTTGGTAAATAAGGACCAGCTTCGGCCTGGAAAGGCAAAGGCCGTTCGTGAATAAACGCGATGGTTTGCAGGTAAAACTGTGAGATCCCATGACAACGCGTGTCATACCTGAGCGCCTCGGAAGTGAGGTTCCCTCGGAGGCGGTAGAACAAGTGTCAGGACCTTCCTTTTCTTTTCGTTTATCATCATCATCATTAAGTGGCGGGAGGATGGGCATTTCCACTACACTGCACCAGCAGGAACATATCTGTGCAAACCTCCAGGCGGACGAAAGACCAATGTTTTGAGCTTTGAGATCTCCCTCAACTGTCCGTCTCCAGGACTGGCGTCGACGACCGCTTGGCCGTCGCCAGTCCTCTGATAACCGAGATGTGTAGCGCGGGCGTAGTCTTTGACAAGCTTCAACCAGGCCCAGCCTGCAAAGGCTTGGGTCACGCTCAGACTTCACTAACTGTTCGATTTGTTGCGGACTTGTCGAACAACAGTTGTACAACAAAATCCATAACAGTTCGAGCAAGCGAAGTCTGTACTTTAGCCAACGGACAGACAGATGGCATAACAATTTCGTACTTGTGTACAGCTCTAACAGTGTGTGTGTGTGTGTGAGTAGGAGTGCAAATAATGTCACTAGAGTTGACTGTTTAACTCGATGTTGTTTGTGGCGCCTCATGACCGTGCGTGCGTTGCTTAAACGATTATCGTTATTCTTTTCGTGCTGGATTATGACTGATTTCTTTTCTCCGTGTACGCTTTGTGAGGTTATATGACAGACACGAGTATATACGTACCAGGCCTGGACTGGCCATTGTGCCATTGTGCCCGTGGCACAGGCGCCCACGCCCTCATCGAAAAATAAAAATAATATTACCATAATATATGGATATATGATACATTTAAAATGGCGCCCGTAAACTGCTGCTGATAGCACAGCCCCTAAAACATCATCATCGTGTTCGTTTATTTGATGTTGTCAAACGCAACCGACAACATGCGGTACACAAAATAGATGTAGGCATATACATGGGCATACACACAATACATACAGACTTAATACATTTATATACATAGTCGACAGTTTTTAGTTCGAGTTATTAGTCCCCAGTCCGACTCTGATACGTACTATGAAGAAAAGTCAACATTGGCGTTCTTGGGCAGGAATTTGAAAAATGACGAATGGATGGCCCGAAGTAGCCCACATGGTTTTTTCTCGGTTGTCAATCCGGTATGCAAAACTTTTTTGAGACTGGGTCTGTAAATTTATACGCAGTTGCGGTATGTTCAGCTGTTCAATAATGCTTTATTATTATTAGCCTATTATTATTTTGCTCTAAGGTATTAAATACCTAAGGGCTAAAACAGTTTAAAACAAATTGTTCGGCTCTACGTCGGGTGCAGCGAAAGACTCGTAAATAAGGACAGAGTTGTAACGCTGGATAGCGACGGACAATCGCTGGAACAAGTAGGCTGTCTCACGAACATTGCCGGTTGCCGCACTCAGTCGCCGACCGACGTCGCACAAGACATCTGATGAGGAAAGATCAATTGAACCCAGAGTTTCAAGTGCGACTGGCTGCCAAATTACTATGCGCTGATGGAAATTTCAGTTCTTGTGCACTATCGTCATCTTTCTCAATATCTTGGCTGGCTTATCGACGTGGCATGTATTAGTCTTTGTATTTCGTCTGTTTGTGGGGGCCTGCTCCATTTTTGACGTCACATGTAGGCCTATAGGCCTATTATAACAGCGTTTATGGGACGATAAATGTTGTAAATATTGTATAGACTCTTATAATTTACAGCGTGATGCGTTGTACATCGATAAGCATATTGATTTATGTAATTTTATTGGTTTTTTAAATATTCAAAATATTCTTCATATTTTAGATATTTTCATATTTTTATTTGTATTGTGTGTTGTTACGTGTTCAGTTTTATGCGGCTCTGGTTTTTTCTTTAACTTTTCGTTTTTTTTGTGTTTATTTTTTGTATATACAGACAATGTTGTATTAAAGTCGGCGCGTGGCAACTCTGTAAGTTATATGACAGATTTGATGGTTCGTCTCGATGTGTTAAATTTTTGAATTATTTAATTATAATTACTGTATAGCGCCGCTATGTTACTTACTAGTGTGGGCCTGTGCTTTGTATTACATTGTCTTCAGGGATGTTTTGCGTGGCCGAATAAACGTCGTTTACGCTAATATGGCTTGTAGTTTTTAGCTCAGCTGGCTGCGTCGTCTCAGCTGAACTAATCACAGAGTGGATCGCTGTGGGCGTCTGTTCTGTGGGCTTGTGTGTGTATGTCCGCCTGTCTTGTTAACTAGGGTAGGTGACACCCGCATGTGAATTCTAGGGTCTTGGCTCAAGGACTATTCAGAAACTGTGACAAAATATCGGCGACAGTAAGGCCTATTTATATTCGAGCCGTCAGTTCTGTTTATGCCGAAGACGGTCTATCGATGCTGGCGCTATTCAAATATACGCTGCTGCAGGTGCGTGTCTGGTGAGACGAGAGGCGGAAATCGACTAATGAAAGCTGACGTATCGAGCGCTCAGTACAAATGTAATTGGACGTGCGTACGGACGCTGACACGCGCACTGCCTGACCTACGCAGCTAGTGAAATGAACAAAGAATCGCTCGCAGGCAACGCGACGAGAATCTGTCGCAGACTACACGACAAAGTAATAAACGTAGGCCCTACATGGCGTCTTAAGACAACAACTAGAGACCGTGCAAGTGTCAAGGCGTTAGGCAGCCAGGCGCTGTCTTTGAGCAGGTGCTTTCGGCCTATTTGATCATAATCTTCGTTGAAAAGCGTCGACACACGCAACCTATACAGCAGATAGAAATACACAAAAAATGTACATACGTGAGCTCGTAAACACGTGACCAACGTAATGTGCTAAACTATAAAAAGTAAAAATCTACAAAAGAAAAAAGACATTAAATATTGTGATGCGTTTAACCGTTTTTGCATGGCGCAGACGCATGGCAGAGAAACAAGACTTAACAGACTTGCACACCACTACGGGAACATCGCTCACAACAAGCAATTCGATGCGGCCTAAAAAGGCAATGCAAAAGTTGTTTAAGCACTGAATACATCATATCCTCATACGAGGCGTTAACGTAGGCCTAGTGAACACAACTGTTCAGAGAGTTCAAAGTTGGTCCAACGTTCTAGACTATTAGATCACAACTTCGCTGTTACGCTACCTAATTAGTAACGAGCTGTAACGAGTTTCTTTTGTTAGTGTGATACGTGAATTACGCGATACGCCGGCTTCTCAGATGCTTCAAACAGCACGCAACAAAACGCGGTGCGAGTTGCAAACACGCTAGTGTCCGTTGGCATTCATCGATTGCGAGGTGTCGGATTAGGGAGGGCCTACACGGAGTTGCAGAAAATGCTATCGACTTTTCAACCTCCAAACGCGCTTCACATCCACCTGTTTGTGATGTGCACGACCGACTCGTGCTTAGAGGAAGTAGCGCCGGGTCCATGCCGGCTTGATGATGATGTTGCATTATGGAAATATTACTCAGTAACTGTTTTTAATAAATTCAAATTTGCGTACAATAAATGTAGGCCTATTAATTTTTTTGGGTTTTGCTAGGCGAGACAGTATACCCGGCATTTTGATGGATCTGTCACTCCCGTCTGCTGATACTGTTGTACATAATTCCCGCGTATTGTTTGCTAACCAGTGTGTTATATCCAGTAACAAAATAGACCAATGGTTTAATGCTGTGAAAGTCGTATAAGGTGCATGTGTATTTCTACCTTTATTCATATGTTTATGTGTTTTTATTTGTATTTGTATGCTTTTCTATTAGACTATTATTATTTCTATGGAAATAAGTATGTCTGAAATAAAACGATGGATGGATGGATGAATGGCGGCAAAAGACGACGCCGGACAAGAATGACTTGCGGAATTGGATTAATGACAGTGAATACGCCTAATGGACTAATGCGGAAGACTATAGGCCTACACTCGAGAAGTACCGACACGCGAAGACAGGATTGGTTTGTATGGCGCTGTACCGGATGTTTTCCAAATCCGGCCTGAACCGGAGCCAGACTTACTAGCACACTCAGAAAAAATTCTCTGAGCAAGTGTGCTGTTAATATTTCTCAGTCTGCTCAATGCTCACATCAGTGACAAACATAAAACGGCTGAGCTACTACTCAATTTGTGCATCTGTTCCTTTTAATCGGTTCTGAATTGTACTTCAGAAATATGAATCGAGGCGCTTGTGACAGGTGACACAGCACTTATTCACAAATCCGACTGAATCCGAAAATCCGGCCAGAATTTCGGCTGGAGCCATACTTCAGCCGGATTTGGGAAAACGTCCGGATTTTGGCCAAAGTTGGAGTCAAAATCCGTCACAGCCATAGGTTTGTAAGACGGCCACATGAAGAACTTTCATTGATGCACCTAGATAAGCGCCGGAGGTATTATGTGTCCGGATGTGTGCGCAGTGTCTGTCTGTGATTACGTCCTTCTGTCGCGATGTTCCAGTACCACGCTGACAAGAAATTCATGCCATGCGTATGATAGAATGTGACGTGGCATGCATTAGTCGAGTCCTACACTTGTGGAAAGCGTGGCAGAGGCATACGCACTTAAATACATTCAAACTTGTAGTTTTCTCCTCAAACTGAACTCAACAAAGGAAAACGCATGAACAAATCAGAACGTTGTTTTCTGAAATACTAAACCAATGCATAAAGTCTGCAGTTACTCCAGCAATCAGCAACACAGCTATCAGCCAAAACGTCATTCCAAAAATATCGTCAACTCTCCGAATTAAACAATCTAATAATGTGACTAGCAAAACATCATCTACAGGACGAATCATATCTGACAACATACAACTGGTAAAGTACGCAAACAAACAGTAACAAATAAGCTAATTAAACAACTACAAAAATATATAATTATGCCTACAATGATACAAATCAGTAAATTTTACAACACACTGAATCATCACATAAATCCAACATTTGGCACAAAGACCAAAACAAAACTCACACGAGTGCATAAACAAGTGGCCAAAGTAATTTGGCGAAGACCGCATCGAATCCATGGGGAAATGAGGACTCCCATCTAACACAATGTTCCTCGGGTCTCAGAGAATCTCTACTCAGAGCAGAACCTCGAAATGTAAACCCGCGTTTGCACAGCGAAGCCGAGTGAAGCTGCGTGACAGTCAGACTGACAGACGCCAGGGATCATCGATCGCAATAGTCTGCATCTAATGCATTCCATGCAACCTAATAATGCACACACTATCTTGCAATCATGCCAACTGTCAAAACCATTAATATAAAACAACAGCACACGTGTAATTAAATAGATACGATAATGATGGTAGCTACATAAGAAGTTCAGACGTAACAGCAACAGATAATGACATCAACAACGAAGCAATAATGCCAATACTAAGAATAACAAAGCAGTTTGCACTAACACTGTCTCCTAATGATGAGGCAATATTGTCATAAATAAGTTTAAAAAATCAAATCATGAGCAAAATCCACAGTATACTGTTACAGAACAAAATGATGCCACAGACAACGTCTAAATAAGCAAAATAACATTATTCGTTCTAAACGTTGTACTGTCTGTGAAAAGAATTACCGACACAAAATCTGCCTCATGAACTGCAATGGTAAAAACTCTGTCACATAGTTCCTTTTCACAGCAAAGAGCACACCATATAGACTGCGTATTTGAAGAATCCTTTAACTTTTTAACTGCAATAAATTCACTCACACAAAAATATCTGCAGCCACTCTTAGTACTTACCATATTATGTCACAAAATGGTGAAATGCCGCTTTAATGCATCAAGCAACTGTGTCTTGCACTGGTGGTATTCTCTTATGCAAAAACCGCATACGACGATTGACCGCCGTGAGAAAGTTACATCTGGGAAGAACGCTGGTTGCTGACGTCGGACGCATTCTGTGTAATTGTTCTGAGGATGCTCTTGATGCCTTTGACTGCAGCCTGTAGATCACACATACAGTCAAAATACTGTGTATTTAAGCCAGGAAGTTCTGTTACTATATTTAAAATACGGCATCAAAACTTAGTGATTTAAATGCATAGAGCACACGAGGGACAATTGGATGGGCTTTTTCATCGACTAGTCTTATTGGCTGGATGATCTGCCAGTGAGGCTGCACAAGGTAAATGACATGATGATAATGAACAAACCGATATGATGCTAATGCTAACATGATTGAGCTACAAGCTCTCTTTTCTATACAAATGGAATGTGAATAACATGCAACAAAGCTCTCTGGTCTAGTTGCCATTTATGACTTCCAGCTAAGTGTGCTTGCCAATCGGAAAATACGGCTCTGACAGACTTTCAGGATGGCACGTCACCAGACCCACAGTGGAAGCGACTCCAAGGCCGACCTTGCCGCACCTGGCTGTCACATATACAGGAAGACACTGCCGTATCTCCCCTTCAGAGCTGTGAACATCGGAGGTTGCCAAAGGTCACCGTGGAGCAGCGCAACGACCTCTGACTATGAGTCAATGACGACGATGCTAGGATATGGAGCAGGCCTAAACGGTCTATTCTTGCACATCTGGAATCCACATATGGCTGTAGGGAGCAACTCCCTGTAGTGGCCTCTCATCAGATACAGACAAATGTTGTATAGTACAGACTTGTGGTTCTTGTCACGTGGCAAATACTTAATCAATCATGGATTTTTAGAGTGGTTCAAGTAATCTAATCACTTCAGGATCCACTGAAGGTGGGGGAATGATTTAACGGGGATCGACGATGATGTCAGGAAATGAGGCCTGGAAGAGGAATGTTTTCAGACGCTGACGGAAGGTAGAAAGAGACAGAGCAGAGATCAAGTTGTCCGGCAGACCGTTCCAAACGGTCGGTCCGGCGACTGGCATGGCCCGGCCGCCAACGGTAGACAGTTTTATAGACGGCACCAACAGAAGATTGGTTCGAGCAGAACGGAGTCGACGCCGACAAGGGAGATCTGCGACACGAACCAGCTGACTCAGGTATAGCGGCGCAGCTCCATGAGAGGCCTTGTACATAAGCACGGCCATCTTGAACAATACCCTCTCCTAGAGTGCATCCGCATTCCTATTGTCAAAACGTAGCTGACAAAGAATTTGCCAAAGAGAAATCGAAAGTCTACACCTTGAAGTTGGTGAGTTCATGTCCGGTAGACAGCGAGACTTCTCGACGAATGACAGACAGGTGGATGAGGAACGATGTCAGCGCAGACTGTAATGTGGCGCCGATACATCTGTCACCGATCAACAAACATCAGTAACATCACCACATGCACCTAGTATTTCACCACACAAATCTTACCACTGTCGGTGATCAAGCATTGCCGGTGGCAGGTAATTGCTGCCGCCTCTGGAACATACATGTAGTTATTACTAACCTTTGCTGGCACAACAAAAAAACCTTAAATAACCGTTTTTTCCCAAAAATAACCTTAGATAACGATCGGAAGCGTGACGTTATTAACTTATAGAATACCGTATATAATAATAAAACATCAATTAAACTGCAGAAAATGGGGCAGTAACTAGCTCTAAAATAGTGTGACTGGCTTAAGTACAGCTTTCTGATGCTCTGAGTGTTCCATGTTTGTAACATAGAATGCTCAATTGATAACTCAGATAATTATGAAAAAAAGTAATTTAAAAAAAATTAAATTACATTATTTCTGAAAAAGGTAAATAACCTTCTCGGCATAAATAACCTTAGAAAACCAGTTTTTTTCAAAATTATAAATAACACAGATAATGTCAGTAACAACTACGCTCTGGAACAGTATCACATTAGCACCGACGCTCGCCCATATTCCACAGACATCTCAAAACTCCTCTGTCTTCTCGTTCTTATATTCACACTGTACCCAACCGATTTTGACTGACTACACACCACGCAGTGCCATGGTAGCTAAGTAGTTTTATACATCAAGCCCACTATAATTTAATTTCAGGGGGTTGTAACATAATGGACTGCCTGACAAATGCAGTCATGATAACGATGCATGCATTATGTCAGCCAGACTTTTAAACACACCACAGCAAAAATACTGGCAAATTAAGACAAAACAAACAAAAAATGCATATAACTAACTGGAAAGCTGTTGACCAGCCTTAGAATAGTGCTTTTTCACTATAACATGAGGCCAAAGGCCATTTTGTGAAGGTTGCACTGGATGACCCCGTGCACACAGCACACAGCGTACACTGCACGCACCATCACCAATTTAACCCACGTGACAGACAGACTGACAGACAGTCGGTAATAACAGTCGGCATCTCATGCATTCGATGCAGCCTAACAATAGCATAGATGCTACAACCACCCACAGTGCAGAACAGAACAGTACAAAAGCAAAGGTAACGACGAAATACAGACAAAGCAAAGCAGTTACTGCAAGGGTGAAGCTAACCAACTTTATCTTAACGTTGTAAGTTATAACTTTGGTTGTTCACCAGCTAACAACATTTCAAGGCCTCCATATTGCAGCACAAACTACTCTTAAACAACACGAAGCTCAACTGTGGCTGACATGCCGCCCGAACGCATGTCGTATTCCCAACATTGCGTCCCGCTAGTCGCGATTTATTGGACGGATTTTCTGACTCGCAGTCATTCACCAGAGGGCAGCCATTGACAGCATATTGGCCGTATTTTCCTGTCTTTACTTACCCCTCTCCCATTTGACGCCCTCAAGAAGGGGATCCCCTCGAGCTATCGGTTCATGTTTGGTATGGGGTAACTAGAATGGCTGGGCTACAATCTGGTAAAAGTCGCATGATGATTGACTCAGTCGTTTGGGCACAATACATCAACGTGACAGACACACAGACAGCCACACAGTCACGTTGCCACAGCAACAGCCGCGCTAACGCACTGCATTCCGGTGGCAATAAAAAATGTAGAAAAGAAGAATTATTCTGAACAGTACTGATTGCTGACATCATTCCGAGATGTTGGCGTCTCTTGCCATCCACCAACATAAACATTGTACCATGCTTCTCCTGTCACCACAGACATTCACAGTCTACATTATGCGACATCAACTGTCTGTTTAATAATGTCTCAATCTGTCTACCACAAATTTTACAGAAACATTCAATTAATTGCTGCAAAAATGTTGTTAACTCACTGCAAGTGTATTTTGTTATCAGAACACTGTGATCAATAGCGATCATAAGCCCAACTGGGAAGGCCCAGCTGCCCCAGTGGTAGACAGTTTCACGGATGGCTCCAGCAGAAGGTTGCTCCGAGCACAACGGAGACAACGCCGACCAGGGAGATCTGTGCCACGAACCAGCTGACTTAGGTATAGCGTCGCAGCTCCATATGACATTATTAGTACGCCGCATCGAATGCATGAGATGCAGCCTATTGTTATCAATGTGCCGTGTCTGTCTGTCACGAATGCACCGAATGACCCGCATGGTGAATCCGACCTGAGACTGCTTCACTGTGTGGGGTCATTCAGTGCAGCCTTCGACAAATTACTTTGGCCACTTGTTACTATTGTCATCAACATTGTAAATACTCCTTATTTCTATAAGCCAAGAATGGAAAAAACTGAAAGAAAGAATAAAATAGAGAAATAAGGAAAACATAACATGCACACATTATCTGCACACAAAACCGCCTCTAGGCTAATCACAGCGTAAGGGTCCCAGTGTGACAAAAACCCAATCTGCTGGACCTATAAGCTGCCTAGGACATCGTGCAACAAGAGTATTGCACTGTGCTATAGTAACTAGAG
>Ga0126335_1000954_pt1 | contig 15273 bp, 11 predicted proteins | sample OlaspJWI45metaG_FD_108409 | JGI IMG/M metagenome (GOLD analysis project Ga0126335, IMG submission 108409) | Marine gutless worms symbiont microbial communities from Oahu, Hawaii - Olavius sp. 1 OAHU.JWI-45 metaG | ecosystem: Host-associated > Annelida > Digestive system > Unclassified | place... | reverse complement strand
GGTTTTTGTCACACTGGGACCCTTACGCTGTGATTAGCCTAGAGGTGGTTGCCTACAGTTTATATTGTAACACAGTGGAGTGGTTCTGGTGGGACTGAAGCCTATCTCAGTGGCCAACTGGCTACCTTCAGTGCTTGGACGCTGTTGGTTGGGTCATCTGGTCTGTAAAAATCGTCCCCGAAATGACCTATAAAGTGTCGAGTGGGACGTTAAACCTCTGCTCACTCACTCATATCCAAGTTTGAGAAAAAGCTTAATGCATGTGCATGTCAGCTGCTACACAACTCAATGCTACAATGCTGGGACGGACCAAGGAGATACAACCTTGTACCATCTTGCATGGCAGAGGTCGGCGTTTTTCGGTCATGTCACTATGTTGGATGTGACAATGGACCATTCGAGAGCACTATGGACCGTCATGAGAGGGTTATCGAGCCACTGGAAGTGTCTTCTGGCCAATGTAGACATATATTGGATGTACACTATGAAGACCTGAGTGTGCTCAGCATCAGCCTGCACACTGCATGGAAACAAACACGGGACTGTGAACAGTGACAATGAACTGTGGAAGCAGCTGTGGGACCTGCTCCTGATAGATACGTTATGATGTCATATTGCTGTAGGATGTGCCGCCAAAGCTGATGCATGCATTAAAGGAGGCACAGGAATTGGTGAGTGACCATTTCAAACGTTACATGGAGAGACTTCGTTCCATTGACCCACCATGTGTTCCATTCCTTGGTATGTTGCTTCTCAGTGTACTTGGTGTAAAACTGAGCTGTCTTTGCTCGGATCTTTGAAATGTCTCCTTCTATCGTTTACATGTTGATGAAAAGCAAGTATGGACCACTAAACATTTTGTTTAGGTTGGTTAAACATTTATATCATTTATATTGTGGCAAGAACCAGAAGAAGAACCGAACAAGCTTCTTCTGACGAAGAAATTCTGACTTCTCTGATGTTCTCTGATGGAGACCGAAACGTCCAGTTAAAAATTGGAGGGTTGTGTTAGATGTAGTTATTTAATGTAAGTGTGGACCTCGTTGTGCAGTATTTACTTGCATATTTTGTGTTTCACCAGTATTGGTGATGATGGAGCTGTATGCTGTTTCATAGACATTGATTTTTTGGTTGATTTTTCTTTGCATTCTGGAGTTTTAGCATCATTTAAATATACTGTTCTTAGTTTCTTGTTTGCTGTTGCACTGTTTAAACAGTGTTTGCACTGTGTAGTCATTATGACAGTCATAGTGCAACATACTGTAGACATTATTGCTTCCGGCAACTGTGTTGTGTCTTCAGGCATGTACTTGACCAACATATTACACACTGAGGAAGGAAATCCGGACTTTCTGCCCAATAAGCCGCCGGGCATTATAAACTTTAGTAAACGTCGTAAAGTGGCTGAAATCACTGGCGAGATACAGCAGTACCAGTACCAGCCGTACTGCCTCACCGTGGAACACAGCATTAGGGTAACTGTTGTCTGTTTATTGCACCTCATAGGGGCATGGTAATGCTTTCAGTCATGTGTGCGTGTGTGTGTCCTGTACACTGTCTACCGGCTTTGAATTTTTACTGCCTTGATAGAGAAACTATATTTTTGGCCTGCAGCTGTATATCCTAATAATGTCTAGGTCAGGTTTGAGTATGCTAGTTAGATTATCGGTAGCTGATTAAAATTTTGGTTTATGTCTATATATTTCTTGTGACTGATGACTGATTGATTATTTGAGATTAAGAGACTGTATTGGCATTATATCCAGTGTTTGTCGCTTGAAAGCCATATTCCGTATATCAGAGCTGTTCGTTGTTGTTGTGGTGTGCAGCAGTATTTTGAAAACCTCGACCCCCTTGGCCAGCTTTCAGACAAAGACTTTGTCGACTATCTGTACAGCAAGTCGTTGGAGATTGAGCCACGAAATCAGAAACCTCCTAAATTCGTGAGTAGATGAGCCACTTTTACTGCAGATATTTTGTTAATTAGTATGTCTTTGCTGCAAATCTATATGTTGACAGCGCCCCGACATTGGGCACTTGACACTGTATGATTTCTTGAGCAGACTACACCTTTTACATTGGACCAGATCTGAGGCCACCAAACAGCTCAGACCTCTGGTTTACTACAAGATCTGGGGTGTCATCCAGCAGCGAGTTTATTAGTTGCAAGTGCATAACATTGACAAGCAGAAGCAGTGCTTGCTTTGTGTTTGGCGTTGCATGGATCATTGCATCCTAGTGCATGTGTGTGGGCAGATGTGGACACGAGCAATATTATGATAGTATTAATATCATTATAGTCATGTGACAGGAAATGTTTCATTTTTATTACATAAGATATGATTTTTGAGTTGTATCTTTTGTAACGTTTAACAAATGTAAACATTTTTCCTTCCCAACAACAGCAACATACTTAAGGTGCAGTGGGCATGTGGCTTTTATTGCGAATTTTGTGATCTTTTCAGTGGCGAATTTAAGTTTGGCAAAGTTAAGGCTGATTATAATCGAATAAGTCTTAGAGTGCTATGTTTTTTGACTCACCCGGTAGGTGTTGACTGAGTGTGCATTTTTTATCATTATATGGAACATACTGCAAGTGTAAATGTCACAACTGATGTGCAGTGGTGCAATGCTGCAAGTTGTTGCTGTTTCAGGAAAGAAGACGGGAATACTCTCTCAAGTCACCCGGCATCAAGCCACAGGCGTCCGTATCGACGCGACACAACGCCGTTTCTAGTCAGCAGGGTATTTCCAATGTAATCAATGGCAGTCTCAGTGGTGGAGGTTCCACGAGCAGCATGTTTGGCAGTGCGAGTACGCTGTCAAGCCGGCGGCGAGTTCCTGGGAGTCTGCCGCCGCCGATGACCAACGACAGTCAGTCGTTGAATGCCGTCGATGATGAAATGGACATGGACAGTTTGTCGTCTGGCTCTACGCCAATGACGACGCCGACGACGACCGATAGCGAGTTTAACATGGAGGATGACTCAAGTGTATTCAAGGCTACAACATCATCTTCCACGTTCATCATTGCATCCAGTTAGTCTTTATCACCATTCTGTTGTGTTAGGCCAGTGACACGGCACTCAACATGTAGTTACAGAGAATACAGAGTTGCACATTTGAAGGTCATCTATGCAGTCATTTGTTCCATTTGCAATGAAGGGCAAGTAAGTTTTAAAACAAGTTTTATTTCATATTGCAATGCATATATTATACCAGCCATAGTAAGATCGCGTGTGTGCGCGCATACTATTTGTATTGTATGTGGTTGCCCATGCTGACTAGTGTGTAGATTTGACCGTCACAAAGTACTGAGTGACCCGTAACGAAAGTACTGACTGTCACGAAGTACCGAGTGACCCGTTATATCAGACAGTTGTTATAATGGTAAAAAATACTTTCTTCCGGTGTTTTAGACGAACAGCTTTATATCGGACAATTGTTATAATGGTAAAAATACTTTATTCGGGTGTTTTAGATAGATAAATAACAAATAAGCTGTAACATGTGCCTGAAGATTAGATCTGTGCTCACATTTTAATACAAATGCTACAGGTACATAATATATTACTAAAGAGGTGTAACTTACCTAATATTCTACAAACAGCCAACATAATACTTAAAAACATTTCCCTGTCGCCATCTGGTGACTGTCGATAAACGTTTTGTCAAATTACAGCGCATTCGAATTATATGAGTCACTTCAACCTTATCGTAGAAAAAAACACATCGACATAGAAGCAACGAGAAACAAGATGCCGAAGTAATTTAGAGATAGCCACATCGAATACGAGCTGCAATGAGGCGCTTCTAATGAGCTTCGCTCACGGTCTGCGACCGGAGTTTAGGTTTCCTGATGGGTTATTATGTTAAGTTGTATTACTGTGCGCCCGTATCTCTGTTAGGCTGTAGACTGTCACAGACACATACAGCAGTGTGACATATTTGTAAGGAAGAAACGAACAGTTATTGAATCATTTTGAGATGTGATTTTATCAGCGTATCTCTCAGTCAGGAGGCTGTGCATCATCAGCCAAGTGTAGGCACTCCAATCTACGTTCAGAGTTTTAATATCAGACATTCTTGTATGATGTGAGTAATTGTCTGTATTGGACAGCATTGGCATTTGTCAGTTGAAGAGAGGCAGCATTTGTAAGTCAAGTAGCACATTGTCCTTGACTGGTGCGAAACCAATTCAGCATCAACAGACACCACAGTTGGCGAGGAAGATGGAAACCCAGTGGTTAGATAGTAGTGTCACACTGTTGCACACTAGTGTTTTGTTGACCAAAAGAGCCGGATGCCAGTTGGGGTCAGACCAGACCAGATTGGGCATTGTGAGGCGAGTTGTTGTGTGATATATTTGAAAATGTCATAATACACTGGCCGTTCATGGTGAGCTTCAGTCTTTGCTATGGTTCACTGACGACGTGATGTGATTGTGTTGTGGTGCAGATGCTGACAGGATTAGTGTAAGTTCTCGCTACTCAAGCACATCTACCCTCTGTCCGAGTGTTGCTGAGATGCCACTTGGTGCTAGTGATGATGCCCCGCCGCCATTACCACCTCGTCAACGACGTCGCGGCTCATCACATGGACCTAGCTTGTCAATGACTGACTCGCTAATGAGTCCACCGCCGCCGACACAACTGCTCCCACCACTCCCCACCGACGACTCTACACCGCCCATTGTACCACGCCGTCCTGACCTTGTACCGCCGCCACTCCCACCACGTCGGTTGGTCCATGACCATGGTGTTCCTCCCAGTCCGTCTGTGTTTGTTGCCCGTCGACACACTGTTTTGCCCAGCCATGCTGTCACATCTGTGGCAGCCACACAGGACGCCGACGCGCCACAGTTACCGCCCAAAACCTATCGACAGTCTCAGCAGTGTCACGTCGGACAGAGCAGTAGCTAGCATTGTTCATTCTTTCACTGTCTGATTGCTGTCGCTTGCTCGAATGTCATCGTGTCCTCATCGTCAGAGAATTATTACGTATACAACAAGAGTGACACAAAGGTGGATCAATCCTTTTGAGCCAATCTTCGTGTGAAAGCTGAAAATAAAATACCGTATACACTCGCGTATAAGCCGTCCCTCATATAAGCCGACCGCCATTCCCACCGCCAAAAACCTAGCAACAGTAGTGATTCGCGTATAAGCCAGTAAGCAAAACTGACGATGAACGAGTACCCTAGATGTGTGCCTTGATAATGCATGATTGTCAATGAGTGCACAACGACTAAAGCATCATGCAGCCTAGCGTACACGTGACAGTTTTATTGCACTGATCACAGAAGTGGAATGCCTACAGTACATAACGTGACGTTGTCAGTCATGTCAGCATTTGGCCTCTGCTCGTTCAAAGCCGCTGAAGTCGTCACCAGATGCACCCGAGTCGTCGCCAAACCCAGCGGCAATTAAACTGTTCATGCGTTAGTTCAGTACAGTTGTCATACGTTGAATGACGGCCTTGCATGGTGGAATGGTGTCAAGTTACAACGACTGACTTAAATGTTATGCAGCAGCAGAAGTCAGTCCATGTGTGGTCGACCCCTCAGCCCGTGGCTGCTCAATCTCCCAGGCATTTGTGTAGTTTTAATGGCCTACTAATGGTCCATGCTGTGTATGGCACACACACAGAGTGAGCATCATTGAGACATAGCAGTGATCCTGAATGTTGACTCTGGCTGTGTGGCATGACCCACATATAAGCCAACCCCCACAGATTTAACGTCCATATTCAGCCCAAAATTGTCGGCTTATACACGAATATATGCGGTAGTGCACAGATTCCAGCATAGACCTTAATAAGATGTACAGTAATTGTGGAAAATGGTTTGGAAAGAAGTAGGTTAATGCAGCATCAAATTTAAGTATTTCAGTCATCATCATCATCATCATCATAAGCAAGCTTCAGTCTGAAGCGTAGCTACCTCCACGAGTCATCTCCATGCTGTGTGATCCTCTGCACATCTCCTGGCAGAATAGTATCTAGTGTTGGCAGGTTGCAGGTCAGACCCAATGGAATGTACTTCCAGTCCTTTAGCAGACCTTGCGAAATAGTCTGTGGAGCGTGGGCCTTGTCAAGGCAGCTGGGTATTCTCACCAGATATCTGAAAGTTTGTATTCTGTATATCGTGAGGTCCTAGAACCCCGTTTGGCTGCACTGTGCTGTGTATTAAGAGTAGGCATGAATACCCACGAATGGCAAAATATTCTGTGTTGTTAATGAGTGACAGCTGAGGCTACTTAAACAGAACACTAGCCTACGAGTCTTTGCTTTCACAGATAAGCAGGTAATAGTGCAGGTACAAATGGTCCATTTACCATAAGCGTCATACTACATAGTTATGTGCAATACGTTTGAGTTAGTATCATGAAGAGATGCTGTAGCAAGGGCATCTCGCCTCAGTTTTGTGTGTGTTGTAAGTGATTATTATTATTGCATGTTTTATAGAGGTAAAGGTGAGATGCTCTTGGTGCACTCTCCAGTTGTGGCTGTGTGTTAAGAAATGTTTGTTACAGCAAACAGGGACATTGCAGATGGACATCCCACCTAGTTTCCACGTTAGGATGGGGAAGAAATGGATGTTGTTATAATAGATATTAATATATTATTAGGCTGCATTGAGTATGAGATGCACACTATTGCGATCGATGATCCCACTGTCTAAGTTTGTCACATGGGCAGGCTGAGCAAAAACCGCTCAACAGATTGATGTCCTGTTTGGTGTGGAGGCTCCTGGGGACCCAAGAAATATTGTATTAGATGGGGGTCCCCATCCCCCATGGCAAGGGGGAGGGGTTTCAATGTGGCCTTTGCTAAATTACTTGCCCACTTCTTAGATGTTAGGCCTGCGATGCTCTGATTGTTTCAGTTATTAAATCATCTTGTGCAAAATGCACTCTGTTATAGGCCGTAAAAGTAAAACTAATAAGCAGAGTTTGATTTGACATTTTGCCAGCTGTGGTCAGGATGTTAAGTGGTTGGGAAAGGTGTGGACTCCGGGAGAATTCAGCAGTGTGTCCAAGGGTTGGGAATGTAGAATTTTTCTAGCAAGGGTTAAATCGAGCTCTGCTAATAAGTGGCATAAACTGGGTAAAGCTCAGAACTAGTTTAAACAAATCAAAGCATCATGGCTAACTTTGCTGCTAGACTGCAGGGCATCGCAAAATACGTTTCTTGGCAGTTGATAAAAAGTTTGTATTTGTTGTGCCAACAGCTAATTCTAGCATGCTTTTTGACTGCAAAATTAAAACCTGTTAGCAACTGTGCCCATTCTGATGTCTCTTAGTATCTAAACGGACAGAGGGTAAGTTGCAGAATTAGTGTTCGGCTGTCACATTCAGATGTGTTGAAAGCTGCTACGAGAAGCACCGGAACATGCGTTTGGTGCAATGCAGACATTGTCAGCGTAACAATGTGATTTTATCGCTCAGTCACCGTTGTGTATGTATTTGTCTGTTGATAATGTACCGTATTAAATGTTTTTAGACTGCACGTATGCCTTACGCCATTGTTGTCTTTCATTATGTACATGTATACCCAGCTCCAAGCAGTAGCAGTACTGCTGCTAATACTGAGGTGTAACTCGACATATAAAAATGGACCATTGATTTTGACATGGCATATAAAGTTCACACATTTTGTAGTTATGTTTCGATACGTAAAAATTGTAAAAAAAAAGTACAAAGTCTCACATACATGATATACAAACTAAATACTGCCAGTAATCGTTTATTGTTGTACAATGGTGTTGTGTTACGTCGACGGCGGAGGCTGTGCTTCATATGACCTTGCACATCAGCTGAATCGGCGCTCATCCACATCATGTTGGCCAGCCAGCTGATGTGTGGCGTCTGATGCTATTTGGCCCCCCAAGTTTTCACATTTCCCCCACCCCCGATTTTTCACACCTTCTCAAAGAGAATAAACGTCGTTTTGCAGCACATTAGGTTACTTCGTAATAAAAAATTGAAAGAGAAGGGGGAGGTAAACGTCGTCACCGCAAGAATGCCCTGCACAACCGCATCATGCTTCTGTTACTGACACTGCCTCTGGACCGGCAGTCGGTTGATTCAGCCACGCTGGTTCTGTCACTGATGATCTCTGGAATATATATATATCTGATATGATGGCAGTTATCAGGCGAACATTACGACGTTTGTTATTATGGACTCGATGACGATGCTGAAGCCAACAAGGTAGACGAACCATGTCTTTTGGCGTGGAATGCCGCCTGTTCTTGCCAATATCACCTGCAATACATACATTCACTGTACTGTGTAGACTGTCAGTACAGTACAGTCAGAATTTCGAGAGCAATATAATAAACAAGTGTATTAAAGACCCTCTGCACTGTGTCAAAAGCTGGTAGAACACAGCAAAATTTAATCACTGAGTCGCTCAACTTGCAGCTGCAAAGTACAGGAGATGCTGCAGGGAAGCATCTTGTGGGAAAATCTCGAGTGAAAGTAATATTTCTAAATCTAAATACACGTACGGTCTTGAAAATGTTGATACAAGGTCTTCTCAAGAGACTTTGGACAAGTGACATGAGAACAATAGCAAGACCTCGACAAACTGAACTGGAGTGCTCTTGATGTTACTTGAAACAATGAGACCCAAGACATTGGTCTCGACTAGCAGTACATGTATTTAGTTTCTACAGTATGCACGTAACTTTGTAGGACATATTACATTTACACATCAAAATATAACTACAAAATGCATGGACTTTATATGCCATGTCAAGGCTGACAGAAGTAGGCCTACATATTGAAGTACATGCTACAGAGTGTAAACGTAGTCATCCAGTGTATTCGTGTTCGTTGAACTGATATTGCCGATGCCTGTAGACAGATATAGAATGATAACAGTAAAACATTAAACTGCGGTCACACCACCCGTGCTCACGCCCTGTGACACAACATTATTCTACTGAAGTTGTAGACCATACCATGATGATCTGGACGACAAGCAGACCGACGAGGGCTATGCCAAGCAGCAGGTTCGACGAACTCTTCGCTGTGCTGCGTACAATGCTCAGTATCAGCGAAATCTACAACATTTCACTTACGCTACATGTAGAGCACTGACTGCGCACTGTATGTAATGCAAGCAACGTGTATAGCACCAAAGGGTCGTCAGCAGAGCTGAAGCTGTGGACGCTGGTGATATTTTTTTGGGGGGGGGGTATGATATAGAACTCGACGAGGTAGTACTGTAGCGTATGCTTAACTGAGAAGACGGGACTGACGGACTTATTTTATCAGCTGTCAGAAGTCAGGAGTTATAGCGACATTCATTGATATACCAGTGGGGTTAATAAGTAATAGATAACTGGTATTGTAATTTCTATTACCGCAACTGTTGTCGACACAATGCCGATGAAGACTCCAGGTATCAGCTTCTACAAAACGTATACATTGGTGTTTATTTATACAACTCAGCCAAGTGGTCTTTAAAAAGCCAAACGGCAGCAAACAGAGCATTCCAGTAGTGCAGAGAGGTGTGATATTACTTAACCCGAGTTGGCACCTTTCTGGCAATAGTGCAGTATTTGATAGCCTATTCTATCTTCACTGCAATTCGTGTGCAGGACATGTAACTGTAGGTGTAAAAAAGTAAAACTTCTCACGAAAACCGCCGATACCAATTCCAATGAAACGTTTAAATAAAAAAAGCATGAACACATTTCGGTGAAGATGCAAAAAGCGAATGATTTCCAGGCAAACTACACCGTATTCCGACGTATATATGCTTTACCTTGGTGAGTGCAGACTGTTTTGGACGTCCTGGGATCGGCTGATGTCCAGACTGAGGCGATACTGTAGGCCTGTTTGTCGGACGGTCGCCGACGTTGTGCAGCTCATCCATTGCCGTAGCCGTAAGCACAATAACCACTACCGGTACTATACAACTACGGCGTTTTGCGGTTCAGGTGTGAAGCCAGCGCTAAGTACAAATAATTGGCCTACGACCTGCTCACTGCCCCGCAGTGCTGTATGCCTGCAGATACTGCATTGACAGACGACAAAACTGCATTGGCGCACGATCACTACAACAGAGCTAGTAAGCCTATTCGCTCTGACATGCATGAGGCCCGCTTTAGTTTTTATGTAGTAGGCTAATGTCACTCATAAATAAATCTGGCGATGAATACTCCTAACAAATGAGTTCCATGACGCGTTTTTAAGCTTTATCTCGTAGGCCTAATAAACGCACATGGCTAGGAAAACAGACCGTGTAGCAGCTGCATACAAACTTACCAGATCCACATGTCTCACAAGATTGCCTAGCCTAAGTCTACAGTCATAATGGCAAAAATGTGCACGGTATCTAAAAGAACAGAACAACATGTGATGTCTGAACTAGACACTTGCATAAACTGTGCAGCACAGCAGACCTTCCAGGGACAAGTCATCGCTGGTGAAAAACCACACAACTTAAGACTTGGAACACAGTACACAGTGGAATGCCATCACCAATAAACAAACATTCTAAAGCAAAAGGTCAAAGGTAAAGATCACGAGGTCAATACATTAGCTGCTGGTGCTAACAGCCATAGGAAGCCACAGTATTGGCAAGTATATGTTCTCACCGTAACAAAAAGCTATGTCTCTGATAGCAACTACACTGTAGTATGCAAGACTGCTGCACTCCACATCACGGCAGTTTCAAATAATATGGATGGGATCTTCACAGTACTACTCACGCCTATGTATGTTTATGCTCAGTAAAGAAAAACAACACAAGACACCAAGTTTCATCTCAGTGCACTTGCAACAGTCAATGTGGAAAGAAGAAACTACCAAACTTAATCTACCTTACTCAAGACATACAACTCAACACTTATCTAACCTACTACTTCAAACAAGTATGAACTCTTAAAAGACTTAAATCCTCTCTCTGCCCCACATAGTTCCATAATTTCAAAAACTGGATATTGCTACAAAGGCCTTAAATACGAGTCACTAGCACATATGAAAAGGAAGAAAACTGGTTTAGCATTATAATTACATGTACAAATATTTTTGCATTAACATATCAATGTGCTAATTTTATGATCAAATAACAATAATAAGGTAAACAACTAATATTAATCAGTACTGCAAAACAAAATTTAACGAACATGTTCTCTATATATCGAACGATATCAAGTTATTGATAACTGTCAAATAAATCTACACTACACAAAACTGACACATATTTACATACACATGTGACAAAATGCAATACATGATATAACAACTTTGGCAATATAATGAATAGTCAAAAAACAATCACATTTTGCAGTTTCACATCCATTATTGGCAGAGTGTTTCACAAATGAGAAAAATCAAAATGACTAGAACATATAGAACACCCTTTTTGTTATCAAAAATGTGGCAGACAGACTTTTCCTGCAAATAACTCTGATACAACGGTTATCCAGAGTGCAAGGACAAAGAATATGTATGAGATGCCAACATGGTAACTGCTTGGTAGCTGATACGGCTCTCCGCCAATCTGATCCATGTGAAAACCAATCGGAAACAAAACTGCTGCCAAGCAGAACAGAACCACTGCAAAGACAAACAGTTGCAAGCAATCAGTTATTAATGACGAACCATGTCTGTAAACTCTGATGTCCAGTGGACTTTTTCAGTCAGGCTCAAGTGGCCGGAGACGTGCCAAGCTGTCTATCTGCTATCTCTCTTGACAAGCTGACCAAGCTTGTGTGTCATAACTATCATTATTCGGTACTAATCTGATTTCGAGGAAGACTCTATATACTGCTAATGCCCTACTCTAGTTTTGCATGCAAAGTTAAATATATTTTACAAACATCTTTAATACGGTCCATGCCACCTAGACACTTAAAAGTTGAAACTTCAACAGATGTACCTAAGAACTTCGCCCATTCATGTTCATTTACTTAGAAGTACTAATGGCATTTCCAGAATATGGAACCAACCCAACACTAATAACACACAAACAGAAAACATACAACTGTTACCATGTAATGATGTTACAAATTACAATGTTCAAGTATACAGGTAATATAACTATAACTCACTTGCAAGAAAACCAGACCATCTGGCAAAACGCATGATGCGGTATCTCCAATAAGAGAAAGCAAGCAGCACTATGGTGATAGTAACACATGTAATGCCAACAGCTATGAACACAAATGTCAACATCCACTCCGGTCGAATGCTGTCAGGTATGAAACACTCAGCTGTCCGGTTGTAGATTGTTAAGCATGTCTGGATCAAGCCAATATGTGTATTGCCTGCACACATCAAAAACTGCAATGCAGCAGTCCATATAAACTGCGCATCGGCACACCGCCACACTGGCCGAATCAAATACACGTGTGTCAATTATTTCAGGTATCTATAACCACGTCTTTAAGGTTAGGGTTAGTGGTACAGGGTTAAGGTTAGGATTAGTATTATAAAATTAGGGTTAGTGTTAGGGTTATGAGCTAGGGCCGATTTGCCAGTTTGACCGATGCACGGTTAATACTGACCCCAATGCAGGTGAAATGATTTGCACTGAAATTCCAGGGGTCAGCCATTCCACGGTCTTCACTAATTCTAAGACTGGCACTAACTCACTCTAACCATAAACCTTAATTCTATAAGCCTGACCCTAACAGTAAAACTGACCCTAACCCTAACCTGGAATGGTAGACCACCAGAATGCGGGGCTGTTATTGGTTATAATAAAATTCCAGTAGATTTTTTACACTGTTTTTGCCTGCTGATCCTGTTTACTCCAAGGATGTGGAGTTGTGATTTTTTGGCATAAAGTCCAATTTCCAACTCGGGCCAAAAGTTGTATTGCAAATCTGATTCCAGAACTTGGGCATAGGCAAATGAAACCTGTCTGTCTATGCCTAGGTTTGCCAGATCTCCCGTATTTTACGGGAGATCCCGTATTTCAGCCCCCATCTCCCACCTCTCGGAAGGAAGCCACCGGGGAGATCAAATGTCCCGTCTTTGATAAACCAAATTTAGAAGCATTGCAAATCGAAACTACATTACGTTTCTGGCATGATAAACAAAAGTCATTTACGCAGAAAACACTCTGGGACTGTCATCAGCAGCAGCCAGGTGCAATGCAAAACAGAAAAGCAACTGCACTACTTACTTACTAACATGAGTTAAGCCGAGAGCATTTCTACTGTTGTTTACAATAGTGAGTCATCATGAGTCGGGTAATCACTGTGTAATTAAGTAAGTTCATCAAATAATCAGAAGTCAATCAAACTGCTGGAACTTGGGACACTCAGGTGACAATGTGATATGAGGCTTTGTGTAAGCTATTGTTTAGTGTACTGTACACTCTCTATAACTTTGTCAAATGTTAACGGATTTTAAATTTTATTTTACCGCTGGAAAGAGTATGAAATTTGCTACAAAATTCATGTCTTACTTTTCATCTCTTCATATTGCTACACTCATTTGGAAAATTAAAAGTTCAAATCTATTGCAGTTATAGAAGAAAATGCAAACAACGTGCACTTTTAACTCACCATAACTCACTCCTCCAATGTTGATATTTTTTTATGTGTAAAGTATCGAGACTATTACTTATGGATTTAAATTAAAATTTTTCATTTGATTACTTTTTTATTTACTGACTTTGGCAATTAATTTGTGACATCGGAAATCGTCATTGCAAACATCACTGCAGTGTTTGTGAAGTTCACAAAGATGTCTTATAGATGTACACGTGGAGGAATTAAATCGGCACATTTAGCAATTTACTGTGTTTGCATTTTCTTTCATAACTGCAGCATATTTGAACTTTTAATTTCCTAAGGTAGGACAGCAACATGCCTAAGGCGAGGTGGGAAACCGTGGGAAGTATGGTATAAATTTTGTAGCAAATTTCATACTCTTTCCAGCAGTGAAAATTTTTTTAAACGGTTATGATTTGACAAAGTTAGAGAGAGTTAAAAGTGCAAAGCTTTTTTTTTTGGGGGGGGGGGCGCAGTGTATAATTACAGTCAAACCTTGTTAGCTCGCCACCAGTGGTACGTGGCCATATTGTGGCGAGAGGTGAGTTGGCGAGTTAACGGGTGGGCTGTAGGGTAAACATGGGAGCACACTTACACCTAGGCCTACAGTATGACCAGTTGCATGAGCAAGTCCTTTTTATTACCAAAGTGTGTACTGTGTTATTAAACCATGCACCAAACACTATCACTGTTACACATGTTTGCAACTTAGGACTACAGAACAGTGCCTGCGGCAAGTCACAGATCAGATAGGCCTATAAGAGATAGGCCTAGCTGTCTATTTCTTGGAAACAGCAGCACATTTAGCCTACATAAGCAAGGCTTCACTGACATGTCATTCACTGTGCTCTGCTCAGTGGCTCAACTATTCACAGCCTGTATGAGATGTTAGCTGACAACTGCACACCACCAGCTCATCACTGTTGTTGTCTGATGGGCTGACTGCAGTTAACAAGTTCTGCTAAACTCCCATTGTGTGCACTAGTGTTAGACCGATACTGCGTATCGGTGAGTACTCACTCGTTGCCTTACAGTATCGGCGAATATGATATATCGGTTTGCGTGTCTCTGCCGATACCGATACGCCCGCTGCGATAACGATCAACAGCAATCTGACTCGGCGACTGAAACACATGGTCCGCGTCGACAGAATGTGACTACAAATGAGGCCGGCATTTCTATTCACGTTCCGCCATACAGACTGCAGGTGTGACACGAGTAGACATCAAAGGCACACCGCCGCCCTGCATGCTGCGCGGTGCTTCAATTATAGATACGCCAGGCAAACGCATGCCAGCGTGTCAAAGGGACAGTCCGGCAGTTGAAGTCTGACTTTGCCTTGTTTTAAGCAAGCAAGCATACATTATGTATCCACCTCACGTTCAATGTTCAGATGCCGCGCTACACGCAGACCACATAGGCCTATCAGTCTTGCCTACAAACGCACATATAAAGCTTCCTTTACACAGACTAGCCACAGTTGTCACTGATCATCTGTGTTATGTTAAGCGATGTTAACCTACACTACCTGACCTGACTAGCCACAGTGAAAATGTCTAAGCGACCTGCGCAATTTGGAACGTCGTCAGCGAGCAGAACTCTGTGGAGGCGGAGATCGACCGATTCGTCTCCATGACCCCGGTGGACCGCAGCAAGTTTGCAACAGCATGCGACTGGTGGCGTCACAACCACCACCTATATCCCAACGTCGCGCGTGTTGCCAAATGCTACCTGTGCGCTCCGCCGACGTC
>Ga0126335_1000953_pt1 | contig 15282 bp, 7 predicted proteins | sample OlaspJWI45metaG_FD_108409 | JGI IMG/M metagenome (GOLD analysis project Ga0126335, IMG submission 108409) | Marine gutless worms symbiont microbial communities from Oahu, Hawaii - Olavius sp. 1 OAHU.JWI-45 metaG | ecosystem: Host-associated > Annelida > Digestive system > Unclassified | place... | reverse complement strand
TGTGTGTGTGTGTGTGTATATATATATATATATATATATATATATATATATATATATATATACTGAATTAAAATTTTGACACACAGCACTACCATTAGAAGTAGATAGATATATATATATACAGATATGTATATAGATGAAATCTATGAAAGGGAGTACATGTGTATGTCTGTGTGTCTGTATGTTCGCGCTGTGAGCAGTGCTCATAACTCGGGAATGGGCAATTGTCTCCAAATTTTCAGGGTAGCTTCAGGGTGCCCCTGGGATGGTTTAAGGCACAAAAAGTTGGGGTAGGGGGCCAGAAAACTGGCATTTTTGATATCTCATGGCACCCGCTGTCCAGACGCCAGGTGAGTGGGCCCAGGCCTACCACTGAGGTGGTGGCATTGCAGGCTTGGGCCTAAGATGGCCTGACAGTACATTCAGCAGTGTAGAATGGGGCGGCGAGGGATGGGGCACAGGGGCGAGGCTAAAACTTGGCGTACGGGTAATGCCAGTCTAGACTAGTCATTGGGCACTGGACAGGTGGGCATATAGGCGCAAACGTGAGCTGGAAATCCTGAACCTGGAATGCTCTGGTGCTAACGGGCCGACAATCATACACACATTTATGGGAAGCGGGGCCCCTGGGTGGGCGAAAGGTGGGGATGGGGCTGCTTATGTAATGCTCGACTGGGTGGGCAGAATGGCTAGTATTTAATATAACTGAAGCTTGTCTGGAAAGGTTGCTGCAACTAGTTGTACAACTGTTTGCGCAAGTGTGTTGTTCTGTTAATGTTTAGGTTCGCATTCTTCCCGCATTTCTGACACATCTTCAACATATGTTCGCGGTGAAGAAAATCTTCGGGTAGTTAATAGTTGTTTGTTATAATTGTATTTCTCTAATTAATTTACTATGCTCATTGTGTTGGAACAAAACAAAAACTTATTTGGAAATTGTGCTGGCAATATGGCGTCTGAACATTCTTTTTTTACAGCATCATTTGTGGCACTTGAGGAAGGAGGCAAAATGATCGAGTGGTTTTAGTTATGAAGAACGTTCTAAGATGTTCTCTGTCACGTTTTATGTGCACTACTGTGGACAGCTGTGATGCTGCTAACAAATTTTTGATGGATTGATTGATGGACGGACAGATTAATCAACTGATTGATTGATTGAAATCATTTCTGATGATGTGACGGCAGGGTTGGAGGCCGAGAGGACAGTCTTTGGTGTTTGATCATCGACTGGAAGTGGAGAAGCTGACCCATCTGGAATTGGTATTTCAACTTCTGTACATGTTACGTAGTAATAGTGTTAGTATCCTAGTGATACAGCAATGTACGACCCGTACATAAACATCTGATGTTGTAAGTAAGTAAGTAAGTAAAACTATATTATAGTGCACCATAAAGCTGACCTAGCCAGCTTAATCTGCCGCACTCGTAGTCATCAAACCGTTGTCCTAAAACAAAAATCCAGGGTAGAGCTAGGGTTGAAGTCAGGCTAGGCGATGGATGTGCTGTCAGTACGTCATGGGTTGAACTTCCAGCTACAGCACCGCACCTCAGTAGAAAACTTGGGCAAGTTATTTGCAGTAATGTGACTGTGTCACCAGGTTGTATATTATAATTTGGTACTGGTTTAAGACTAGGAAGTAGGCAGACACACCACACGATATTGTAGCTTCGTATCTGTGGTCTCACAGGCTCACAGTGTGTGAGCTGGTGTCTGGCTAAGGGCTATTAATAGAGAGATTAGCACCACCCAGTGGAAGGACTTTTTTATACGCAGCCTAGTATGGCATTTTGTAGAGGATACTAGCAATGATCTGGTTCTTCTGACAGGAGACATATCTCAAAACTGATTCTGTGGGAGAATACTGGGTTCATAATCCCACTATGCTTGGTACTTAGTAGTGGTGCATAGGATTGCATTGTCAACTGCAGGTAGAGAAGGTTCGTCAGGTCCTACTACTGAAAGATAAACTTATCGCTGACCAGCGTATGGATGACGTCCGAGCTTTGGACTGGAATCTCTTACTTACTGGAACTGAATCCAACAACGACAACGATGACAATGACGATGATAAATATTCATTGTTGTCTCCAAAGGAGCGTCTTCGGTGTGTGAGTGAGATGGAAAAGTCTGTAGACAGTTCGGCTGTCATCGGTGCAGATGGCACATCGAACTCTGGGTCGGGCATGGAGGAACTAATGATGAGATGTGTGAGGGCAATGCAGTCCAAACGTCTTATGCCAAGTTATATCATCACTGCGGCCACGTCATCTGAGGTACACTGTTGCTGTTTTTAAACTTCTGTTGAGTAGAACGGAGTAGACTGAAGTTTTATGAACCTACTCGTTTTTCCAGGCAGTTATCTGCAGGGGCACTGACAGTCAAAGACAAAACCGAGAAAAATAGGTAAATGCAGAAATAGCCTAAAAGTTCGGATTCTGGGGCCAAATTCACAACGATGTCATAAAATCTATGCCAACATGTGTCATATGATCATCCTATGACATAAGTTATGATGCTGTAAGATAATCTTATGACATGTCACGGGTCAATTCGCAAAAATTGTCGTAAGCACTCATAAGATTTTGTGGTGAGTTTTCCACCAAAAGCTACCGGTTAGAATAGCAATTGTGATCGTCAGTGGATAGGAAACGGTAGTTGACTTAAATATTCAGTTATTAAGTATGTAAGCAAACATAAAATCAGATGCAAGTGTTAATCTATAACACGGAATTAAGCCCAGTCGTTTAGCATTAACCAATTAGAAAAGCCAAAATAATCAAGTGAATCAGTCCGGCCGGTAGGGTGAAATGTCTTCGGCGTGCACTGCATCGATTGATGTTGACAAATGTACAATTTCTGTGGGCCCAAAACATGATTAGTTGGACCATTGGATTTATTTGATGCGATGGCGTCAGTGTCTACGCAGTTGCACATTTTCCACATAGCAATTTGTGTAAACAATGTTTATCTGTCGATTAATAGCACAACCAGTTGTCATAAGACATTCAAGACGTGATCATAACATTTTGTCTGAAGATAGGTTGTAAGGTTATCATAAATGTTTTGTGAATTAGCAATTTTGTCATACGATATGATATGTCATAAAATCGTTTGTGAATGTGGCCCATGGTTAAGAAGATACACACTTAGAATGCGTAAGAGATATGGAGTAACAATTTTTGATATGCCATACAACATGGAACATGTTCCGTTGAGTGATAATGCGTTTTAACATTGTTCTCTTTTCCATTTGATGGTTGGATATTTCACTGTGTAAAATGGGACTTTTGCTTCATAACGAGAAGACTTCGTTTACACTCAGAAAGCATTTGTGACATGGATTCGTTCCGTTAAGCTGGGCTTAGTGGTCTCAGCTCTCTTACTTGTAGTCTTGCTGTTATGTAAAGGTTGAAGTTCAAGATGAAAGATATCAAGTTAACGCGGAAGATTTTTTCTCAAGTCGCGGCAGAACGTCGTCAGCCGGCAGTTTTGACCGCATGTTGGACATTCAACAGAGGTGATTTTTTGTAACAAGATCATTTCATACCCTGTGTGTTTTTTTGCTGCTGTGACTTTGACCTTGACCCAGTGACCTCGATACTTGAACTTGTAGGGCCTCTTGTGTGTATGTCTCCTGTGAACCAAAAATGAAGTTTCTGAATCATGGCATTTGGTACTGCATGATGGTCTTTAGTGACTATGCAGTGTTGAATATGATGATGATAATGTTAAATGGTTTCGGACATCTCTCTTATTGGATACGCCTCTGTTGTTTCAAACAATATGACGTGATGGTTTCTGAGATCAAGACTCAGCTTAGTCGATGGAGTTTTCACTTTGCAGTTTAAATCGTCTGGAACTCGCTTCCAGTTCAGAGATGGACTGAAAACACGTCTCTACATCTGATGTCTCTGTTGTAGAGTCATTTGTAAATTTATCATTTGTTTTTGTTTAGGCAAGGTCGCTGCCTGTCAAGTGACAATCTCAGCATGATGTCAGATGGCTCGACATCAAGTTTTCCCAATCCTTCGAAGTCATCTCGGTCATCAACTGGTCGTACTTTAGCAGCATGTCCACTTGATTCAGAGTCCACTGTACCCGAGGTCTTGGAGGTACACATCAACCCTGTCATTCTACGTAAAGGATACCTGAACTTCATGGAGGAGACATCTCGCGGATGGGTCAAACGCTGGGTTGTGAGTAACATTTCACTGTAGCTAGTAATACTGATGTGTTTGTATTCAAATCGTGGGTGATAGTGCGAAAGTGCAAACTTTTCCGTTCGGAAATACGTATGTCTGTTGCTGTAAAATGATATTGTTTAAATGCAGCACTTTCCCTTAATTGTCACAACAGCTTAGGGACTTCTGGGTGTTTCCAGGGGTCTATAAGGTAACTATTCGATATTTGCTGGACCTTAATTGGTGCAGTTATGATGCTTTTCCATCATTACTCAACAGTTTCGGAGCAAAATTCGTTTAGCAAAAGTTACACACAAAGCAAATGTTAAACAATTGTTGTTTTATTGTAGTAAGTATAGTGTGATTCAAAATTTTTTACCCTTTTGAGGTTTTCGGACATTTTTCCAAAATGGCTGGGATTTCTCAATCAAAATTTAACGTGCCCATTACACGTTTATATTTACGCTAAATTACTAAATTTTATTTAATTATCTCCAACTTTGACTGTTATGTCTCATTAAGTGTGGCCACCCAGTGAAATTTTGGATTTCATAACACATCTCTCACGAGTTTTAATAACTGACGACAAACAACAGTTTAAAACAGAATTTTTTTTACATTTTATGAAACAGCAAACAGTTCAGTTAAAATATTTTTGTAAAGTTTACATCGTATACTAAAAATGTCCACCACCAGCTGAAATGCATTTGTTCGGACGTCAAAGTCATTGATCTTTGTTGATCATTGTCTGCTGCTGTAGGTCATCCCAGATTGTTTACAGTGCACTTTTTTGCCCAGGAATGGTCTTTGGCTGTGGGTAAAGTTTGTAAAATGCTTGAAGTATTGCACCCAATAAATGGTAGTCAAGTGGGTGGAGGTCAGGTGAATTTTGTGGCCATTGGTTGTTGCGATGAAGTAGGGACAGTTTACCCTCGATGAAATTTGAAAATTTACTGGATGGTCGTGCTTAATACAACATAATTTTTTCAAAGTTGGAGGTAGTTGAATAAGATTTATTAATTAAATGTAAATATGAAAGTGTAATAGCCATATAAAAGTTTGATTTTAAAATTTTATCCGTTTAGGAAAATTTTCGCAAAGCCTCATTGGGAGTAAAAATTTTTGACTCACTGTATCTGTTGAAAGGTAGCGCTGCTGCTTTGCATAATTTCTGTCCTTATGTGAAAATTTTCAAGAGGTGTAAATTTTTAACTCACATTAATTTGACCACCTGGTTGTAATTCTTAATATTATTTTGTGCAAACTGAAGCTTGCATCTGTTTTGTTAAGGTGATACGGCGACCTTACATGTTTGTGTATCGGAGTGAAAAAGACCACCAGGAACTGGACGTCATCAACGTAGCTTCGGCGTTGATTGAATTCAGCGAAGAAACGACATCCATGATTCGAGTATTCTTTCTGTTTCATTCTGCGATTTAGTTAAATTCTGCAAATTCTACGCATTATGCTTTTTTTCATAAGCCTGAGGATGTCACCATCGTGGGTAGGACATAAGACTTGAGATTAATAAGCAGCGAACATAGCATATTTTAGCCATGGCAGGTTATTGAGACATGCATGACTTTGTTTCCGAGAAGAATGGCAGTAACAGTCTACCTACAGGTCTGAAGGCAAGAATAGGTTTAGGGTTGTACTGAGCAAGCACCTTTTATTGACAATTCTGTTTGCTGTCAGATGTATGTGAATTATATTAACTAGAAGTGAAATGCATTGCCAAGTAGCAGAAACTGGCAGAAAAGATCTGAGCACAGTGAATGTGCATAGTCACATATGGATGGCAAGGTTTATTCATACAGATTGTGCCAAAAAAAATTTCGCAAAATTCGCACTTTGAAGTTTGTCACTTCGTCATGCCACTGCCAGGTGGCCCAGCTTAAAAGTTTAACATAGGTGCACAACTACAGGTTTAGAAAATAGCTGTGTCAGTGATAAACATGGTGGCTGTAACGTATAACTTGCAGGAGCGTAACACATTCTCAGTTGCGACAAAACTGCGTGGTTTTCTACTTCAGTCGATGGATGACAGCGACTTTCATGACTGGCTTTATGCTATCAACCCTCTTTTGGCTGGACAGATCAGGTCTGTGCACAATGAGTCTGACAATGATTGATTTTACAAGGTGTTTAAAACTACTGGAAATTCTAGAAATCTGGAATTTAATTGGTCTTGTTGGAAATTTTCTCTAAAGAACGAGTGACACAACAGCTTAAACTGGGCGTGAATCTTACTCTTGAGTCAATGTCATTTGTGTCTTTATAGCTAAACCCTAAATCACTTTGGTCTTTTGTTGTGTTTTTCCTCAGTACAAATTTGATTATAGTACCACTGCCTGGAAAGAATCGTCTTTGAATGTATGGAGTGGGCTGTAAACTCTTACTTATTTAATTGGTTAACTGGACATGCATACTTTACAGGTCAAAGCTGTCGAGGTTGCAGCCTTCTCGAAGCATGATGTCAGAACAGTGCAGCTAACAGTCGTTGCGTGCAATATCCCGACGATAGAGGCGTTGAGAGTTTGAGATGAATGAATGAAGTTTTTCCTTTGTATTAGTGAATGCTTTGGTGGTCTATGCTTCAAGTGGTTAAACATTGCTCATTGTGGCTGTGTTATGATGCTCGTTGTTTTGTTATGTGTGCTCACTAGTGGCATTTATCTTGACAAAGATTAAATGAAAATTTCGTTACTGAAAAGTCGTGGAAAGTTTTAGTCAATTTTTACTCGCAGCCATATTTGTGCATTGGTGCTGGTTGTGGCTTTGAATGAACCTAGCCACCCAGAAGGATTGGAACTTTTAACCGAAACAAAAACTAGGAAACAATTATGAAAAAGAAACTGAGCATTCCGTTTCGGGGCCGAAAACTAATAATAGCTGGAAATGAAGCTGCCGGAACCAATGTTGTCTTGAGATAGGTAGGTAATGAGAACTAAAATTATTAAAACAAAAACTCACTAAAACTTAATAATGCAATCATCGGTTAATAAGCAAATTGCTCATTAGCCTGATACTTAGGTCAGCTGCTGCTTCTCAGTAGTCTGATGGCATTATTTCTGCTTGCATTTACTCGACTGCTGGAGACAGATGATGTTTGAGAGATGAAATGGGAATACAAGCAAACTGTTCTCCCAAAAAAGCAACTAAAATTCTGAGCGTTTGTTTTTATTTAACAAAAGTTATTAAGCTGTCTGCAGAAATAAAACTGAAAAACGATAGTGTTTTTCTTACAGAACCAAAAATCAGTATATATTGCTGAGAAGTTGTCAAATGTTGCGGAGGATTGACATCTCGGAATGTATGTCACGCATAGTACAGTAGTTTAGACTTTAGAGTGCGTATGTCTAGTAATTTAGAATTGCTATAAGAACTGTTGTGAAATTTCTGTATGTACCGACATCATATTTCCACCAGCATTGTAATAGGTAGAATTGTATACTGCTGCAATAACTATCAGTATAGTATGCCTGTAATAGGTATGAACATTACATTTTTTACTGAATCTGACATCGTTAGTGGATTTTTGTCATCTTTCGCCGAGTGAATGTGACCAGTCACTTGACCACTGTTGTTGTTCTTTCAGAATTCATGTTAGAAGTGGCTCTTTCAGTACTGCTCCTCTGCAATCTGTTATTATTATTATTACTTTTATAGCCCCAGTAGAATAGATCCCGGGGATTAAAAACGAGCTAAAAGCAAAGTGCTGGAGTGGCTAATCCTCGAAACCGTCAAATGGAGCAAAACTATCATGGAGAAGGACCGAGTTGAAATGTTGAACAGAAACAGAAACATGCTGAAATAGGAAGGAGGCCTCTCGAACCTCGCCAGAAACTGAAGGTATTTTGTGGCCCAAGTCAGTAAAGAAAGTAGCGGTGGAAGAATCTTATTGTTACTATTTTTAAAATACCCCTGCTAGTTAGGATCCCGGGGGTTAAAAGGAAAAAGGTTAAAATCAAATGCAAGTTGGAATGGTTACATGTCTGTGTCGTCTTCATGTGGTAAAGTTTCTTGGAATAAAACAGCGTTGAAACATTGTACCAGCATGCTAACTCTTTGGGAGAGACACTGGGTCTCTGATGGTTTGCCTATTATTATTATTATCATTGTTACCATCCATGAATTTGACATGGTAGTGTTTCCACCATGTCTGTCTTTCCGAGTGTTGTTCTGTCTCTCCTGTTCAAATGCTATCTTGTAAATGCTTTGACCTAGAGCTGTCTTGGTGCACGGGTACGTTTTCAGAATATCATGGTCAGTTTTGAATATCCAGGTTATGTGGTCATACATCGTAACTCAGACACACAAAAGACGTTTTTGTTGCTAGATTGTCATAGAGTTTTGGAAGAAATCTCCAAGAACACTGAACTGATGAATGTGTGGATATCCGTGCTGTGTTTTGTGAGGGTCTTTTTATGCAGTAAGACAACTGGTAGGTTCATTCACGTTGTGATTAAGAATTCACATTAGCGTTTACATGTTGTCGTCGGCTAGTTTTGTGTTAGTTAGTGTGTATATGTGTGTTGAAAGCAGTGAATAGTGATGCTCTTGTGGGGTAGTTTGTTCCTGTTTGGTGCAGTAACTAGCTCGTCACTGTCTTCGTGTGAGATTTATGTTTCTTGTGTGTTTGGCCGAGTGCTTCAGCAATGAAGGCAGGCTTTGTCTTGTAAGCTTATGAGTCGTAGGATTGGCTTGCAGCTTTTATCTTTTGCTGAACTTGATGTTGTATGCTCCCATATATGACTGCTAGTCTGCTTTCCTGTGTGCTAGTAAGTTTGATGTAAGTTAAGAGCGCAGCTTTTGTTCGTTACTGCTCTAATTACTTTTCTAGTGCATGACCTCATTTTGACAACCAGGTTTCAGTCGTCTGCAATAACAGTGGTCTCTGCTAAATCATTTTCGGACTGCACGGGACGTTAAACCTCTGCTTACTTACTTACTTACTTTCGGACTGCACAGGGTCACAGATCTGTGTCTCTGTGTGGTGAGATCCAAACGATTGTCCCACATCATCGACTCTCGTTCTCCGACAAAGTTGCATGTCAGCTTGTCGACTCGACGACACTCTGCAGACGATGGTGCTGTCTCATGGCTACCAGTTATGGCTCTTGATGCTCTTGCAAGAAGATCTGGCATTTGCTCAAGTGCACTACAGTTACATGCAGTCATGTCATACTTGTCTTAGACCATCTCTTTTGCTTTTACTTTTAGATTTGGTTTTTGAAACATTTTAGCATATTCTACTACTAGGTCTAGTTTGTTTAGCGTTAGTTTTATGCATTTTTGTGTATATTGTTTTCTTTGTTGTTATTTGTATTTTCAGCACTGTCACTGGGAAATATGTTTATAGAATGACTTTGTATGTATCAGGTGGAATGTTAACCTTTTTCTCACGCACTTATTTGTGCTGTATCGCTGCATCATTGCAACATGGTTTTACTATGCTGTTGCTGCCTGTTTGTTAAATTTCAGTCAAGTTAGTTTAGCATGCATATGTATGTTTTGTAGCGTAAATACCTGTTTTTCTTGCATCCATTTTCAGTGCTCTTTATAAAGATGCAGTTTTGCGGTCATTTCTGGCATTGAGCATGTGAGTGGAGAAGTTTGTCATTACAGGTATACGGTATGATGCGAGTTGGTGACCTAGGCCCGAGTGTGGAAATAATAAGTTTCTGTGTCATTTACCATCTTGCCCCATCACAATTGCTGATCAGCAACAGAGTGTGGAAGGACGGGAAGAAAAAGTAAAAATGCGCAGACAGTGAAGTTGGGACTGTACTTAGCTTAGAGGCAGTTGCCTACAGTTTATGTTGTAACACAGTGGAGTGGTTCTGGTGGGATTGAAGCTTATTTCAGTGGCCAACTGGCTTCCTTCATTGCTTTGACATTGTTGGTTGGGTCATCTGGCCTGTAAAAATCGTCCCTGTAATGACCTGTAAAGTGTCAAGTGGGATGTTAAGCCTCTACTCACTCACTGTGACTTCTGAGAATACAAACTTGTTTACTTCAGCTTTCATGATGTTAGGTTGTTTTGTTGTGAATTTGTAATCACAATCGAGTTAATGTAACTTGTGTTGGCCATTCGATTTTTTTTATTGTGTATGGTCGCAGTTTTGTTACAGAATGTTGCTAAGTTCTGAATTTGTTGTAATTTGTTGAATGTGATAGTGTTGATACTGTTGTAAGTTGCACAGTGACTTTGTCGTACTATAATCTATCTCTAGTTATTCCCATGCTTTGCTCTGTGATAGTTCAGTAATTTCATGTGTATTTTACACAGTGTGCAACAGTGCATTTTTGTCACGTGCTCGCCAGTGGCATTTTTCTTAACAAAGAGCGAATGAAAATACCATTACCGAGTAGTTGGAGAAAGTCTGTTAATTATACCCATAAACGAAATGAGTGATATTGAAAGTCATTATTAAAAAGAAACGCAATATTGTTACATACTAATTCCATGTTCCTAGAAGATTGTCACTGTTCTGTGGCAAAGAAAATTTTCCGTAGAATGTCTCATGCATTTCTTCGAATTTGGTATTTTGGAATATTGTTGGCATCAGCAAATCTACCTGAATCCGTAATGCATGTTCACACTTTTGGAACACATTGTGAACACCGTGAATTGTTTGATATTGTAAATATTTGGTGTAAATTGTAATTATTCTGTGTTTGATGTTGACAAATACTAGTCATTCGTTTGGTGTCTTTGTTACATTTACTTTGCTTGTGTGGTAATAATGGCAGTCATTCTTCGTTGCTATTTGTCAGCTGTGAATTTACTGCGTAAGTACCTGTGCGCCAGCTCTGCTGGGAGCAGGTATTGTTTTTGGCAATTTCGACACAAAATCTCAAAAGTTATTTATTGTGTTAACAGTATAACAGCATAACTTATCCGAGTCACTGTCACTGACACGACAATGATAACGACAATGGGCTCATTATTTTGTGCAACACAGCTTGAATTTAGAATACAATGTACTGCTAGTATATGTGTACAAGAGCAATATAGGATATTAATTTGTGTGTCCGTTCATCTATCTGTCAGCACTATGTTCCCATTTACATTCCCCTGCCAACTCATCCCCAAGTCAACTCATAACCTAACTCAACTCGTTAGAACTCGTTAGGGTTTAGGTTAGGGTTAGGATTGGGGCAGGGATAAGAGTTAGGATTAGGGTTATGGCTTAGGGTTAGGGCAAGGGCTAGGTTAGCCTTGGGGGACGACTTGACTTGGGGACGAGTCATATGAACCACAGCGCCAGCCTGGCACGGTCCGCTGTGCTGCATACTCGTGGTGTCACCTGGTGAATATGGTAAAAAAACATACTACCAGCCTATCCCTATGCGGCCACCATCCTGTGTATTTTCCTGACTAACGTCACAATACTAGTATAAGGCACTGCATAGTGATTTTTGCTGTACACAAATATTTCTCCACTTTAGTTTACAAGTTAACACACTGCTACTACTTAAAGTCACATCATTGTTAAGCTTTAATCAGCCTGATTTGCTCATCATCAATACATTGTTTTTATCCATGTTATTGTATTACTTACGTTTCAGACACTTCAAACTGCTCATACTTTGAAGTACATGAACAGAAAATAATAGGTTCTTTATTGCTGTGTCAGGTTTTCTATTGTTGTGCAGTATGAATAAGATAAATGACAATGTTTTTACATTTACAGTATTGGGTACTGTTGTAATTTAGCATAGCAACTTCGCTGTTCGCAGTTTTTACTGACAAGAGTGTGTGTATTGTGCAAGTGCAATATTCACTGTGTGGCAAACCAACTGTCATTGCTAACTATTGTATCGTTATAGTCATGCCCCTTACATGTACACTGACGATCATGTCATCTATGGCCAAATACTTTGAGAACGACAGAGTACGCAGTGACACTAGCTACCTAATTAATAACCAAACAGGTACTGAAGTACAAAATTACCCACTTTCGTTAGTCCAAATAGTAATTACACTGTGTCGGAGGGGAGCACAAACCTGCGGACTGCCGCTGCTTTGCGATCATGACCGTGAAACTCGAAGGTGACCTGGATATTCTAAAGATGTACCCTCACACTGAGAAGAAGCTGCTAGCTTACGGCATTCAAAACTTGGAATTTGAATTATTGAAAAAATATGAAAACATATCTCAAGGTCAAAATGTTAAAAGCTCCAAACTACTTTGAGCGTTATCCTAACAGATATTCCGATCAAGCAATTTCCAACCGGTAATTTCTGAGCTGCACACTACCGCTTTTTTGCTGCCATGACCTTGACCTTGACACCGAACCGTGACCTATATATTCTGAAGAAGTATCTACAAGCTGAAAATGAAGGTGCTAGGTAAAGCCATTCAAAAAGTATAGCCTGGAGTAGAAAAATATGAAATTAGCTCTCAAGGTCAAAGGTCAAATATGATCCAACTTCCAACCACTTCTAGCATTCACTATGGGACATATTCCTATCAAGTTACATCAGTTTTTGACTAGTAGTTTTCTGCAGACGGACAGAGACTCAGACGCTGCTAAAACCAATACCTGCTTGCAGCATGGTGTGCACGTAAAAAGAAAACCAAGAAAAGGCAATGTACTATATAATATGGTATCAATCCAAAAACGGAACAATTATATCTGAAAATGCAGCATAAAAACTAACTATGTACAATAACCAAATGACAAATAATACTCCGTAACAATAATGCTTAACAAATTTAACTGCAGTTATTACCATCCTCTTGCAACTTAAACATTGGATCCCCTCACAATTACAATATATACACCATAACGATACATTCTTTACTGGCCAAGCTTTGGCTAATATACAGTTCACTGAGCTCCCTTCTCAATATTAACATCCCTGATGTTGTCAGTTTTAACAGTAATTTACAAAAATACCAATTAATTAGCAGCTTCTTTCGCATAAAAGTCGAGCATCAAACAAATTGTTTGGCTAAGGTATCTGTTTTTGCATTAATCACATTCTTCATGCTGATGGTCTCTAGAGAAGGAAACTCAGGAATGCTAACGAGGATCAGATAATTAATTATTGCAAGTATGGATGGAAAGGACTATGCCTCAATAAAAAAAACAGAAACCAAGTGCAATTTCATACTAGTTCTGGACCTAGTGCACATTACAACCTCAGCTTAGCATTTAGAAAAGCTTAACTTTAGCTCAGCGGCTTTGCGTCAACATCACTTTGTCACCAATACATTCAACTGAAAATGGACTCGCACACACATGTATTACAATGTGTCCAGTAATAAAGTAAGCAAGTACCACTTGCTGTTCATCACATTACAATGAAAAAAGACACGATACAATTTATACACAATACTGACAAACTACATCTCTCTGCAGTAATAAAGAAGTGTTCTTTATGAAACTAAAATATGTCAGACAACAAAATCCTCATAAGATAATGACGGCCAAGAAGGTGTACCCTAGAACTCTGCATTAAACCACATTATAACGTGAAATAAAACACCGCGGCTTTATATAGTTTGTCAATATTCTATGTATCAGCAAAGCAGCTAATCATGGACGCTCTTCATCACTTAATATAACGCTAATAAAATATGGATAATTCTAAAGTTTCAGGTTAACATAGAAACTAATCTTTTCATTGAATTACCCCATGATCAAAGATAAAAATATCTTTGTGAACAGAATTCAAGCTCAACATGAGGCACCGACATGACATGCAGGCTACAATTATGAAATGGTCAAGCACCGATTCTTATCAAAACAGCTCAGTATCCGCAGCTAATGGCACAAAATTCACAGCACTGCCATCGAACTGTACAAATACATGCCACCTTATCGTGTGGCACTAAGAATACTAGTAAGACATAATTAAAACATTTGCGTTTGACGCAACGTTAAACGATGTACAGCAATTTATATGACAGACAGTTGCCGCAGAGCTTAGCATACAAGATGGGCACGCGGCAAACAACAGGTATATGGACTAATAACTGTAATGCAGTCTTCACTGGTGACATTCGTTGCGGTATCATCAGTTGGTCCAGCTGAAGCACAGTATCAAACAGACAAGCTACAGGCGTCACTCACAACGCTGTCAGAAGACTCGTACTGCAAACATAATACACGCAACTACATCAGGTAAACATTTGCAACAAAATCACAGCAGTAGCATGCCGGTATTAAATATGGGAGTTCAGTATCTTTTTACCATTATACTACAGGCAGAATCCGTGTCAATTTTCTGAGTTTCTTGGCAGAAACTGGTACCTGGGAGACGCGGTGGTTCAGTGGTTAGCATCACAGCTTGTGGCCCAAGAGGTCCGGAGTTTGACGCTGCCCTGTGCTCCAGTTGCCCAGTGAGACATGACGGCTGCAGCAGCTAACAACTGTGATGTGATGCTATCATGTAGCAGTCTTGAGCAGACTCTCTACTCACCATCGTGGTGCCTAGGCCAACTCAGCCTTCCATCCCTCCGGGTCGATAAATTGGATAAACGCGTGGGCGTGCAGGTAAAACTGTGAAATCCCTCAACAATGTGTGCCATACCCGAGCACTTCTGCAGCGAGGTTCCTCACTTTATCAAGCGTACGATCTTTACCTTTTACCTTCAGAAGCTTCAGAGTCAAGGACCAATCAAGATGTGGCAAAGAAGCGGCACTGCATATCAATAATACTAGTCGCAGACCGGTGCCAGGCCATAGGCCTGGCCAGCTGCGGCCATAGTAAGATCGCGCGTGCGCACGTACTATTTGTATTGTATGTGCTTGGCCGTGCTTACTAGTGTGTAGATTTTAACCGCAACGAAGTACTGAGTGACCCGTAACGAAAGTCTGACTGTCACGAAGTACTGAGTGACCCCTTCTATCAGACAATTGTTATAATGGTAAAAAAATACTTTATTCTGGTGTTTTAGGTAGATAAATAACAAATACGCTGTAACATGTGCCTAAAGATTAGATCTGTGCTCACATTTTAATAAAAATGTTACAGGTACATAATATATTACTGAAGATGTGTAACTTATCTAATAGTCTACAAACAGCGTACCGAACAGTTAAAGACATTTTGTCGAAATACAACGCATTCGCCTCAGTTCA
>Ga0126335_1000952_pt1 | contig 15283 bp, 7 predicted proteins | sample OlaspJWI45metaG_FD_108409 | JGI IMG/M metagenome (GOLD analysis project Ga0126335, IMG submission 108409) | Marine gutless worms symbiont microbial communities from Oahu, Hawaii - Olavius sp. 1 OAHU.JWI-45 metaG | ecosystem: Host-associated > Annelida > Digestive system > Unclassified | place... | reverse complement strand
GTTACGGGTCACTCAGTACTTTCGTCACAGTCAAAAACTGCAGACTAGTAAGCACGGCCAACCACATACAATACAAATACTACGCGCGCGATCTTACTATGGGCGCAGCCCGTACCGGGCTTGAGCCCGGTATTATGCAAGCAACCTGACTGTCATTTGTGTTATTTTGGTAATGCAATTTTGCATCTTTTCCATGTTGTGGTGAGCCTGGTTGTTATTGGTGCAGAAAATATGTATAATTTCTTAGTTTGCTAATCTCTGCAACATGCAACGGCTGGGACCATGTGATATTGTCTTGCCGTGAAACGGTTTATTGCAGGCTGCTGCAGCTGCTGTTGGACACTCAGAAATCCTACAATGAACTTCTGCATAGTTGCATTGCATCCACACAAAGCCATTCCAAACTACTGAGGTTTTTTTACTTTGCTTTCAATTTCAACATTTCAACTTTTTTTAGTGTTTTTCATGTAGCCATTCTATCCTTGCATTGGTTGTGATGTAATGAAGTGGACCATTAGATTTTGTGGAAGTTCTCTTTGAACAGATGACTAGAAAAGTTTTGCATTTAATAAAGCATGTGCAAAGCATCTCTGTATGTAACTGTAGATCGCATCTACAGGAATTTGCAGCAGCACATTCAGTTGGAAACCAACAACTTTTTGCTGCTACGGCTTCGTTAACCCCATCAAACTCAAGTGCTGCTGGTACGCAAATTTCTCTTACCTGTTGCTGCTATGAAGGGTTTTGTTACAAATTTACTCTTTTTTCCATTGTGAAAGAAATTTAAGTAAATACTGGTATCAAAACAAAGTTGTCCCATGAAATTGATAGCTGTTTTATTTGGAACATTCTGTACTTTTTACTTTGCTTTGAAGTTTTACATACTTAACTTACAGTGTTTCTGTCGTATCTATTCGCTCGTTTTGTTTTTCATTTCAACTCACAGTTTTGATGTCGGCTATTCCACACATTTTGTTGCCGATGTTTCAGCCACATCTGAAGAGCAGCAGAACGTCCGTGGTTGGTTGATGTCGTTAGGTGTCAGTGAATATTCTACTAATATAGTAAGTGTTCTGTCGTCACTGAAGCTCCATTGTAGAACGTAACTGATATACTATGCTACATGTGGGGCATAGCTGGCATTGGCAGTAGAATAGAGTGACTGCAGTGAGATTGGATGGTCACTTCTTACCTCCGCTAGGCTCTGGCTGAGGCAAAGGAACGAGCGATCAAGTCGTTCAGGGCATGATGCCTTGCTGACCTGCCCGGAGCTCTTTTATAACCCATTAGGAAACCTAAACTCCGGGCACAAGCCCGGAGAGCGGAGCTCATTGCAAGCGACGTAGAGATGAGAGGACACATGAATCAAAGCGCTGGAATACGGTGGAAAGCTATGTCATTCGGGTGGTTGATTCTTGGAAATTCATTGATAGGGGAATAAATAATCACGAAGTGATATTAGAGAAATTAAGAAAAAAATTTACATACCACCTTGGTGGGACTTGAACCCACAGCCTTTGGCTCCGGAGGCAAACGCGTTATCCATTACGCCACAAGGCCAAGCGCTATTGTTTGCAAACATTACTTTTTAAATAGCACAGCTACTTGCGGACGTTGTTATTATCATTTACAAATTCCACATTATAGAAATACATTCAATTTGTCTACTATTTACCTGTCGATTCAGCTTAACAAACAATTTGCTGTTTTGCTGGTTACTGTTGTTCGTGAGTTTACGATGTCGAAGTCGTGTATAGAGGCGCCCTCTGGTGATTGGAATTGAATTGTGCAGATTAAGACCGTCATTAGTGAAACTAATTTATAATTAAAGATAGTGACGCAGAACAAAGATTTAGATGCATATATTTTAAAGTTACAACACTGTGAACTAATGTTGGCATTAAACTTCAATCAACGGTGTTTATTTTAATGTTTACGGAAAACACCTGTTAGACATGTAATTTTTTGAAATGACCACCGTACTGAAGAAAATTTTCTTTATTGCTTTAAAGTGATTACTTACTACTTACTACTTAACACACTGAGAGAAACTACTTTCGTCACTGTCAGAAACTACACACTAGTCAGCAGCGACAATGGCCAATTCAATATGCACACGCGTGCCATCTTACTATGGGCTACGCCCGTAGGCCGGGTTACGCCCCTAGGCCTACAGCCTACCTGGCTTCGCCCGGTATAAACAAAACTGTGTAGCCCACGGGCATCCACGAGGGAACCACAGTGGCATTTATGTGGCACACAGAGGTCTAAGCCAAGCCTCAAGCCCACTGCAACTCTCACCGCCTCATCATCAAGTCTTATACCGCATGAGGCGATGGGCATGGCGAACAACCAGTCTCCACTGTGATGCGTGGAAGCAGCAAGAAACAAAGCCCAAAGGTGTATGGAGTTCAGACTGGCTTCCACCAGCGCCTTATCCTCAAGCACACCAGGGCGATCCCAGAAAGGCTGTTTGTTAGGTAGGGTGTTCTGGACATCACCAAATTTCGCTGACCACGCCGACAGATAGCTCTGCAAAAATTTGCTGTCTGATTTAATGCAGTCGTTAAGAATATCATCCTGGATGGACAGTGTGCTAGCCACAGAAGCTATGAAAGCGGGACTTGCGAGCTGGGACACACGTCTTACACCCAGGCAACCATCTCTGACTGGCAGACTTGCCTGGATCCACTGACGGATAGATCGGAATTGATAATGTGTTGAATGGAGCATCTCAGTAATGCATCAAACGTGGCCAGTAACGGATGAGAGGCCGAAGGAGAGCATCTCAAAAGATGGAGAACTTTGGGGCACTGAAAGATGACCTTAGAAGGATCAAACCATCTTGAGAATTAATGGTACTCAGTCGGTCTACTGCTCTCACAAGTATTTAAAACTGTATGATGACAACAGTGTGTTACGGACAGGTTACCGCTGAGCACTACACATTGTACCACTTGCTGAATGTTGTCACGAGAGAAGAACTGTCAAGATTGTGCATCAGGTGCCATATTAGTACTCATTTGCTTAACTTGTCACACATTGCAGTTTGTACCACAACATGTTCCAGCATTAGCCAGATTGTTATGTATTGATTGATGTAGAAATGCAATTAGTGCCAGATTTTTTATAGTTTGTGCACATGTGCCTCTCAGTAGCATAAATACCGTATTGATACTACAGGCATAGCCATAAATTCACTTACTTGTAAACTTGCCGCAGGGGCGGAGATATGTGTCATATTTGGGAAGCGATCAGCCAACACAGGACCAAGCCGTGACCTGAACAGTCTGCTTAGTAACAGTTTCACCAAGCCTTTTGATTGTAGTGAATCACCATTAATAACTCGGCATACTTGTTTGTTATCAAGCTATCAATCGTTGAATCTCAGTAACGTTTTATGCCATTTATGTGACAGAAATTTTTGTAACAGGTATTTCTGCCTAGTTAATATGTTTGTGTAAAATGAACTTCACTGCACATTTTATTTCATTGCTGGTTACATATTTTGATGGGGAGATGTATAGCTTTCGTCTATCTATTATCAGTCGTGTGCTTTCCCAGTTTCCCCAACTCGAGAATGTATACTCATAGAGAATACAGTTTGGTACACAAATCCATGACAAGTGTAACTTACCATGCCTTTTTGAGGTCAAGGATTATATGTATATCTTAGTAATTCAAACTAACTGTTCAGCAGTGTACAGGTAGGGTGCAACCAGCCGTTTTGCAATTGCATTTTTTGTCAAAACTGCTGTAAATGGTGCTCACATTTTGAAGGATTATTTACAATAATGTTTTATTATGTATTGAGTTTTTATGTGTGACGTTATGTGCTTGTGCATTGACTAACTGGTAATGTTGTATCATCGTACATTGAAATACGCATTAGCTGTTCCATTGTACAAACAGCTTCTGTTGTAATTATTCCAAAGTATTGTATGGTCACTGTTACTGTCACATTTTATGACAGACACTGGAATGGCTTAATAGCTTTGTCTGTTTATCATACTTATTGCTTGATATCTGTTTTCAGTTTGGCATACCACAGACTAGTGTTAGAAGTCAGTTCCCATAACTGCTCACAACTGAAACAAAGTAATGTTTCTCGAACAGTGCTCCCATTAGGAAAAGCCCACCTTATCATTGGCAGGTCTGAAAGCCGCTCTCCAGTTGCAACTTGCTTGTCAGTTACCCAGTTTTCACTGTAGTAATGCAGGTACCGGGTTAAGGCTTAGTAAATTTCAATGCTAAACGAGTGGGGGTTACTCAGTTTAGGGAGAGGGAGGAGGGTTGTCTGTGGTCACCTAGCCGTCTATATGCACACAAAATTTGAAGTCTGTAACTTCAGCCGTTTCGGAGGTACGAGGGTTATCATGGACAGAATCACGACATTACCACCGGATTGCATATTGCTTCCTTCGCCTATATAGACGGGCAGAGGCATAAAAATTCTGCCTCAGGCAGTCCCAGCCCACTAACCTGTGATACACAGACTGGGTTTCTATTTTGTAGCGATGGAAAGCACAGGTGTTTGCTTTCATATGCCAAGGTACTAACATCTATATGCATATGCAACTGGTATTGACAGAGATGATGGATACAGGCTCACAAAGTGGCCAATTGCTCAATAAAATCACGTCACTACTCCCAAATAACAGTTGTAAAGTTTGTCTGTGAGCTTTTAAAATATTTTGTTACTGTGCCTATTGGTTGTTACATTGTCATTATTTATTGTTTTATATTAATTTTGCACTAAATGAGTTTACAGTGCAATAAATTCAGTTCTTTGAAAACTGTTTTTTTTGTTCATTTGAGTTCTGAAGTCTTCAGTATGACAAAACTAACATTAGTCTCATTTTTTGGGGAAAAATGATAATTTCTGACATACCAAAAATCATATCTAGTTAAAAAAAGTTAAAATACAGGATATGTAATCTCTACTGATTATTACTATATGCTGTAGAAATGATTACTTAAAATATTGAAGACTGGTTTATCAAAGTTAAAACTGCAACAAAATTTTAATACTATCAAAATGACATAACCGAGAAACTCTCAAAGCACTGACAAATAATTCACAGAACTTTATGCATTTAGTCAGAAACTAAAAGAAATTAACGGTCCAGTTCCCACTTTACCGACGGAATTGCATTTCTAAAGTATTCTACACATCAGAGAACACTGCAACTTCCAAGATAAAATACTTTGGCAAAACTGACTGAAATACACAGCACAAGTTGTGTTTCCAACTGATCCCTAATTCTCTACAGAGAACCTGTCAGCAGTCCGTCAACATTAATACAATACAGCAAAATGACTCAGTAATGTAGAGCAAATCGTAAATCTACGTCAGAACCCAGGCAGAGCCACTGAATGTTATTCCTAACAAAGTTTTAACACAACAAAATCTCAACATATACACTACACATACAGTGCTCACCCAAAGCATATGGTACATAACTGCTACCTGTAAAACTGGAAAAAATAAGAACAAAATGGGCAACTAAACACTGCCTGGCAGATTGCAACATGTCACCGATTGAAACTGCAGTTCAGCTAGGAACAGTACTAAAATATATTCATGGGTGCGGTAGTCAGTTTTCAGCGGCTTGTTCAGCAGGACCGTTTGCTTCGTACTCGGCAAGCTGTACACAAATGGAGCAGTACGTATATTAATGACAGCAGACAAATGCATTGCCAATTATGTTGGATGAATTTTACCGGGCCGCACAGCATGCAACTGATGGTCCCGACATCTGTCTGTCTATCATGTGAGAGTGCTGTGCAAAGGTAATAGCTGAATGGATCAACATCCTGTTTGGGGTGAATATTTGGAGACTCTTGGGGACCTAAAACATTGTATTGGATGGGGTCCCATCCCCATGTTGAGAAGGAGAGGGTTCGATGCGGCCTTTGCCAAATTACTTTAGCCACATGTTTGTTTTTGTGACTGAAGCACAATCTAAACACAACCAACAGTTCAGTGCTTGTACAGCCTCAAGTCCTGAACTGAACGTCAGAACACAAATGGGTATATTATGTTTATTATTAACAATTACTGATTTGCTAAATACTGGGAACCACTTGACTTTAAGAAACTTACCGAATTAAGCTAGAAGAATACGGCAGAAAAAATAAATCAACAGGAACAGCAGCTGTTAGTCCTTAACTGACCACAGGAATGAAAGATACAATATGCAAAACATGGGCCATAGAGGAAAACTATTAAAACATAACTGTGCTGACGATAGCCAAGCAACGCATGATGTGCTTGACTTTTAAGTCACTTACAGTGTATGTCAATGAGATGAGAAAATTAAAAAAAAATTTTTTACACCTATTACACATTCATAGTTACGCTAAACTACAAAATTTTATCCAATTACATCCAACTATGACAAAGTTATGCCGTATGAAGCACGGCCACCCAGTGAATTTTTACGTTTCACAACACACCTATCAGGAGTTTTACTAAGTGATGATAAACAACAGGTTGAAACAGATTTTTTTTACATTTTGTGAAACGGTAAACAGTTCAATTAAAATATTTCTGTACAAAGTTCACATCGTATGCTCAAAATGTCCATCACCGGCTGAAACACATTCATTCGTTCAGATGTTTGCGAAAGTCGTTGATAGCTTTGTTGATCATTTGTGGCAAGTCATCCCAGATCTGCTGCAGTGCACTTTTTAGCTCTGGAATAGTTTTTGGCTTTGCGTGAAGTTTGTGAAATGTCTGAAGCATTGCACCCCTGGGAGTCCAGTGCACAGAGGTCTGGTGAATCTGGTGGCCATTGGTCCTGTGTGATGAACTCAGTACAGCTTACCCTTAACCAGTCCTGCTGCAATGTTAAAATTCACTGGGTGGCCACGCTTAACACAACATAACTTTGTCAAAGTTGGAGGTGATGAAATAAAATTGTATTTTAGCATATATACAAACGTGTAATAAGCACGTGAAATTTTGATTTAAAATTCTCAGCCATTTGGCAATAATTTCCAAAAAACCGAAGGGGGTGAAATTTTTTGACTCGGTATGTGAACTATAGTACAACCATTCTAACTGTGCAAATAAGACAAGGCATTAAAAAACCTTAATTGAACCACACTAAATCAGTACAAGAATTATACAATGCTGATAAAAACACTGCTCATATGGTAAAGGAATATGCTCACAAATAAGTGCCACAAATCAGTCATCATGTGTTGTTATATATAAACAATTTTTCTTAGATGGATTTTTATCTGCATACTTTCTGTGCTACAAATAACATGACATCCTCTTTGAAGTTAGCAGAAATTTCTGCACTACATCTACAAGTACACTGTACAGTACATTTCAACTATACAGCTATAATACAACAGACAAAAGTAACAGAAATACAGAAAAAGAGATGATATTGAAATCACGGAAGGAACAATAAAAAGTAAACCAAACAACAGCAAAACTACACACAGAATAATTTTTTAGAATAATAATTGCATACTTTCTGTTTCAGTTCTGCATTTTCTTCGCTCAACTTCTCAACTTTTTGTCGGAGATCCGTTACTTCAAGTTTCAGTGCTTCAACATCAGCCGTCTCTGGACCACTGGAACCCAGATGCTGCCGCAGAAAGCTACAAACTGCTGTTAAGCTACTTCCGATGACTAAATGTCATAGCTGATAATGTTATACTCTGAACGCATTCAACATAAACTGCAACACATTAACGAAATATGACAGGCTGAGAGGCTATGTAAAACACTGTGAAAGTAATCAATAAAACTTGCACATTTGCAAATCTACGAACAAGAAACCTATACCCCGATACAGACTGATTACTTCAGGATTAGCGACTACTTCTCTATCTTGCAAACAATGAGTAACGACATCTCACTGATCTCAGTGTATCACCATACATCAAGGATACTCCAGAGCATTATTTGGTTTTTCAGGCTCTTCATACAGCCCAACAAGAACTGCAAACAATAGCAGCAACTGACTGAGTTAACAATGCTTTACAGTGAAAGCTACATGTCAAGAAAGCAGTAACAAATACCTTGGCTGAATGTGAGACCAAATATGCATGTGAGAAGTCTAAGCTTTCATTTATGAAACTAATTATATGCTAACTTCTGTGTCATTTTAACATCAAACATCTGGTACAAGAAATGGTAATGTTGACAGTGATAATGCCCTGATATTCAGGTAATGATAATGAGTTTAAAATTCAAGTTCCTTGACTCAATTACTACAGAGTTGGCATTTGCTTTCTAACTGCAATGCACATCACAGCAGTAACCACACCTTTCGTGAGAGCATCCAGTACACCAGCTTTCTCCAGGTACTTCCGAAATTCTTCACGTTTTGAATCTGCTGGCTATAAATACAAAATTCACATTTATCATGAAATGTGCAATAAAACACTGCATTACTATATTTCAATGTCCCATAAATGACAACATTTGTCCAGTAGAAAAGTTGTTCAAACATGTGCCTCTGTTACTTGCCAAGCAATATGGTGTTGGTCAAACAGCAGCAATACAATACAACGAGGGGCAGTAAAGTAGTGGTTAGCATCCAACTTGGAATCAAAAGGTCCCCGGTTTGATCTCCGGGCGGTGCCAAAAAGTGAATGCATGTTTGTAAATATTTACCACTATTAAGTTCTGTCTTATATTATATGTTTGATTGTTGTTTCGGTTTGTACAAATGTTAAGTTACAGCATTGAGTAAGCCTTGCGTCGCTATTTGGCAGTGAGTATATTACTGTGCTAAACTGCGTAAGTTATGTTATGTTCATATGATGATTTGTGTTATATTATATGCACTGTTCTGCGTGGCAGATATTGTGTAATCCTGTATTCGTACTGCAATACAAATACCCATTGATTGTGTAGTGTAACATACCACCAAAGTCTATTCTTTAGACTTGCCCCCACTTGGGGGTAGTGCTAATTATGGTATGCAATGAAACTAAGCACGAGAAAACATAAATTTGTTATAACACTACACATGTGCCATATACAAAGGGATTAATGGCCAGTGAAGGACAGCTGGCCACCACACTCAATGCCATAGCCAAGAAACAGCATGTAGCTATAACGCTTCCCCTACCAATGAGCATCGAGTCTACAAAAATACCTTCACCTTTGCCTCTCAGTCACTGACGATAATGTTGTGTGCAATTTGTCATTTGTGCCATCTGGATTCTGGAAACATCTAACCTAACCATAAACCTAACCACAAACCTAACCTAACGATACAAGCTTGCATTATTATTACATAGGCTGCGTCCAGCATACGGGAACCCGTACTGTAACTTCGAACCTTCCAGTAAAGAAAGGTTCACTACTGCTGTATGGCAGTGCTATAACGTATATACCAGTAATCCAAACACTAACCCTATCCCTAACACTAACCCAAACCCTAAACTGTCCTTAACGTTAAATGCAATACATACTGCTCAAGTCACCCACGTGTTCGTAATGCAAATTCCAACGAACTTGAACACTTCTCATTTACTATTTTCTGACTTACTGCTATTTATAAAAGTTATCTGACGGTACTCAGTTACAAATATACAAATTCTATTAATAAATTAAGAGCATCATCCAACATTAGCCCCTGGCGGGGCTGGCAATTTTACGACTTACAATAAACGTATCTTTCAATTTTTATTGCAAACAACAAAACGACACAGAATTCTACGAATTAACAACACACTTGTTTACAATTAACGCTTATGTCTCTTTACACTAGTTTCTTCAAAAAATATCGGGGTTAGGACTTGGGTTAGTGTTAGGGTTAGAATGAGAGTTGTTGGAATACAGGGTTTGTTATTCCACAGTTATACTAAATATTTTCACAGTGAATGCTATTTCCATTTCCACGGGGTCCAGTGGCAGTGTTTTTGTTGGGGGGGGGACTTTTTGCAAAGTACTGCAAAACCACCCAACAGCTGAAGAGTTTGGCACACAACATATGACTACATCAATCTCGTAGTACCTATACGAATGCATACTTCATTGCTTTCTTTGTTTATAATTCTTTCCCCCCAAAAAGACCTTGCCTCTTTTTCTTTATAAGCCCCACAAAGACACCCTCTTTCAAATGACAGTTATTCATCCATTCGGTTCATCAGCTGCAGGTGTTCTTCTTCGTATGGTCATTATGCAGTCGTTCTATATAACCTCCAACTTTAGCCTCCGTACGGAAAGGTACAAAAAGCAGGAAGGGCTAACCGTACTCAAGACACATAATTGTTGCTACGTGCTTGAGTTACACATCAGAGATGATGGTGAGTGACAATGTCCGCTATATAAGCGCAGTGATTAAAAGCCTCACATCTTTAAAAATATTTCATTTTCGCACGTTCGCACTCTCGAACTTCATACCTTCCCCACGGCAAACATCTGTAGCAGGCATGGGTTAAGTATCAAGGGTCAAAAATTTAAGGTACGCTGTTAAACACCAGACCACATTCTAATCCCCAAAGTAAATATTACTACTGATATACGTTGACACCTTGTACGAAGTCATCTTTCTGAATATTACACACTAAATTACAAAATAACCTCAACTTCGTCAACAAGACAAAACGGAAGTATCGCAGTGCGCATGCCCTTTCCGTACCTATAGCAACTGTAGTACAACGTTATTGTACGTAAGTAGCAGGGACTGATAGGCAAAATAACATTAGGGCCTGGCGGCATGTAATGCTGCCTTTCTCACGTAACTCCGCTAAACAGTACAGCGATGTAGTAACAGCCGCATCATTCGTGGAGCCATCTAGTGAGTGAGTGAGCAGTTTCTTAACGGCACATCAGCACATAGAAGGCCATTTCAGTGCCATTACATGGTGTTAAGATTAAAAACGAAATAGATTTAACAACGATAAGAAGAAGAATGTAACATCAAGGCTATTAAGCTAGTATAAAACTATGATAACAAACATTATACAAGAGCATAAAAATGAGTTTTTTTGATAAAATCAGGAGCCATCTAACGAACATTTGCCCGTGCCTGGCAGACTAACAAGACTTTCACACTACGGGGTAGTCGCATGTCATTTTCATGCGTTTGATGCGGTGCGGCCTGAAAGTTAAGTTGACCTGCATAGTTCATACACGTACGATAACAGCCTACTTGCCAATGAGAAATTGAGAACACCGATCAACAGCGACCTAAAGTTCCATAAACTTAGCTCTTAAAATGGCAAGTAAAGCAGATACATGTTGCGAACTTAAGCTGCATCAAACGTCGGCAGTCAGCTGCATGAGCAGTGGCCGACATTGCCACGTTAGGCCTACTTGTCGAGTCGCTCAGCTGCACTTTGACACATCACGCTATGTGCTCTGTAGTATAGGCTACACACATTCACACAGTGATAGCGTTTTTTTTTCTTTCGTGAACGACGGACAACATGGCGCTGCTGTCAACGCTGTCACGATTGCCAGTCACTCTGCTTTTACTGGGTGGTCGCTGCTCGACACGTCTCGCTTCCACGGTGGGTCCAGAGAACATTGCCTTGTGTACCACAGCTCGCACTTGCTAGCAGGTTTCCTCGTTTCTCGTTTTGTCACTCTCTACTCAGGTAAGCTATGAGCTGCACTTATAACCACCCCGTCACCCTTGCAGTTCATAGGTTGGCCTAGGCCTCAAGGCGATGTGGAGGATTTCCTGGATTTCGAAAAGACAAGTTGGACAACCCTCGCGTTCATAACGCCTTGCATGTAAGTACACGCTTCGAGTCTTTTACCCATTCAACCTTGGTTCGCACCACCCGTGTTCAGGGCCCATGTTTACGGGTATAGTGTGAACCGACCCTTAGGCATACACTGCTGTGGCGACATCGACTATTCGTCCAGCGTGTAATGCGGACTGAAGGACGGACACACGGATTAGCACTCTACGTAGACTCCCTACTGCTATATAAATGTAACAAGTGGCCAAAGTAATTTGGGATATGCCGCATCGAACCCTTCCCCGCGTCACCGTCACCACCCCAAACAGGACGTCGATCCGTACAACCGTTTCTGAGCAGCACTCTACCTCCAGTCTGAGTCCCGTTCCTGGAGGGAATTGAGACCCCCATCGAATACAATGTTCCTGGGGCCCAGGAGTTTACACCCGACTTGGATTCTGGATTCGTTCGGCCGTTTTGCAGAGCGCAGGCGCGTGTGAGACAGACAGACTGACAGACGCGCCGCTCTACGGGATCACCGGTCGCAACAGTTCGCATCTCATGCATTCGATGCGGGCCTAATAGTGACTACTGAAATCTCATTCGTATCGTACATAATCGTGCTTGCACAGCAGGGAACCGTGAAGAAGACAGCACTGTATGACTTTCATGTGGCTCATGGCGGGAAGATGGTGGACTTTGCTGGATGGAGCATGCCAGTACAGTATACAGATCTTAGTATCACCTCCTCTCACCTACACACCAGGTATCTTGATTGAAATCCGCCCTCACAATGTTACGCCGTTTAAGTTTCGGCCGAACGTCAAGATGGTCAAAGTTACAAATTCAGACATGCATTGACTAGGCCCTATATGTATGTGGCCGATGTGGGGCTGTACACAGAGGCGTTTCGAGTACTCAAAGTCCGAGTATATACAGTACGAGTGGCGATCAAATAGGCCTATATTGAGCTAAGTACGGTAGCGAACAACAAAGTAACGTTCTTAAACCCTTTGTGGTTTTTACCTGATTACTCTCAACCCATAGCGAGGAATCTGAAACTTGGCCTGTTGGTAGGCCCTGTATAATGATAAGGAATTAATGTCTATTTTATTTCGGAGTGGAAGGGAAGCGGACCGAACGCTTAAAATATTCTACAAGAATAGCGTAACATTGTGGAGGCACCTGTTGTCCGCTGGAATCACGTTTACCACTGTGTTCACAGCCTCAGTTCAGCTGCCAGCTCTGCTGAGGACCTTTGTTCTTTGCACGTTGCTCAACTCCCAGTGTAATTAAAACACAAATGTGTATAAGCTTAACTGACAGATGCGGTCTAATACATTCCGCAAACTTCTACGAAGGCTGCATATCGTGTTTCTGCTTTGCGACGAGGTTTGCAGTCAATTCGTCCTCAACTCTAACCTAACCCTGGCCCTGGCTATATACCTTAACCGTAACACTAACGCTAACCCTAACCTAAACCCTAATGATTTCTAACAAGTTGACTTGGGGACGACTTGGCTTTGGGACAAGTTGACTGCCACACTGTGACGTGAGTTTAGTGTTTTTACTGTTGTGCCGCGTCTGTGAAAAGATCGGCGACTCCACCTCAGCCACGAACAGTTCAAGCCACAGTTAAAGACATTTTTATTTGAAGGTTGAGAACATCGAGTTCTGTGACTGATATGTAACGTTCTTAAATGTGAAGGCAAATGTAGAGGACACTTGATATATCGCCTGCTTACGAAACAACCTCATCAGGTGTGGCAGGCATTGTCAGTTTTACCTGCCGCTCACGCGTTTATCCACGAATGCAATGAACTATACTTGCCGAAGCTGATCCTCATTTAATGACCCCGGAATGATGGAAGGCTGAGTTGGCCTAGGGCTAGAGGACTCTTTACTGACTTACTTTTTGTGCGCTCGTATGACAGGGAGCACGTATCGGTGTTCGACGTGTCACACATGCTACAGACGACTGTGCGCGGCCGCGATCAGGTCGAGTTCATGGAGAGTTTGGTGGTCGGTGACGTTGGCAGTCTGGCAGACGATCACGGCACCCTGACGCTCTTCACCAATGACACTGGAGGCATCATTGACGATTTGATTGTCACTCGTACGTCGCTAGGTCATCTCTACATCGTCTCCAACGCCGCTTGCGCTGACACAGACTTCGCTCACATGTCGGTAAGCACCGGCAAACGGTGTGCTCCACCGAATTGTCGTTTTTTGGCTCGCAACGTGGGCCCTTCTATCGGGAGCGTCTGTCTGTCTGTCTGTCTGTCATGCGTCCTAAACGAATGCCATAAAAAGAGGCACTCCCGCAGTCAAAAGCAACAAGAGGCTAAAGTAGTTTGACGAAGGCTGCATCGAATGCACTGCACACACTGCACGCGTTGGACTCTATAACTATAGCCATTCCTAAGATATGTAGGGGATGGTAAAAGTGACCCAGATGCGGACCCTCATATGACCTACTGTTGCATAGTTTTCGTTAGGGCCCGCAGCCCGGGCCAGCTGTATAGGCACACTAAATTTCAATTATGTAGCTTCAGCCGGTCTGGAAATACGAGAAGGGTCCGAAAATTCAGAATTAGGTCATGTGACTCCGTCCGGACCCCCTATGACCTCCTTTTGCATAGTTTTCGTTAGGGCCCTCGCACCTCTATGAGCACGCAAAATTTCAAGTCTCTAGCTTCAGCCGTTCCGGAGATATGAGGGGGTCCCAACGTTTAAAAGTGGGCCCCCTTCCATTCTCTGTGAGGGATCAGGACCCACGTCTAACACAATGTTCTATGGACCCCCAGGAGTGTTTACCCCAAACAGCGTCTTGATCTGTTCAGCCATTTTTGCACAGTGAAGCCGAGATGAGCCGCGTGACAGACAGACAGATACCGCGAACATCGGTAATAATAGTCTGCTTCTCATGCATTCGATGCAGCCTAAAAATGTTACCAATACTGCGCCGTCACTCAGTCATCTCTACTTCGTCACTCGTGTCCAACGCCGCCTGTGCCGACACACGTATGTATTACGCATTAAGTCAGTCATCAGCAATATCAGCTGGTAATGTGTGTTCGTATGTAGGAACGACTGTCGGAGTTCAAAGCTAAAGGGAAAGATGTGACGTTGGAAATTTTAAACAACAGCCTGTTGGCCGTTCAAGGTATAATATTTAAGTCCGTAAAAAATAAACTCTCGTGTTGGCGTATATGGTGTTATGATAGGACTATTGATTTCGCTTAATTCGGCATGGAGTGTCACTTCTTAAATCTTTGCGTGTGTCAACGCCTTAATTTGTGTCGACCGTCGGTCTAGTGCGTGATCAACTCTCTCGTCGTCAGACGCGTCGCAACACCTGTACGATTATGTGAGCCAGACTGTCTGACAGTTGTGGAAAGGTCAGTCAACCAAGACACGTGTTTCGTGCTGTCGAGTCGTTAAGAGTTGTGGCGTGAAAGAGGACGTACGATGTGCTTCGATAGTGAAGTGTGCTCATATTTGCCGATACCAATGACCATACGAGCAGCTGAATTCAGCACCACCTGCAGCCGGCGTGTGACTGAAGTAGACGTGCCATACAGCACCGCGTTGCAGTAGTCCACTCGATTAG
>Ga0126335_1000951_pt1 | contig 15285 bp, 9 predicted proteins | sample OlaspJWI45metaG_FD_108409 | JGI IMG/M metagenome (GOLD analysis project Ga0126335, IMG submission 108409) | Marine gutless worms symbiont microbial communities from Oahu, Hawaii - Olavius sp. 1 OAHU.JWI-45 metaG | ecosystem: Host-associated > Annelida > Digestive system > Unclassified | place... | reverse complement strand
TAAAACCGAGAGGGTGGGAACGGGGTTCGAACCCATCCCATCCCAGTACTAACCGGGCCCGATGTAGGTTAACCACGTTGATCGTGACCAACGCGCTACCGCTACACCAAACCGCCACCAGATGAGTCATAATAAGACATCACACAAGGCATACTTTTGGAAAACTGCATTGTATACATCACCAATTGGACATGACCAACAGTGAACAGATCAGTGGAAAGCGAGAGAACATAATTGCGCCAAGTACTGTTAAAACGAGGAACACCGAAGAAGGCAAGAGAGACCAGTACAAGTAAGTAAGTAAGTATTATTATAGCCTAGTACACCCAAAGCCAGCAGGGCTGCATAATTCACAATTAAACTGTGTCCGAGGGAAGCACAAACCTGCGCGCGGCTGCTGTTTTGCGACCGTGACCTTGAGATTAACCTTGAAACTCGAAAGCGACCTAGATACTCTAATGATGTACCCTAACACTGAAAATGAAGCTGCTATCTTAACGCATTCTAAACTTAGACCTTGAATTGAAGAAATTCGAAAATATATGTCAAGGTCAAAGGTCAAGGTCAAAATGTCAAAAGCTCCGAATTACTCCGAGCGATATCGTAACAGATATTCCGATCAAGCCCCAGCAATTTCCGACCTTTAGTTTTTGAGTTGCACGCTACCGCTTTTTCGCTTGACGTTGGATTTATGACCTTGAAACTGAACCAAGATTTAGATATTTTGAAGATGCATCTTCGTCCCGAAAATGAAGTTGTTAGGTAAAGCCATTCGAAAGGTATAGCCTGAGCTGGAAAAATACAAAAATAGCTCTCAAGGTCAAATGTCAAGGTAAATGTCACCAACTGCGAATCACTTCTATTGTTCACTATGGGACATATTCCTACCAAGTTACATCAATTTCCGACCAGTAATTTTCGAGATTTTCTGCGGACAGACATACAGGCACACAGACGCCGCTAAAACAATACCTTCTCGCAGCATACAACCACCAAGGACTGCAAGACACCTGTGTCTGTGGATCGACTAAAAGAGCACTGCAGTAATTGTTGATTTCGTCGCGACAGCTGATTTACTAAGCCAGCTCGCCGCTGCGCAGCTATAGCCAGCTATAGCAGATCATACTCATCTTGCTTCGACTAAACGTGATATCTCGGTACACTTTTACGCTCGACGCCAGTTTACCGTAGACGATAATGTCGATAAGGCACATGACTAACCAACAACAATTGTGATAAGCCGCGTTGTCGGAAGTAGAACAGTTTCGCGATGTATGTCCGCGTGGCGGCGCTAGCGATCGCCATGGTCACGTGGTCTGTGTTGATGACGCCATCGTCGGGCGCCGAGTCGCAGGCGAAGAGACTGTACGACGATCTGCTGTCGGAGAAGAGCAGCTACAACAAGCTGATACGACCTGTAGGCAACACGTCCGAGTCGCTGACCGTCAAAATCGGTCTTAAACTCACCAGCATCATCGACGTTGTAAGCACTATAGCCATGTCTGCCAGAGTCGGGGAGACTGGAGTAGTCGCTACTTTCCAGAATGGGGTTCCAGGGGCATCATTTCTAAGAATTCTTTTTAAATTTAGGGTCAAAATATGAGACTTTTTATGCTTTTTGGCAGGATGAAGATAGTCTTCTCCGTACCTGGAGTATCGTAGTATATATGGTATGTCGGCTGTAGGTGACTTCAGGACTTCAAAACTTATTAAAAAGTTTAAACCAATATCCCAATGTCATACCGGTTTCCTTCTCAAAAATATGGTGGAACAACGTTACCTCCCGCCATCCTCCGGGAAGTAGTTCAGACCTTCTACTGTTTATATATTTTTGCAACTTTTGTTGCTTTCTGCATATACCATTTTAGTCTGTCTTCGTTCGAAATTGTATGAACGCACACTGTGCATTTATGTCACGATTGTTCGCTGCAGGACGAGAAGAATCAGATCATGACGACAAACGTCTGGTTAGAGCAGGTGAGTGCCGTGCGTCATTTAGTTACTATCATCAATCGTCATATCGTGCATGTGATAGGCCTATCTATTGGGCTTAACATCATCATCATCATCATCATCACCACCATCATCATCAATGCAATTGTGCCTTCCTCTACAGCCCCGTGGTATCGTCAGTTTTTTCTCCGCCGTATGTAACAGTGGCTTCTTATTGAACACTACAGGTGTGATATGGTGAATAGGCAGTAATACTAAGAAAAAGGTGGTACTATTGTCGAAGGTCCTTGAGCCGTCGCCGGGCATAGGCAATGGTTTCATTTTTCTTATGATCGCCTTGAGTAGAATGGAACCACTAGTTTTGTAGTAGTTCCTACTTTGCGGCGTGGCGCATTGGTTAACGCGTCGGTCTCGATCAACGACGTTAATCAACGTCGGACATTGGATGGGCGACCGTCTGATAAACATATGTAGGGAATGTAAACAGCCAACTAGGCCAACTTAGCCTTTCATCCCCCCGGAGTCGGCTGGGGAGGTTTACTCTGTTCGAGCATAAACGCGTGGGTATGCAGATAAAACTCCCTGTATGCTTGTTAGTATGTCTAAAAAACGACTGTACGGATTGAGGTCCTGTTTGGGTGAAGACTTTTGGGGGCCCACGGAACATTGTAATAGATTGGATTCTGATTGTTCTACGGTGGGAGAGAGAAGAAATGGGGGATATGTCATCCACTGAACCGTTTATAACAACACTAAATTGCTTTAACCACATAACGTAAGTAAACGACACGTTGTGTGCGGATGCAGTCGTGGTATGACATTCGGTTGAAGTGGAACCCAGTCGACTACGGCGGAGTGGAGAGGCTGTACGTCATGCCTACCGACATATGGCTGCCTGATATTGTGCTCTATAACAGGTGCGCTGGCCGCTTGATAACGTGTGATATACAGGTCTCATCTATGCCACAGCTCATCACTCGCGCTTTAGTTTACTCAACATCAATGATCTATGCTCTATTACAAAAAGCTATAAAGATGATTGCACACAGAGTGTAGCTGCGATTTAGTGTTACAACAGTGTAGGCTATATATAGGAATTAGGAAGAAAGCGTATTTTCTGTCTGCGCGCACGCTGCGAGCAGGTATTTTTTGGCGGTGTCTGTCTGTCTGTGTGTCTGTGTGTCTGTCTGTCTGCAGAAAATCTCGAAAACTACTGATCAGAAATCGATGTAACTTGGTACGAATATTTTCCACGGTGAACGCTAGAAGTGATTGGAAGTTGATGACATTTGACCTTGACCTTTGACCTTGATAGCTATTTTCGTATTTTTTTCATTTGCCATGCACATGTCATCTTCTCTTGAGTTTTGAATGCTTTAATATAGCAACTTCATTTTCTGTGTGAAGGTACATTTTCAGAATATTTAGGTCACCTTCGAGTTTCTAGGTCATCAGGTTAATATTAAGGTCACAAAAGCAGAAAAGCGGCCGCGCGCAGGTATGTGCTTCCCTCGGACACAGTTTAATATAGTTGCGGTTCTAGGACAAGAAAACACTTTCGACCTATAGCGTGTAATTAGACTGTTACCAGACGTTCTTAGTAGGCCCAAGTAACTTGGCTGGTTTTGGGTTAGGTTAAGATTAGGATTTTTTATGTCGCCGGACAGGCCAAACTAATATTAGGCTACTATATGCATAGGGCGACAATATGAGTTTTGTACTCAATCGTATTTTTAGGCTGCATCGAATGCATGAGATACAGACTATTGTTACCGATGTACGCGGTGTCTGTCAGTCTGTCTGTCACGCGACTCAACTCGGCTTTACTGTGCGGGGGTCATCCGGTGCAGCCTTTGCCAAATTACTTTGGCCTCTTGTTGTCTGTATCTATCTGGACAATAAAATATGTACACAATTTCTGTTAATTAGTGAAACCTGTAAAATAGTAATATGTGACGTATGACTGTTGAGATAGTTATAAGAGTATGACATATCGTGTGTGTTTAGCGCTGACGGTAACTTCACGGTGAAGCTGTTCACGAAGGTGACAATCCGCCCTGATGGTCTGATAGTCTGGAAGCCGCCGGCGATCTACAAAAGTCTCTGTCCTATCGACGTCGAGTTCTTTCCGTTCGACGAGCAGCTGTGCACCATCAAGATCGGTTCGTGGACCTACCATGAGTACGCAGTCAAGATCATACACAAGAGCTTGCCGGAACACGTCAACGATTTGCGGACGATCGAGGACGGAATCAACTTGGATGATTACTACAAGAGTACAGAGTGGGACCTGCTGGCTGTCAAATCACAGAAGTATATGAAGTACTATCCATGCTGTTCGGAGCCGTACGCCGACATCAAGTTTAACATCTCGATCAGACGTAAGACGCTCTTCTACGCTGTTAACCTCATCCTACCCTGCATTATCATCTGCTCAGTGACGCTGTTGGTATTCTATCTGCCAGCAGAATCAGGCGAGAAGATTACAATGGACATTACCATTCTCAACTCTCTTAACATCTTTTTGCTTCTTGTCTCCGAGATCAACCCTCCGACGTCGCTGGCAACGCCGCTCATCGGCAAATACTTACTCTTCACAATGGTTCTCGTTACCTGCTCCATAATGCTGACAATTCTCGTCATTAATATCAGTTTTCGTTCTCCATCGACGCATGTCATGTCGCCATGGGTCAAAGGACTCTTCCTCAAAGTGCTTCCTCGACTTCTATTCATGCAACGACCACGCGACACCGGCCGACTTGGCAGCAGATATGGAAAGGCAAGTTTTGATTTTTAGTACTTTTGACGCCATTCTTTACAGTCGTGTTAAGTTTGCGTCTGGAGTTGTGGTATTAACACGAATATTAGTCGTTTTTGTTTAGGACGTGTAAACGTTTACAGTTCTCAATAGTTTAGCTACACTGTGGCCGGAAAAATGGAACCACTAGTATTTTAGGCATAATTTTGACAAAGCTCATCAAATTTTCGTAATTTCTGGCACAATTTATCCTGACATTGAAAGTAACTAAAAAATTATAAAAAGTATTATCACTACTTGCACAGCACTATTGATGATGATGTAACTTTGACGTTATCAAAATGCCATTTTCACGCACTACCAGTACCGTGGAGTTTCCCGGAAAGAGAAATGCCAGAGTTCTTTTCGCCGCTACTGTGGCCTCCAAATTCTCCAGATTTAAATCCGGTTGACTACAGCCTGTGGAGCATACTGTAAGAGAAGGTGTACAAAACACGCATCACAGATCTCGACGATCTCAAACATCACATCAGAGCCGAGTGGGCCAAGTTGGATCACGCCGTCATTGCTGCAGCTGTATGTCAGTGGCGTTGACGTTTTTTAGCTTGTGCCAGGGGGCGGTGGTCATTTCGAACACTACTTTTAATTCTAACAGTATATTTTTGCGATAACTGCGGCCTTTGAGCCTTTGTCGACTAGTCGAATTAAACAGTTGCAGGCTGATATTCTGGTCTGATTTTCTTGCAGTTGTCAGTTGTGATGTTGTGCGTTTTAGTACATGACGATAGTTTAATTCACAAGGTAAAGTAGTGACACTGTTTGGGTGCGACGGATATTTATTGCGTTAGTTTGGTTTAGCATTACCTTAATGACATTTCATGCAAAAATCACAACTATATATTGGCGTTTGTCAGAGTTATGCCTGAAACACTGTTGGTTCCATTTTTTCCGGACACAGTGTAGTATTAGTGGACCGCATCGATGTTCCCGTAGCGTGGTTTGTCTGTCAGTCTGTCACGCGCCTGCGCCCTGCAAAAACGGATGAACGGATCGACATGACGTCGTGTTTAGAGTGGAGAATCCTGCGGGGGGCCATAGAACACTATTGGGTGTCTGGGTCCCGATCTTCTACGGCGAGGGGGATCGTGGGGGAGGGGAAATTTTGCCCATTGTACCGTATATAAATACAACAGTTCCGACTCATTCACCTTCGCCAGATTTCGCCACATTCGACGCGGCTTTCACCAAATCATTTTGGCCACTTGTGTTTAATTTGTTAGCGTAGACTTGCAATCAGTGTGCGTGGCTGCTTGTAGTCGTCGGTGCGGTCAGACGGGAGTGGCGACAATTCGACACCTGGCGGTGTGAGGTCATTAGATATTCTGAGTGGTGCTGCGGGCAGGACACGCCGACACAGCGTTCTGCCGTCGAACGTTATGCAGGCCGTCATAGGAGTCAAGTTCATTGCTGACCACATGAAACAGCAGGACGAAGAGATCATGGTTTCTGTTCATCTCTCTGTCTCGAAAATTTCTTAAGTGTAATGTAAGGGACGATAAATTGAAAATAGTCATAAAATTATGCATCGCTGTTATGTGTTGTCTGAAACGTCGCTTATCTACAGTAATCATGGCAATCTTTTGTGTATGCGAATGTGATTAATATAGCTGTACAGAATGGTTGTAAATGAAAAATCAAAACTAAAATCACACGCACCAGCTATGAGCTGTCAAGTTAAGTAACGGCGTCAAGTGCGATGTGAGCAACCTGCTGTGTTACTAATGATGCTGCAGATGATATAACGTTTTATAACGTTATATGATATAACAACTGGGATTCGGCGTTCAAACGTGCCTACCATAACACCACCAGTGTCTTAGTGTTGCCAAGAGGCGTGCATGGTGGACCACATCGCGTGTTGGCAACACCAGAGAGAGACGAAACTGACTCTGGGTACCTGCGTGCATGCTGCAAGCAGGTATTGTTTTTGGCGGCGTCTGTCTGTGCGTCTGTGCATTTGTGTGTCTGTTTGCACCAAATCTTGAAAACTACTGATCAGAAATTGACATAATTATAGATTGGTAGTAAAATGTCCCATGGTGAACGCTAGAAGTGGTTCAAAGTTGATGACATGTGACCTTGATTTTTCATCTTGAGAGCTGTTTTCGTATTTTTCCATGCTCGAAGTAATTCAGAGCTTTTGACATTTTGACTTTAACCTTTGACCTTGAGACATATTTTCGTTTATTTTCAATTTAAGCTCTAAGTTTTGAATGCCTTAAGCTAGCAGCTTCATTTTCGGTGTGAGGGTACATCTTTAGAATATCTAAACCATCTTAGAATTTTAAGGTCATGGAGGCAGTCGCAAAACAGTGCCAGCGCGCAGGTTTGTACATACATAGGCCTACATACATAAGAAATTTTTAAAGTGGCCTAAGTAAAAAACTCAAGGACCACTAAAAATAAAAATGTAGTCATGGACTTAATATAGAAAACAAACAAGTTTCCAGTTTCCGGCAGAATGAAGTAATGTTGTGTGGCAGACTGCTCCAGAGCGTCGGACCGGCAGCAGCGAATGCTCGGTCGCCAACATTACGACGATGAGTGCGCGAAAAGCATCGCTAATAAAATATCGGCAATACTCGATACATCAATATTAAAAAGCCTAGTACACATGGTTAGGGCCGGGGTTAGGTTTGGGGGAAAGCTGACGGTAGTCCTTCTGTGCAGGTTCTACGACCATCATACGTAGCGACACTGGATGACGGACGTATTGTGTATAATAACGCTGAGACTGACATGCCATACGCACAGAGAGATTGAGATAGTGTCGAAGTCAACAGCGACTTGCTGCTCATACGAATGTTTTCAAACATCTCGTCATCGTCCTTAGCGCCATTGTCGTTGGCTGCCGCTGCCGACGACATCTTGTACTTGTGAAAAAACCGCACTCTTGGCGGACTTTCACCGGTACGCTGGCCGTCATCGTCATCATCGTCATCATCTTCATCCTCATCCAGGGAACAGGTTTCGGCAGCTGGTAACTTACCGGCGCTGCTGGCTGATGCCACCAGCTTCATGTACTTGTACTGCAGAGATCTGTTCTTGAGCCAGCAGTAGACGACGACAAAACACAGGACAACACCAGACAACAGAACCAGTGGAACGGACACGACCACCACCTTTAGCCAGATTGGCCATTCGTCGTAGACAGTGCAAGGTTCTGTAGTGGTCCCAACGACAGGAGTCAGTCAACATTCTGAGCAGGATTACATGGCGTGATCAATTCAGTAATGACACATCGGTGACCAGCGACACACAACGTCTTGTAAGTGTTGTAGTGTTGTAGAGTGCAGACGGGGCAGGCGGCACGCGAACGTATCATAAAGACAAAGTTACATCCATCGCAGGTGCCTACAGCACAGCGCGAAGACAGTTCTACACTAGGAGCGGTTTGTGCTCCCGTCGGACAGAGTTTAATTGTTATATTGTGTCTCTCGATATGTAGGTGAAGCAGGACTGGCAGTTCGTGTCGATGGTGCTTGACCGACTGATGTTCTGGCTGTTCACGGCTGTGTCACTGGTCGGCACGTTTGGCATCATCATTCAGGCACCGACTCTCTATGACGACCGCCAGCCCATCTACACCGTCAACTGACCAATGACCAGTCTGTGGCGTCATCAGTGACGTCACGAGCACCTGTCTGTGTGTGCATGCGCGCGGCTGTGGACTGGAGGTGGCGTCGTCGCCGACACTGCGACGATACAAACACAATATAAGGTGGGAAGCAAATCGCTCAGCTGTCGTAGCTCTTGAACATTCTCTTCAAAATCGCTATATGTTATTTTTTATTGCAAAATATATAACTTGTCATTGGAACAGGACACAGACAATGTCGTTTTGAACAGTCTCACGCTAATGTATAAACTGTCTAACTTTTTGTCCCACCTTGTACATGACAGCGTGGATCATTTAATGAATGATGCTTGTTCGACTCTTGAACCGGCAAGTGACAGTTGCGAGAGATTGTTGCACATGTATTATTCGTTCATTTATAACCCATTAGGAAACCTAAACTCCGGGCGCGCGCCCGGAGAGCGGAGCTCATTGCAAGCGACGTAGAGATGAGAGGACACATGAATCAACGCGCTAGAATACGGTGGAAATACTATTTACCTGTCGATTCTGCAGTGCACTAATTACTGTTGTGATACGACATTAACTCATGCCCAATTATTCCTTCGTCGCGAATTGGCTGTTTTGTTTCCGCTGTTGCGGAGTTTTAGATACACACAATTGGCTGTTTTGCCGATCTTCGGCTGCATCTAACTCTGTCAATCCTGGCTAATTTTCAAAATGGAGACCAGAAAAAGACGTCAAATACCGACGACGAACGCGTGTGCGAATTTCAGCTTCAGAGGCCTTCGCAAAAGAAAAATTTCACGCTTTTTCGTAGTTTTTGTGAGTACTTCCATCACGCTGAGAAACTACTTCCGTCACGTTTCTAAACTACACACTAGTCAGCAGCGGCAACCAGATACAAAACATACAAAATACAAATAGTACGCGCACACATGCGCGATCTTACTATGGCCGCAGCCGGCCGGGCCTTCGGCCCGGACCGGGCTGCGCCCGGTATAATTGGATGTTCTGTAGATTTTAAGCCCCTTGGCGAAACCCATAAGTCATTGAACAGTGGTTGAATTTTTAACAAAAGAAGTACAACACATAATAACCACAAATATAAAATGCCACAGAAATATATCAATTTGGTTTACACAGTCTGCGTCAAATCTAGTTGAGCATTATCTCATTTTCGAGTAGCTGTTAACACGGAGTATAAACAATAGTAATTCGTCACCTGAAGCTTTTTAGTAGGCGACTATAAATTATGAAAAAAACAATGTTTTATTTATTGCAGCAATTTTATTTACCGTATTTTATTTACTGCACTTAGCAACGGTAGATATGGAACTACGTATGTAATCACGATCAACTGTATTTCTGCGTTGAATTTTCGAGCATTCAATTGGGCTATATCATCTCATAAGCTGCGCTGCAGACGCTGCAACTAGCACCATGCGGATTACGCATCGTCACGCCTAACAGAGCGTTGACGGAGTCACTGAAGCGTTTGCTGCTGAAGCTTTGAAGTTAACGGCGTGAAAGATAGATGCGCTGATGGCGAGGTAATTGGCGTGTCAGCAGACAAAAAAATGAGTCAAGAAATGATTGTTTGTTTTTATTGCTCTGAACAAATCATCAGTGTGGGCGTCATCAACAGGGCAATGGATGCATCAGTTGTGTTGTGAGCTAGTATTGCTGGACACAATAACTGAAAGTGTTGTCAGTTTCGTACGACGATAATACTAACATAAACATCTCAAGCCAAATTTTTCGCCGCAGAGTTTAAACGCATGCAGTACAATGCAGTTGTGATATCAATCATATAATGCAGTAGTTAGTCGTTGTTAACTGTCAACATGATAAGTCAGTTTTGTATCGTACGCGATAAACACACAAGCATAGAAATGGTCCGTCAGAACTGAATTCCAATAATACAAAAACCATTAGGTCTGACAGAACAGCTACCTTTCGTTTTCTTTTTTTCACGGAGTTAAAGATAGGGTTACGATATCTTTTTGTCATGATTTAGTTATAATGAATAAAGTTCTTATTCGGATTTCGTTCTAGCGAATCTAAACTCACTGGCATACATTGTAGACGTTCAGGTCAAATAAAGTTATTTACACTAATTTGTATTTCTATATAGGTTTGACATAGACAGTAGGTCACTAAGTTTGCGCCGACAGAGCAAGAAGCGGCGACGAGGTCTAGGAGACGACGATGGTGGTCCTTGGTCCACGGCTGCGTGTGTGGTCACCGTAGCCCTTCTTGTCATGGGAACACACCTCCACAGCTCGCGACGAGTCGCCATACGTCATCCCGAACTCGTACTTCTTGTCTGCAAGTTTATCAAATTATGGTTGAATTAGCCTATCGACTAATAATACAAGTGCGGGCCTAATGCTAACAAGCGCTACATTAATGCAGTAACGGCCGCATTGCGGCGCAATCTCGCATTCTCGCGAAAAGTAGACCGCGTGACAACCAGACGCCCACGCTACGGGATCATCGATCGCAAGAGGCCGCATCAAATGATAATGCGTACATATCTGTAAAAGGCTACACGGAATACGTAAGTGTGCATGTGATAAACTAAATGATGAAACATAGTTATGTGAGTGATGCAAAACGTCGCAGTCGCGCTGCATTCGTTCTGAATTGCATGGAATTAAGCACACTGGCTATCGTATATGCGTAAAACGTTTGCCAATCTATTTCATCATAGACTTCAACCTGGCTGACTTTTCTTACCGTTAAGTTGTTAACGGTAACTCTAAACACGACCTGAGCGAACAACAACAGTGATACCATAGCGACTGTCTGACTGACCTGGTACCCATCCAGTGTACTTGGGTATCATGCCGTCCTGCAGGTAGATTCTGCGACTGAGTGGATGATCAGTTTCCGGAACGCTAGACGGACAACTGCATTACACACCGACAACCGCATCACGTTGTATCAAACATCTCTATGTCGTCAGCTACTGTATTGTAGACTGTCTCAGTATATGCACCACGGTAGCCAACAGTCCGAAGAAAGATCAGCGGCAAAATAAATTGTTCAGTCTAATCCTTGGTGACTTTGTTTCAAGTGCCGTGTATTACTCACTCACTCACCACTACCGAAGACTCCGAAGCACTGCGAGTGCGAGTACTGTAGGCCTATAGTGTAAGTTGGGTTACCAGTGGACGTCGACCGGCAGTTTCATGATTCTCTGATGCTCTCTAGTCTCAAAGTCGAAGCGACGCAGCGCTCTGGTGCTGGCGTCACGGTAACACAGTCCCAGTCCGACATCAGTTGGCGGGACACGAGGAACATAGCCTTTCCACGAGCAGATCGGTGCCTCCAGCGACCCACGTCTCGCCTCTGACACAGTTCAAACACCTGACTGTCATTGGAAGCTACGCCGCACTAGGCCTACGATATACCTCGATGACAGTTGTGATATTTTGTCCCATTAAGTTTCGTGCTTTCAAACTTACGGTGGCTCGAATTTCGTTATGAATCAAGGAGGACGAGCTCATCCTCTTCCAAAATATAGCTTTGGATATCGAGATGCATCTTGTTCTGTGTCTAAACATAGCAAAACACATTGGACCAAAAAGTTTATATTAAGAAAAGAGCATCAAAGTTTCCATAAAGTGCCGTCGAAGTACTGCAAGCACTTTTCATATCGTTAGTGTTCTGTCGACAGTATACACTGTGCAGAACATTTCAATATTCTAGGCCTACTATGACAATAAGAATGTTGTTATTTGCCATTAAAAATTATCAAGACAATGGACATGAAGACCAAGACCATTGGTTGCATTATTTTCGTATTGCATTATAGCACAGTTTCTTACTCACTGACTCACTCATCACTCACATGACGAAGTCACTGACCGGCGAGAATTGGTGGCAGCGGATGCGTATCGCGGTAAGTGTTAAGATGATCCCTGACGAGTGGGTCGTGATTGAGCACCTGTTGTTTGGGCGCCATCTTGACCATGTGACGCAGGTAGGCTTCCTTGTGTTTCACGTAGTCGCAAGCCGAGATGTGTCTGTCAATACTGACGTCACAGTCATTTTTGTACGTCCCGCCGAACTTGAACAGCAGCTTCGGTACAAGACCTATAGCAAACCACACAAACACCACATCGCCCTGATCTTCGACTCTTTGACCTCAAGCGTAAACTGTGCATAAAAGGTCCGGACACTTGATACAATGCCTCTCCGTAAGGGAGCCTCACTGCAGAAGCGCTCAGGTATGGCACGCGTTGTCGCAAAGGGAATGAACCATAGCAATAGCTGGTCCTCGTTTACCGACCCCGGAGAGATAAAAGGTTGAGTTGACCTACAGTGTAAGCACCATAACGGTGAGTGAGTCAACGGTCTGCCCAGCACCGCCCTGTGGCGGATATCGCAGTTTAGCTGTTCAAACCGTCACGCCTCGCTGGGAAAATGGGTGTACACAGCTAGCCCATAAGGCCGAAAGTGCAGTGATCAAGAGTCGAATCGCGGGCTCAGTGACAGTCGCGTTATCGATGCTAACCCACTGCCAGGGGCGTCATTTGCAGGGGTGCAGTTGTCCCTCAAGGATGTGTGGTATGTAGGGGCAAGCAGTAACCCCCAAGGCCAAGGTGAGCTAGTTGAAGCCATAGTAGCAAAAAACTTTCTGCTCGCTGCGCTCATATAAATTTTTTTATCTTTATATTCTGGTATAGGAGCAAATAGGCTAAATTAATGGAGCTGTAAACTTTTTCGTCATTGCTTAGGGGCTCCTCTGAGCTTTAGGAGCCTAGACTGCAGCTCAGAGTTACCCCACTGATGAATCAAGGCCCAGCTGGTTGCTGACACGACGTTTCATGTCTGATGAGATGCCCTGAGATGAAACATGGTCAAACATGTAAGTCCATACGGTGGTAATTTCTGGAGCAGTACTTTTCAACTGTGCTGCATTATTTTTGTATATTCCTGTCTTTGGGCATTTTGCATTTTTGCGTCATATGAATGAGACTTGTGCTTTATGTATTTGCTGACATCATTGTTGACAGTCACTGGCTACAATGGATAAGTGACAGATATTACGTCAAAATACGATATATGCTATTCTGTAGCCGCGTCAAAATGCAGCAGAATATACAGGGTTGGCCAAACTAAACGGGGCCACTCATTTCAATAGCTTGTAACTCTAGATATACTGATCAGATCTATAAACCACTCTCGGCAAACTTCAACATTATTTCGCTTTTAATCAGCATCTGTCATTTTAGCTATTAATTTAAGAAAATGCCGCGGCGCCATCTAGAGAATGAAAATAACCATGAAAACATTCTCCCCTTATTATACTGTACAAAAAAACAAATTAACGTTCTTACTTACTAAAATGTTTGACATCGGTGATGGTATTAATTAACTACCTCACAATAATGTCAGTCATTGTTGTTATTTGTTAAATTAGCTGTGATATTTTTACTTTTTAGAGCTTTGATCAATATAACGAAAGACGATGGCCGATCGTTATTTATTAACATCTTTTTATTCACGAGATGGTGCCACTTTATTTTGCCTAATTAGTGTATGCAGATTATGTTGTCATGTTAGGAATTATATGGCCTTGTTTTATGCCAAAAATAATGAAGATCCGAGCGGCATTTCTGAAGTTATTAGCTGAAACGCGTGGCCTCGTTTAATTTGGCCCACTCTGTAGTCTACAGAATGTGTTAATTTTGGCTTTAAATGTACCAAAATCGTTTGACGTCCCGGCTCAGCCCGGACCCGCTGAGAGAGTTTACAGCGCTTACCAGACCCCCGAGCTGGTGCGGTGGAGGTAGAAGAAAAAGGGAGAAAGGGGAAAGGGGAAGGAGGAGGAAGGAAGGGACAAGGAAACAGGATTTGCCCCATAACGTTAATCTGAGATGACGCCCCTGCCCACGGCGCCAGAGAGTCACCACAGGGTTGCAATGTACGAAATCTAAATCTTGGGAGAAATGATGTTAATCACGAGTTAGATGCAGCAACGGATTCGTGTCTCGCAGTAGATAGTATTAAGACAATGGAAGACAACAGAAACCTGTATAGCCAGGAACCATGTTCTTGGTGTATTTGTTGTCTCCGGTCGAGTCTGGCAGCTCATTCTTTAGTGGAGGTCGGTCGATCGGCTCTGACGTCTCCGAGACCGGGTTACGGAACTCGTACGTCTATCATTGCACACGCCCGTTGAAACTCACAGTCCAACCGCCATGTTTTGCGTATACAGCATGACGTTGTTCGTCATGGTGGTACAATGAGGTTAAGAGACTAATAATGAACAAAACTCGTAAAACATTGAATACTCTCGTCATCTATCCATCTATACCTGCGGAGTGACTGTGGCACCAGCTAGGTTTAATATGCCACAGTCAGCGCTGAGGCCTGCTGCTATAGCTGGTCCCGTGCGCTGACCCTGATGTGTGCGGTGAGTTGTGTGTATGTAAAGCCGCTTGCAATATAATAGATTTATCTATCTATCGATGAGATTATCAAATGATATAGATATATTTTGAATGTTGTAGGTGGAGTTTTTGCGTTGGCGTTAGGCCTATCCGTGCTATAGAAGAACAAACACAATAGATTCTAGAAAATTGCACTTCTTGTTGTTACTTCCAACAAGTCAACAAATATACAACAGCATAATTCAACGATACTACTTCTGGCAACCTAATAACACAATACAACAGTCTGGTAGGCCTGGTGTAGTTGGTAGCAGTAGTCAAAGTTGTTTCTCAGCCGATCGAGCTCTCCTTCTGGTACACGAAGTATATCGAAGACACGGTAAACGTCCACAAATATGACTCCTATGTCATTCCCCGACGATGATATATATGAAGACGGAGTCGTGGTATCAATTCAACCAAATGTATACGATGAATTCAGTGTCCAAATTCAAATTCAATCATTGTCAATAACTGATGATAACTTCTCT
>Ga0126335_1000950_pt1 | contig 15285 bp, 11 predicted proteins | sample OlaspJWI45metaG_FD_108409 | JGI IMG/M metagenome (GOLD analysis project Ga0126335, IMG submission 108409) | Marine gutless worms symbiont microbial communities from Oahu, Hawaii - Olavius sp. 1 OAHU.JWI-45 metaG | ecosystem: Host-associated > Annelida > Digestive system > Unclassified | place... | reverse complement strand
GGCTGGGGTAAAGGCGGGAAAGTCACCTCTGCCGGGTGGCAGGTAACACTGTGTGATCCCATATGGTAAGTGATTTCCCGTAGCTGTGTGGTGAAGTTTCACAAACTGCTATACCCTTACCTTGAGATGGCAGACCGCCTTCGGACGGGTAAACCATCTAAGTACGTAACCAGCCAGCTAGGTCGACTCGGCCTTCCACCCCTCCTGCGTTGGTAAAATGAGGACCAGCTGCGGCTGGTAAAGCAAAGACACCGTTCAAACCGTTCGCGGATAAACGCGGGGTGTGCAGGTAAAACTGCGAGATCCCTTACAACGCGTGCCTTACCTCAGCGCTTCTGTGATGAGACTGTCTCATGCTGAGACATGAGACAGGTGCTATAACAAGTTTTCTTATGTCTGCCTTTTACATATGCGTGTAAAATTCGACCTATATGCGTTTTGTACGGTCGATACAACAGCGCAGTCTGACACTGCGACATTTAAAAGCCTTCTTATGCGTAAATGTTGACTGCCTTTAGCCGACGCGTCCTGAGCTTAGGCCTACTCTAACGACGACTGAATGCATTACAACGATGACCATGCCTCCGCCGGCGTAGTGCCCATTTTCCACAAGTTTACAGCTGAATGTCGCCTCTACGGTTTATAGCATGACGAAATGTTTTGTCAGCAGGGCTGCAGTTTCTGGACATGGCATCGGAAAGACAAAAGTCCAGACAGATTCATCGACAAACACATCTAAAACACAATGCCTCCAGCGCCTAAGTGGCTTTTGTTGTACTGACTAAGTTGACAAGACGGCGAAGTCGATTTCTGTCGTGTACAGATAGGCTTATGTCTAATAAAAGATGCGGACACTTGTTCTAGCGCCTCTTACTGGCAAGCCCACCGGAGAAACGCGCCGTAAGTGATCTCACAGTTTTACCTGCACACCCATAGGCTACCCTTATCCGCGAACGGTATGAACCATGTCTTTGCCTTCTCAGCAGAAACTGGTCCTCATTTTACCGACCCCGGAGGGATGGAAGGCTGAGTCGACCACAGTTGGTTTACCCGTCCGAAGACGGTCACCCATCCAAGAATTAAGCGGACCCGACGTTTATTTACTTCGTTGATCAGATCAACTTGCTAACCACTACACCATACCGCCAACCAGCTAATACAGACAGCAAAGATCTTTTGTTCGTAAAGACAGCGACAGTGACAACGAAGTCGCATGGGAGTGATTAGTGACCGGATCAAACCGAACGGTAATGACTATAAGGTCGAAGTGTCGGTGGAATGCCGCCAGTCTCGGTATTGATCGATTATGTGCGACGTTATTAGTCCAACGCATTTCATATGTACCGGTCCTTCGCTGTAGCGATAATAACTCATCTGAGAATACAAATGACGTCCCAAGACAAGTCGCACGTGACACGGCATTCTTTTACTTAACGGTCTTTGAGGAATTTTTTTTACCTGGACTATTGTCAAACAAGTTTTGTTGGTGATTTAATGAAAAAGTTTTGCTGAGTTCTCGTACGGGCAACTAAAACGATCAGACAAAATGTATGACACGCGTTAGATAAATAGAGATCTTAACTCTTGAGTGACGTTCATATAAATATTAAATATTTTTTCGAAATTTAATTTCGGCTCATTGCGGTTTCTGTCATAAGGTAAATGATTAGTTTCTGTAGAACGTATAGGCTAGTTCGCACTTATGCAGAGCGCTAGCGCACGGCACGGTACTCTCTTTTGATTTCTTAAAGAAAATATAGGGTGACCCACATCATCGTGGACGATTTTGAATGCAAAAATAAATATCTTATTGTAGTCGCAGAACTATAATTTTAATATCAAAATATACGGGATTATATTGGAATTTTGTGTACAAAATTTCAGCAATGAATGTTACTTACTTATTTGGTGACAGTCGATTTAGTGACGACATCCAGAAGTGCAGTTTTATTGCATCACAGCGCGTTCGTCGTCGTAGCTGGCAAACTAATCAAAGTCAGTTTACAGCTCAAGCAGTTAGATTATTTGAAGGGAATTATAGCTACAGCGTGATAGGAAAGAAACTAGGTCGCAGTAAGGTTTGGGTCAGTAAATGGATCAAGGCGCTAGAGGACGAATCCGGAGAAATCTTTGCAAAATCAAAGTCGGCGGCGACCTTCTAAAACTGTTTTGAATCTAACAGCACAAAAAATTACTCGCAAAATCAAATATCAAAAAGGTCACTGTATGCGAAAACTTTTGAAATACAACTTTGGTCATTACATTCCATGTAGAGATTGTCTCCAAATTTGCCAGATTTGTTTCCGATTGAAAACGTTTGGAACATTATGGGTCCAGCTGTTATGCCATCCTGGAGCCGTAAACACTGACGGCACTCGAACGTAGTCTTCGTCAATCTTGGAGATCAATTAACGCATTTTATTTAAACATCAACTGCAAAGGGCGGAAGCCACTTACCTGCCGGTAAAATCAGTACAATGACATACATGCATGATAAAGAATAATACAATATAAAACAATACAATCAAAAGATAAAATGACGGTTATACATTAGGAGGACAGGTAAGCTAAAAGCACTAATATTTGGTATATATTCAGTTATCAGAAACAAAAAAGACACTGTTCCATACTAACAACTACGTGCTGTCTTCATGTAACGTACGTTGTCGTCGCGTTATTGTGCAATTTCTGGGTATTGCCGAGCAGCTATCTGTATATTTTCCCCACATAATTTTGTTGATCATAGCTATCAAATAATTATAAAGTTTGTCTATTTATGAAGTTTACAACATACAACTTTCGCTTTCAAAATCGTCCAAGATGATGCGATGAAGACGCCGCGTGCACAGAGACGAGACTCAAGTTTTTACACTTTTTAATGCTGTTTCGTTCTTACTAAACGTTCTTACTGGTTACTGCGATGTACATAAAAATATTTTGCACTTTAAGTAATATGGCTGCATCCAGTGACCCGCGTGCAGCACTGCTTAGAAGTCATAGCTGTTTGCATTTGGAACTCTAAACTGTTCCAGCTGCTCTGCGTGCATGACTGGTGCCAGATGTTGCACCGTACAGAGTAGCGGCGCAGTTAAGCTTAGAAACAGTTTCTGTGAAAGCACCGATATTATCAGATGCCTCCACATCAGATAAAGTGCACATAGTAAACAAACGGCCACTGCCAAGTGTAAGCTTCACATCCCACTCCACACATCATAAGTCATTTCAGAAATTCGGAAACCATTTTTTGCAGGCAATGGTATTGACAACCAAGCTCACAAAACCAAAAGAAAATACATTCAACAATCCGCCCATGGGCAGTGACGCTCAGCTGGTTTAAGTAGGTCAGGGTGATCTAGTTTTTAGTTTGTGATTAGCGTTAGTCAGTATATATCTAACATGTCTCTGCATGCAAGACTACAAGCCTCTGTGTCCAGCGGTTATGATTTGGGACACCCTGGCTAACGCACACACCGACGCGATTCGCTATAGGCCTACTGTTATCTCCGTAACCAGTTGAGCTAAAAAAAATCTTAAATGTTAGGTTGCAAAAACTTCTCGCGGTTATGTAAATGTGCACTATGATTGAACATGCGGTTGATGTACAAAATGCAGCCCTGAGTTCTGATAACACGACCATCGCAGCTCAGATGATGTCTACCGGAGGGTGAGGGATGCATCACCGCTGAAGCGCATCTGACAAATACCTTGCGACACACAATCACTCCAGTCTCCACACAACTCTCTGCCTGTTTTATGCCGCTGCATTATTTAACACTCCGGTGCACATCAGATCTGATTTTCGTACATTAATTGGCCTGCATGTATCATGGTAAGCCGATGAGTGTATTACCCTCTAAGCTGATGTTTATTCGCAGTGTAGTGTCGCTAGCAACATTTGGAGCGGACATATCTAAAACATTATCTACTCACGTGCCATGTGTTCAGGGTACCAAATGGTGGACAATGACATGAATGGGTGCATGTCACCCCGTCGTCGTCCGCAATTTTTGTTGACTGGCAATAAATAGTAAACTGAAATTGCTCAAAAATACTCCTGCATTTTGCATATTTGGTATTCATATACGCATATTTTCGAAGTCTACATGCACATTTGTTTCCAGTTTCTGAGGAAGCCTTCAGACCTCCACCGGGGCTTTGCCCAAAAATTCCGCCGGGGGACGAAAGTCTCCCGGCCCCCACGGAAGCGTCCCGGCAGGGCCCCAAGTCGGTGACGCTGAAAATGCGGGAGTGGAATTTGCGGCACTTAATGGTAGGTAGAGTAGAGTTTAACATGCGATGTTGCCGCGTAACTACATAATTACCGACGCACGGCATCAGTCAAAGAAAGCAAAGACCGGCATCAGAGCAAAAGCGGCAAAAATGTGTCACCTTTGTAGTCTGCTCAACATATCGGTCCATTTGAAATTTTACCTATTTAAGTTGTGGGACAAGTTCAGTCCACAGTCAGTTGTAAGTTGACAGAAATGGAGACGACGCAGCAGAATTTTACGACGATTGCGAAAGGCAGAGGCTTTCTGTATGCTCATGACGATCAGTTGTATTTTTGTGTGAAAACGGAAGCGTCTACGAAGTACTTAAAATGTACAGCTGCAGGATGCAACGGTTCAGCTTAAACACATCGGAAATCGTCTTACGTTAGAGGTATGTAGGCCTATTATTACGCGTTATGGATAATGTTCTGGATTGCCAAAGTCGGGTGCCATTTAGATCTGCGACATTACTTCTTCTCAAACCGTGTTATCGACCGATGGAACCAGTTACCTCAAACAGTCATTGAGTCCAGCAGTGTAAACTCGTTTAAGAATGGATTAGACAACATGAGAGCATTGAAGATGGTCTTCTTCATGGACTAGCGGTCCACTAAGCCCTACAAGCCTCACTTGCTCCTGAGCTGGTGTGGCCGCACCAGGTATGTTACCAGGTATGTTTTAACTGTTACACAAGCAAATAATAGGTAATTATAGTTTCCGTGGATGTAAATAAGTACTAAACGCCGACTTACTGGGCAAATATTTGTTATAACAACAACTTTGCTACTGTTCGTTATGTTCATTTAAGAAAATAAAGGTATAGGGAATTAAATTAAACTGGATCACATCCACGTAAACTATAAATGTTTTTTCATCATCATTATTCATTATTTCATTTATTTTTTCACTTATTATTATGTATAACAATGTGTTTGATTTTGCTAATAGAACGCATTTAAAACGCAATGAAATAACAGTAGTAGTTAATAGCTTACTTAGCGGTAACAACTTTGTTAATTTAAACAGTAGCGGCTTTCCATACCACTCCACTCCCGCATTTTCAGTCTAGTCGTCCCCCCAAGTCCCTGCTTGTCTCCCCTACAACAAATCCCTGGCTACGTCCCAACAATGCTATTGTTCATTTAGCCAACGGGTAAAAAGTATACCGGTGCTTAGAAACTATGTGTGGCACGAATAATTCGTATAGACATCTCCACCAGCCTTCCCTTTTTTCACAGGGGGTCAAAAGTGCGAAATATTGCCCAGTTTTTGACTCCACTCGCATTCCAAGCGCTTTGATTTAAAAATGGGGCAATTTATCTAAAATCTAAAACAATACTGTATAGCGCCGATGTCTGGGCTCTCATCTGAAGCAAAATACGTGCAACTAGGGCTCCCAACGCTGAGATCCATTTGCCCATCTAAAGTGCGACAATTGAAAAAAAACGGTTGCATCGCTCTAACTCAGCCGCACGTGGACAGATTGCGTTCAAATTTCATAAGATGGTACTCTGTGGCTCCAGGAAAACTGTGAAATTGTCAAAACTCACTAAGGGTCGAATTCAAGATGGCGGACGACGCCCACATTTTTAATATACGGACCCCCATATTTATGGAACATCTAAAGCTAGAGACTTCACATTTAGTGTGTGCATCGACTACGAGGAGTAATTTTGACGGCAGGCAAAAAACTAGGTCAAAGGGGACGTGACCCAGTTTAGGTAACTTAGATTTAAATTGACGGACTCTTGTGAATATCTCTCGAACGGCTAAAGCTACATGGTTCAAATTTATCACGCAGATAGACTGTAAGGAGTGAAAAATAAGCAGTACAAAAGTAGGTCAAAAAGGGACATAATCTAGGTAACGTTGACGTACTTTTAAATTTTTTCGAATTTCGTCTATCTTTCCGGAACGGCTATAGCTGCAGACTTCAAATTCGGTGTGTACACTGCTTATATAAAGTACTATCCACCAGCGCCAAACTAGGTCACAGGGGGCAAAAGTTTGTGACGTGGTTAAATTTTAAATTTGCGGATTGTTGTGAACAACTCTGAAACGGCCAAAGTTACAGGTGTCTTATTTAGCACGTGGACAAATTGTAAGGAGTAGAAAATAAGCAAAAGAAAAGTAGGTCAAAAGGGGACATAATCTAGGTCACGTGACCTACTTTTAAGTTTTGCTAATTTTTCATTTTCTTTGCAACGTTTAAAGACAGAAACTTCAAATTTGGTGCATATACTCTCTAAGAAGAGCACTACCTACAACTACAAAACAAAGGGGCGTAACCTAAGTCACGTGACCTGCCTTTAAATTTTGGGATAACGATTATGGCGGTTATGGCGTAAAAAAAGTTTTTGGTGGGCTGGCGACGTGTACATGGTTTGGTCACGTGGCAGCCGATGCACTACAAACGTTGCAGGTTATAAGGTCAAAGGTCAAGGTCATTACACAAAAACGAGATCTATCACGAGCTAAGTAAGTAATATTATGGTGTGTGAGTGAGTCACGCTTCACTGCGCATCATGGCGCATGACACGTGTCTATATTGATGACAGTTTGTTAGCCTTGTCAGGCAGTGGAGTCAGTCTTGCCGTCTGGAATCGAGGCAGTGGTTGTTGATGCTTCAGTCAATATGAACGGTTGTCGCGTACTGCGATTTCGGATGGTGGATGTTTTGAGGCGCCCCGAACCGGCGGCTATAAGCGGCAACACATCTTACTTGCCGCATTTTCTAGTTTATATTTTATTCCGATTTCCGCTGGAACTGATAAGTTTGCAGCTGTCGATCGGAACTCTATAATATGATCCCGACAAAAGCAGAACGAAAATACTAACGTGACAAATGGAGAAAATTTCTGCCAGTTAATACAAGTCAGGGCAATGTTGGCGTCACTGGTTTATTACAGTTCGTCGCTGATGTCAGCGTCATCGATGCCGCAGTCTTGATTCACAAGTTCAAGTTCAGCAACGTCATAAGATGGTGCCGTAACTGAAGCCTGTACTGCTGTCGACTGAAGTTCCGCTACGGTCCAGTTCATGTTGTTCGCAAGTTTCACGGTGTTTAGACGATCGTCGTTGTCAATGCCTTCGACCACGACTACGGCTGGCGTGGTCGCTACAGTGTCGATGTTTGTGCAGAACAGTTTGTTACCGATTGTCGACGTCGACCTGTGGTCGATCAGTGAGAATTCCGCTGTCTTTGCGTCGTTACCGCCGCAACACAGCACTCGCCTGAACGCAGAGCGAAAGTCGCGGTTGAGGAACGCGTAAACGCACGGATTGAAGAAACTGTTGCAGTATCCGAGCCACGTGACGGCCGCCTCGACTTCGGCCGGGACGTTACACGCCTCGGCGCAGAACGGCTTAACGACGTAAAGGATGAAAAATGGCAACCACGACACACAGAAGAGGCCCATCAGCGTGCCTAGAGTTTTGACAGCCTTCGAGTCGCTGACGGCACGCCGCGAGCGTTGATGAAGTCGCCCAGTGGGTGACCACTGAGTGGCTGATAGTGAGCTCTCTAACTCGTGTATCTCCGCGGCCTGGCGACGTGCGACGCGGTAGATCTTGGAGTATACGACAAGCATGACCACGAGTGGGAGGTAGAATGATGTTGTCGATGAGATGATGGCGTAGACCCGGTTGACGAACAACCCGCATGTAGGACCGTCCTCATACAGATACATTGCCTGCTCAGCGTCACCGCCCGCTGCCGAGTCCTCCACGAACCACCCTGCGTAGACGGGGACAAACGAGATAGCGGAGCTGCAAGTCCAGACCCCGGCGACGGCTATCAGCGCCCGGCGTCGCGTCATCCGACCACGGTAGGTTAGCGGCTCCGTCACGGCGAGGTACCGGTCGACAGCGATGAGACAGAGGTGAAGTATCGACGCCGTGCAGCAGGTTACGTCACACGAGATCCAGAAGTAGCAGAACACCCAGCCGAACGTCCAGCGGCCGTGAAGTTCGTACAGCACGGCGTACGGCATGACGAGCACGGCGACCGTGAGGTCGGCAACCGCTAGCGATACGACAAAGTAGTTAGTAACAGACGAGCGGAGACGACGCGTCGACGCCACAGCAATGACGACAAGACCATTGCCTACCAGAGTGAAGAGAATTACGAGACACAGTAGGAACCCAGTCGTAGTACTGCGCCATAGCGGTTCCGCGACGTCATCAGTGGTCGTCGCATTGTCCGCCAAACTGGCGTTCATTCGCGTCAATGATGTCGAGGTTACCTCAGTCGACATCGACAGCCGGCAGTTCACAACGGACTAAGTACGGAGCGGCTAAGTATACGACAGACTAGTCGGTAGAACATGTACGTTGTCGTGCTACCGTCGCACTGTCGAATGTGACAATTTCTCATGACGATACTGTCATTATGTACCGAAAATACCCAACTGTACGTCGACCAAGGAACGAAAAACCGAACAGAGTCGTCGCACGTTCATGTTACTCTCGCTAGTAATCGCTACTACAGCTGCGACAGTTCCGTTTCGATACATCTGAGGATACGGCGGCCACTTGAGATGCTGATACATTTACCGAATCCAGTCTGTCATTCGTGTTGCAAACTCATTCGTCCGTCTCGGAAGCTACCGACGGTCTATCAGCTGTCCTGTAGTTGACGGCGGATGTTGAAGACGGCGGCGATGACGACGTGTGCGGGCGAGCGCGTCTGAGACCACCCATGCAATAAATCGGTCGGTCGGGCACCTCGTTGAGCACGGCCCATGCCTAGCTGCAACGACACCGTAGCATGCACCGCTAATGACCCGGATATCACGACTCACCGTATAATTCTAGCTATAGCCATGTACTCGCCGTCTCAGTTCGCGTTAGAGTCGAATTGCTGGTCGAAATGCTTATTAATAGCGACTTCATATATACGCTTCGGGCTTAGATTTCGGCCACATACCGACAGGCCACCCAACTCGCGCACGCACTACAGAGCAATAATTTGAAGAAGAAAAAATTATGCTGCAACTGAAATATGCATAGGCCTACATCTGTCAGAAAATTTACGACGAGCTCGCTATGCTTCTGCCTCGCCAACCGATCACAGACACAAACGCACAGACGGCACAGATTGATCGTTATGTGCATCTTCCGCCTACGGGAGGGCAGAGGCATCAAAACTGGTGCAGGCTTGAAAAAATGTCTAATTTTGCTCTAAGACCGCGGAATAATAATAAGTGACTATAAATATAATTACTTCATTTTAGTAGATAATTAGAATGACAAATGGCTAGAAAATACCGCCATTATCGCTGCATTGTCATTTGATGTCGCCTGAAGTGCGCCAAATGTGTTTAATCTGCAGATAACGCTCTGCTGATAATGGCCTACTCTTGGCAGGAAGGGTTGCTCGACGTGTGACGACCTCCATACATAGTCTACGCTTACATGAATCAACATGTACGTAAGGTTTTGCTTTCTGGCGGCCTCATAACACCAATGGAGTTTTATCTAGAGACGCTTTGAGAAGTTATGTCTCGGTCTCTCGACACGTGTGTGGCTTTGCCTGCAACTTTCTGTTCGCCCGCATCAGTCCAAGCTCCACTTGCACGACTTGTTGAGAATTCGTTGTGGATTTGTTGCATAACAAGCTGTACAAAAATCCACAACAAATCGAGTTAATGCCAGTTTGCGATGTAAGACGGCGACTAGTGTTCAATTTCACGTTTTTCTCCCATGTTGTTTTGTTACCTGCAGACACTGTTTTGGTGGTGTCTCTGTGTCAGTTGATCTGACTGCCTCGGCGGAAGGAGTCAAAAACTACAGCAAGAGATGTAACTTGATAGAAATATGTGTTATGGAGAACGCTAGAAGTGATTGGATTTACTGACCTTTGACCACCTAATTGACAGCTATTTTCGTATTTCACTGTATTTTTAAATTAAACTTACTTTTAAATGGGTTGACCTAGAAACATCATTCTTGGTCTGGAGGTAGGCCTACAGCTTCAGAATATCCAGTTCACGTTCTACTTTAAAGCCATTAGGTCAAATTCACGGCCACAGCAACAAAAAAGCGCGAGTTTTCTCCGGAGGACACACTTCATTATTTCAAACTAACTGAACTTCTTTGTTTATAGTTACTTTACTGAACAAAAATATTCTCGAAATATCTCGCATCGCCTGATATTGCAGTTGTCTCGCCTCAGTCTCAAAGCTTGGAGTGGTTTCACAATGTCAGCTTGCCTTGACACTAGGCCCTAACCGTCGGTGTTTTGGCTCATTTCATGTCCTAATAGCCTTGGACTTCCTATCTCATTAAGGCCGTTTGTCTGGCCATACATTGTGCTCGAATTACTGACTGTTTGTCGTGGCAGCTGATGATGTCGACTCAGCTGTGACTTCACTTTTCTGTTTTGTCATGTCTCTGTACATGTTATGAGATAATTTTTCTGTCGTGCCAGAGAGAGTTTGACGACGTCTTCTATAATTTATGATCGTTGCCTGTATACGATCTTATTTAAACTTTAGTACCACGTAACTCAGCATAAATTTCTGTCGTCTTTTCTGTCGTCAAAAATTAAATCAAAGTCACGAGATCAACGTATCTTATATTCACGTAATGCAACAAAAAAGTTAACGCAACGAACTTCGGATTTTACGATACAAATAACAGTCAGAAATGACGAATTCACAGTCAAGACATATGCCATGCATAGGCCTATACACGCACGCTTATATATTACTTAAACTTAGACTCTCCCACTCCTGCTGGAGAACTGGGCGACAACGAGGCTTTTCCACCGACTCCTATTACTGGCCACTCTGCGAACACCACTCCAGTTGACTCTCATCTGCTGCAAATCTTCCTCGAATGTCTGTCGCCAGGTCTTACTTGGACGTTATCTTCTTCTCTTGCCTCCATCAGGTACCCACTGCATATCCACGCTTGCCGGTCTATCTGGTTGTAGCCGTAGTATATGCCCTACCAGTGTCAGTCTTCTCACTGTGACAATATTCGATATTCGTTTACATCATTTTTATATAAATTTCTTCAAACTGTCGAGAGAAAGATGCACTCAAAAGTGCAGAATAATAAGTAAACACATTTATCAAGAAATCCCAACGAAAGCGTGTATACAAATCTTGAAATATTGCCTGTATTATAGCCGTATATCCTGCCGACCACCGGAACCAGATACATCATTGTTCGTATAGCCAATGTATACACGGCGCGAGAAGTGAATATTATCCGCTACACGTGATATTTTTGTCAATATAAGTCTACACGACACCGCGATCGCTCATGCTATTGTGTCAGGAATAAAAGCGAGAGAAGAAATGTAGACGCAGCGTACGGGAAGTTGGTTACCGTCACAGTGGCGCCGTTGCAGCGAGAGTGATCGATGTGTAGTGTGGTCATCCATATTGAATGGCATTCGAGCACCTGTTACTGATGACAGCGCCTTCTGCTGGACTGAGACTAAACGTCCAGTCGACCGGATGACAGACACAAATCTATCACCTGCGTGGAGTCGATGACAGACGGCGCAGTCCTGTATTTGACACCATAAAGATGCCCGTTCTTCGTTCATGTCTCGCGCAGACCAGACATGTTAACGTTTTCTCGCCGACGCCTATAAAAAATTTTAAAATTTTTTTAGAATATCGCCGAAAGGCTTGTGCGCACGACTTCGACCATTTAGCAATAAGCTGTAAACGAAATTCTAGCAGCATCTTGTGGCTATTAAGTCGTAGATGTGCACCTATGTAAAAAAATTTCGGATAACTATTTGCGTACGGACACAACACAGTATCAAATCTGTGCTTGTAGTGCTAAGATGGGTCGAAAATGGTAAGGTTGTGCGCAGCAAAAACCAGTATATAGCATATAATTTTAGGCACATTTTTGACGTCTTTGCATAGGGCAAGGAACGTAGTTGTGCATCTATATTAAGGTTTTTAGCTGCGCCCCTTAGCGGTGACATGGCAAAGTGACAAACTTGAAAGTATGAATTTTCCTAATTTTTTTAAACCGTATTTTGTGTGCGTTTTTGGTACACCCTGTAGAAACAAAGTTGGCTATTCGAGTAGGATTATGCAAATTTGCTGCGGGCTAGCCTTTTGTACCGGTGTGCATTGCCTTCGATCGGCGATGCAATTTGTTTTCTAGTTTTTAATTTTTTTTATGAAACGTTAGCCAGCAAAAAAACGATGCAAAAAGCCAAGTTTTATGAATAACTCCAGATTTTTTGGTGCCCATGGATATAATAAGAACTGCATATGTCTTGCGTATTAACTCGCTATTTGATTTCGATGCCTTGCGTTTCTTTGCATGACATGATTAGCAATATTTGACGTTTCGTCAATGCAAATTACATTCGTTAGTAGACCACTCGGCGCACCTATACGGCGCAAGGTAACACGATTGGCTATGTGATAAATGCAACGCATATAGCTTTAGAATGCCAACGGAGCTTTGTGCTACAGTAGGCCTATACTTACTTTCTAGTTTCTATACCACTTCCGCTATCTGGTGTAATTTGAAATCAAATGAATGACTCCTGTTTGTAATGGACACTACATCACCTGCTGTAGTTAATGCGGATGGTGACGCTTTTAGTGCAGTCAGTGTGTTTCCTCTGTTTTTCACTGCTTCTTTCAAGTTGTTCGTTTAACCGTTTTCGTGGGACGGCTAGGAAGTGTTGTGTTAGTCAAATGTAATCTTTTTCTTTTTGGCCCGGTCAACATTTGTGGAAATGATGCTCACAAAGATCGCGCGTTGACAGCGGGAGTACAGATTATTTTGTTAGATAGAACTAATAACACAGCGTTTATTCACCACAAAGGTAGACACTACAGTAATATAAAAAAGAAAAATATACAAAAAATACTTTTTAAAATACAGAATACAAGAATACAGGGTGTCCCAATAAAAATGCCCCCTACAGTTTTTCATCATTATTGCATAGCCACTTGGAATTTTGTGACAAATTTATTTTCGGTAATATTACCGCCCCTTACGCGCTTATTGTACATTTTTCACTCATGAAACTTTACTTCTCGAATTTTAGTTCAATTTTTAGTCGTCCATGTTGGCAATTTTATGGTGAAATTTTTAGCACCAATAGACTAACTAAAGGCTGCAAGAATAACAGATGTGCAACCAGTTACCAGTAATTAAACAACTGTTCAGATGCTAAATTGCAATCAGTAAATTGGTACTGAAATGTGTCAAACGAAATGTTCGAAGTGTCCTCCGCTCTTGTCCACAAACGTCTGCAAACGTTTGCGAAAGTTCTGAACAGCCTATGCCATGGTCTTCTGAGGCAGTCTGTCTCGGATCTTCTGCAGTGTGGTTCGAAGTTCCGCGATCGTTGATGGCTTTTTATCCAGCTTTTGATAGGCTTCTGGTATGGCGCCCAGACGTGGTAGTCAAGCGGGTTAAGATCTGGCGAGTTCGGTGGCCATTTTTCAAAACACATGTATAAGGAAGAATATTTTGATTTCAGAAATCTACTAGCTCGTGGCACTTTGATAAACTGACACTAAAACCGCAAATAGGCTAAAGACATATTTTCAGCTAACAGAGCACACTCACGTAGTAATGTTTGCATAGTAGCCTCGCCTAATTTTTGCCTCAAAATTTTAACTGGCTATGGACATATTGATGTAACACTGTAGAGGGTCATTTTTATTGGAACATCCTGTAGGCTATAATAAAGCATTGCACGACAACGTTTTTTCCAGCACGGCCCAATGCACCGTTGTACGGTTTACACCACCGGCGCACTAAGAGCAGATCCAGCCAATTTTTGAGATAATGTTACTGGTGAATAGCATAGGCAACTTGCTGGAATAATAAGTAAGGAATAATATCCAAAATAATGGCAGTTGTATTATTTTGATCGAGTACACTTAACTCTAAATATGTATTTTTGATGATCACTAAAGCCCAGCTTACACTACATGACATGACTTATCGCCGACTTGTCGTTGAGTTGTCGCAGACGTCGGCTGACTTTACCACGCATTAAGAGTATTAATAATTTCTGACATAAACAATACTGACAATATATTAAAAATTAATTTTACTCTTTCTTAAAATGTAATAAAATTAGGGAGCCAGTTACGGTCACACAAATGGCAGCAATTTACAGCAAGCGCCGCTAACGCACCTCAGCAGAAAACATAAGGAGGCCCACGAAAGCAGCAAAACACATGTTAATTATATTTTTTTATGAAACTATTTTATGCGACATAGATTGTTTCTTGCTTTTCTCGATATTTTTGAAGAAAACCGATCAAACTTCCCAACTGTTTTTTTGTTCTTTCCTAAACCCATAATAAGTTATCACATCAGTTACATTTCGTTAGCTTATGCTGTTTTTGCCATTTAAAAATACCTTAGCCCGTTTTTTGTTTTGAATTCCGTAAAAAATAAAACAACTAAGATTAAGAAATACTGAATTGTGCCAGATTATTCGGCGTAACAGTAACAAGTCGAGACTATAAATAACACTATAACGAGGGGCGTGGCTAGCCAGTGTCTAGCAACAGTGAGCCATGTCGTGTAGTGTTGCTGTTTCCAATTCATACTAAAGCGTTATGACATAGTAATAGTAATAGTAAAACAGTAATTTCTATTGCGCCTCCGCCTCTTACAATACATGTAAAGACCGATAGCGCATAATATCAAATGGTGATGATAGCAACGACGGCAACGATAAGTAGTTTATTTCGCACAATGGCAGCACAGAACACTATAACTACATAAAAAACAGTTCGAGATACAGAAGCAGATAAAAATAGTAAAATAATAGTTAAAATACTAATAATAAAGAAAAAAATCCAAAAAGCACACCAAATACAGTCACGACCACAGTGTCAGCTAAGCTAAGTTACATTAGCAAAAACAAATGAGAACAGTCACAGTTGCACAGAAGCTGATCATAAAACTTAGCACATCGCTTTTCGATTATGTATTCCAGCTTATACAAACCAATAAAACAACGAATATCTGCAATATTGTCTGACGCATTTACATT
>Ga0126335_1000949_pt1 | contig 15289 bp, 11 predicted proteins | sample OlaspJWI45metaG_FD_108409 | JGI IMG/M metagenome (GOLD analysis project Ga0126335, IMG submission 108409) | Marine gutless worms symbiont microbial communities from Oahu, Hawaii - Olavius sp. 1 OAHU.JWI-45 metaG | ecosystem: Host-associated > Annelida > Digestive system > Unclassified | place... | reverse complement strand
GTCTGTCCGTCTGTCTGTCTGTCAGTCTGTCTGTAATAAGCCATGCCTCCTGATGTCACAAGCTATTATTAGCTCAGGCCAAGCGGACGCAAAGCTTCCAGGTGACCGGCATCTAGTTTACTGAAGAAACAAGAATATTTGTGTTATGAATTTGGATACAATGCTGTAGATTCGCCTACAGAAAGAAATTGAAAGGTTGGAAAAAGAAAATCGAGAACTGCGTAAAAATATGATTCTTCGAGATCAGAAGAACACAAGAAAGAGGAAAATGAAGGTATGTGGTTGTGAAACTATAGTGTGTGAATTAGACCTACTGTCGGTTTCTACAGTGTGTCCAGGAAAAAGTAAACCACAGACAATATTGGATGGAAATGCCAAATCTCAATGCATCCTAACAAAATTATGTGCACTGGATTCTGAATATATCTCTGACGGAACCACAAAATTTTATTAGAAGATATTATTTAACAGTGGATTTCAAATATTGACAGCAAAATGTCCCAGTGTCTGTTACGTTAATTATTGCAGACAATGGTCTGGAGTGATGTTTTCTGACAGGACAATGCTCTTGCCAGTAGGGCGCATAAGATCATGCAGCTGTTAACCCACAAAACACCAGAATACATAGCTGCAACTCTGTCAGCCAACGGTCATGACCTCAGCCCAGTAGACTGCCAGATCTGGGGAAGCTGCAGGAGCATGTGTACCACAGCCTGATTCATGACGTCACCAAGCTGAAGTCGTTCTTGATGGAAGAGTTGTAATTTCTATAGGTTATATATAACTTGTGTCAATCCAGCCTCTGGCTGCAATACCAAATAAACCATACTTCATTTCAACCAGATGATCAATTGGTCATTGACAAAGCAGTCAGGCAGTGACATCTATGTCTTGAAGCTTGCATTTGAGCATGTGGAGGATATTTTGAACACTTTGAACAACAGACTTAAATATGTTTGACTTTGGCACTTGGACAGTCACGTCTAAACGTCGACAATGGTTGACAGTTTATGTTTTCAGTTGACCTTGCTAAACATACTACAACGTTTGCAGACATTGATAGATTTTATTGAAAATTGGTGGTTTGTTTGCAGTTAGATGCTACATTGTTGATGCAGAATTCGGTTAAAATCCGACACTGTTTGCCAAAGTTATGAAAATGTGTACTTTGGTTTACTTTTTCTCGGACACACCACACGTGTACTTGTTTTTTCAGTGGTTGACTAGGTTATCAAGATTAGCATGTTTTATTGTATATTCACAGAAACAATGATATTCTGCCAGTATTGATGCACTGCAATAGCACAGCATTGCACTGATCCTCCAAAATATTATGGCAGTAAAAAGTCTTTTCCAAGCCATGTGGTCCACATATCTTTGTTTCCATCCCCATGAGATTATACTGCAGGACCACAGACATGGTGCACGTGTGTTTACTTACAGGTACTCATTTTGCCTAGCCATGACAAGATTTTCAGGTTGCTTAGACCTGGGTAGATGGTGATATACCAAGTCTTGCCTGCAGACAGTCAACAGATCACTGTTGGTTGTGCATAATTGTAGAGAAATCTGCAGCTCAATCTGGACACCTTTCAATATACAGATACAAGGTCTCTCCCATTACGCATATACACACTGTCACTATGTGTATTGATGATATACGCACAACACTGTATCACAGTGACACACACACAAACTGGATCATGCATTGGGCTAGCATTGGGGTAGGCTTGAGTACTGACTGCAGTTACAACAAACTTCGCTGATGCTACAGTCACACACAAAGAAACGCGTCCGAGAACAGAACATAGTCTTAGTCACACAGATGAGTCATGTCAGTGGTTAGCATTTTGAGTATTATGGCAGTACATGTCTTAGATGGTGTCATTCTGTTGGCATTAGCAGTTGTTTTTGTTTTTGTCTGACAGAAGTCACTGATTGACATGTACTCTGAAGTGCTTGACGAGTTTGTCGAGTATGACTCAAGTTACAACACACAAGATCACTTGCCTCGTGTAGTTGTCGTCGGTGATCAGAGCTCCGGTAAAACAAGTGTGCTTGAGATGATAGCACAGGCACGCATCTTCCCTCGGTAACAACATCCCCGTAGCTTATGCCATTACTTTGTTGTGCACCTGATTTTATCTTTGCTTCATGCATTTTATTAATGCATGTTAGAAATGTGTTGAGAAATAATGGTGTTGCTTATTTCAGTTACTCACATTCTGTTGTAGAGTAGATTTGTGTTTGGATGATGAGCTGATGCAGTAATGTGTTGAGGACTATGGTTCGGTTCGTGTAGAAACTGTGCATAGCATTGTTTTGAACAACTGTTTAGCAGTGAGTTTTGTGTTCATTAAATAACCAGAATAGTTGAATTATTTATATTGTTGTTTAGTGGGTCTGGTGAAATGATGACGCGGTCTCCTGTAAAGGTGACACTGAGTGAAGGACCTTACCATATAGCAATGTTCAAGGATAGCAGTCGTGAGTACAACCTGACCAAAGAGCCTGAGGTATATGTTACGTTGAAAGTCATGCACATACACATTCTGCTGCATTTGATGCTTTTACAATGCAGACTAGAGCTTCAGCAAGCAAATGTTCTGTTACTTGGACTGTAATATGATTTTGTCCCTGTGGCACAACACAGTACAATACACTACTTCCTGGACTTAGCAGTAGGCCACATAATGTGTGTTAACATTACTAGTGCACATACTTCGAGATTAGATCCTTGGACTGGCAAGACAGTTTGATGTGTGCTGTGCCTGTGGTTCAGAATACTGGTTTGTTTATTGGTGTGCAGTGCTATAAGCATTTATCTGAAGATGTCCTCATAATTGAATTACATAAATCTTTTATTTGTCAGTTGCTGTGACATACAGTGATATTCTGTCTTGTCTAACCGCATGTGTGTTTCATGGTCTGTTGACAGCTGGAAGCACTGAGGCGTGAGATAGAGTTGCGAATGAAAGCCAGCGTCGGCAGAGGACAGACAGTTAGCAGCGACGTGAGTTGTTTGTTTGATTGAATGAGTTGACTTCTGCTTCTGTTAGTCAGCCAAACTACCAAATGTGTTTTGTGCATCACTGCGAAATGTCTGACATTGCATGACAACTGTTCCAATGCCTACAGATATCTGAAGTTATCTGTTTGTGTCTGTTTTGTTTCATATAATATTGTAGTAAATACGTAATATTAGAAACCTGTTATTACATGTATTGATATAGTTTGATGTTGTTTTTAAGCTCTCTCAGTATTGTGGTCAGTAGGTACTAGCTGAAGCTGATTGATTTGTTCCAAGTTGCTAAATACGTGGTGAATATGAAACTTATTGTTGTTAGTTGTCTGTTGGCAGATAATATCATTGACAGTTAAGGGTCCTGGTCTGCAGAGGATGGTGCTGGTTGACCTGCCTGGCATCATCAGTGTTAGTGTGAAACTCATTCTTGTTTGAGTTGGCATTATGCAGACTGCATTAGGTCTTAGGTATTCTCTGATGTTGCTGCTCATTTTCATGTCCACATTTTCAGTTATATGAGGGCTTGACAGTAAGGCATTTTTTATACTTTTTGTGGCCTTGGCATTTCTTCACCCTTATACCGCCATTACCAAAAGGTACTGCAGCACAACGCTGTTACTGACTATAGACGGGTATGCCATTACATTGACAGACATAAGACACAGAGTATTTGGCAGTATAAGGGTTAATTTCATCATTTATTTTCAGGAAAATGCTTCAGAAATGTTACCAGTCATTATCATTGATTACTTAAGTATCAGAATGGGTGTTACACAGTAACAGCATTTAGCTGTTAGTCTACGAAGCGCTTAGAGACTCTTTTGAGTATATAGGCGCTATATAAATAAGTTTATCTATCTATTTAGCTTCCATTTTGCTGGGTTTTGCTGTAGAACCCCGTACAAGCATTCAGTTATACATTTTTAACTGAAAACAATGATGAACTAGATGGAAGTTGATGGGAAGCCATCAGTGGGTTTACCTTTGCCGCTGCCCACAGTCCATTGTTGCATATGTTACCTGCGGAGGGTAGGTTATCTGGGGGGAGGGGGGTTCTGTTTGGCATAGGCATAAAAAAGAAAATTCCTTGAGAGGTGTTAACCAAAGGGGGGTCACTCAGGAGAGAAGGGGTTGTTTGGGGGCAGCTAGCTCTCTATATATGCATACAAAAATACAGCCATTTTAGAGATATAAAGAGGGTCCCAAGATCTAAAAGTAGGTCATGTGACCCGACATCGTTTGACCTAATTTGCGTATTTTTGGTTAGGGCTCCTAGCCCTCCATAAGCACACAAAATTTGAAATCTCTAGCTTCAGCCATTCGGGAGGTGAAAGGGTTTCATGCACAGAACGACAGACAGACTGACTGACTGACAGAACCACAGACATCACCACCAGATTGTATATTATCTCTTTCGCCTATATAGGCGGGCGGAGGCACAAAATACGAAAATAGCTCTCAATGTCTGTTCAAGGTCAAATGTCACCAACTTCCAGTCACTTTAGCATTATTATTATTATGCAGCGTTTAACGCGCCATGTGTCGGTCATAAGGCTGACGAATCGCAGGCGCATTTACCATAGGATATGTTCCTGCCAAGTCACATCAATTTTGGATCAGTAGTTTTTGAGATTTTGCACAGACAGACACTGCCAAAAACAATACCTGCTTCCAGGATATCTGGTGTGTCGGTAATTAACGTTTAATGTGATTGGCAAGTCACTAAATAGTGGTGTTCATCATGGTATGCAGCACTGTTTTGACTCGGCTGGTTCTTTGCTTTTTGTTTATTCATTAGCTGTTCTCAAACTTTGTGAATATAGTATATGCATATGTTGCTTGTGATGTGGCTATGTAGTACTGATTTGATGATATCACTTTGTAGACTGTAACAACAGGAATGGCATCAGACACACGTGATCGCATTCAGAAGATCTGCATGCAGCACATGGAGAACCCAAATGCTATCATTCTCTGTATTCAAGGTTCCCTAAAGTCTGTACTGCTTTTAGCTAGCAACGGATAATTGTCAGTGGCAGATTGGATCTGAAGCAAAGCCCCAAGCAGGATCTAGGGGCATATTCTCTGATTATCCTATGTTTTCAGGCTGCATCAAATGCATGAGATGCGGACGGTCGCAGTCGGTAACGATCAGTGGTCCCCAGCATCTGTCTGTCTGTCTGTCATGAGGCGTCGCTGTACAAATGGCTGAATGGATCAAGGTCCTTCTTGAGGATGGGGTGGAGACTTTTGAGGATCCAATGAGAATCCCAGTTTCCTGAACGTATTTGGTATGACGTTCATCAAATTACTGTTGCCAGGAGTTTAATACTGATTATTTGTTACGTAATCTAGCATAGACTTATGTTTTGTTGCAGTGGCAGTGTAGCATGTCAGAATGGATGTGTCTGTAGATGGGTCACTGGATGCTGAGCGCAGTAATGTGACTGATCTCGTCAATTCAATGGATCCACATGGCAAAAGAACCATATTTGTCTTGACTAAAGTTGACCTTGCTGAAAGCAGCTTGTACAATCCCGAAAGGGTAAGAGTGCCTTATCTTTTGATTGGAGTTTACATTTTGATTTGTTGTAGTAACTCAGTTTGAAGCAGTTTGTGCTGATATTGGTTTTATTACAGGACAGTGTTATGGCAGTCTGTGTGCGTATGTGCAACAGTAGTTTTGTTTAGAGGTCTCTGTTACTGATGTACATTGTGATATTGCTATTATTCTGCTTCTTAATGTATAATATCATGGAGAATTTTTGACACATAGTAAAACTTTGCACCAGTATGTGGCTGTGGCTAAAGAGTAAAAGATAGTAAGTAGTTAATATGGAACAAATATATAGCGTTAGGTGGTATTTAAAGGTCATTTTGTCCTCCGCCGTGAAGATTGAGGTGTATTAGGTAACATTTAAAGCTTTCAAAATTCATTAGTTTTAGAGATGCTTCAGTTATTTGAATACTAGTACTCACATATTTGACATTTTTACATGTCAAGATGGGCAACATGTGGACGTGCCATAACGTTTTTTAATTTATGTCACCTGCAAAGTCAATGTAAGTCATTAATATTTGTTGTTTTATGCAACTTATAGCTGCACATATAAATAACATCTGTGCGGTTGCTGTTTTAACATTTAGATTCGTCAGATATTAGAAGGACGTTTGTTTCCAATGAAAGCACTTGGCTACTATGCTGTTGTTACTGGAAAAGGTGATCTTTTCTGTTGAGTATCACATCTGTTTTGTATATAAAGTGTGTTACTTTGACAGTGAATTACACTTTCCTTCTTACAAATCATCAGCGATAATCCTAAAAGCAGTCAAGTGAAAAATTTCAACATGAAGACAAAATAGCAATAATACATTACTGTAAAAATTTGATTATAATACGCACATTTGTATAATATGCACCCCAACTTTAAGGGGAAAATCATGAAAAAAGTTAAGTTGCTTTGTATAATATGCACCCGTTCTACATTTCACAAGCCTGGCGCTGTTATACAAGACACTGGATACACTTACTTTCTTAGGGACAACGTTTTTACTCGGTCCATTCCAGTGTTAAGCAGATCTGTTATGGTGAGCTGGCACATTGTTTGTTTATGGAAAAATGCTATAAGAATGTATAATAAAAAGAGTATATGCGGTACCCTAATGATTGTTTGGCGAGAATAATCGTTTATATATGGCTGAATTTAGATATATTACGCATCAAAACTGTTTTGGATTATTACGACTTTTTAGTTTACATGTATAATATGCACCATGACTAGCGGGCCTCTACTTTTGGTACAAATTGTGCATATTATAATCATATTTTTACGGTACACACAGTTAATAGATGTCACGAAATAACATTCTGTGAACAAAGTTTTGTTTAATGACAGCACTGACATCCATAGGTACTGTTAGATTGTGCATATGTTGACGAAGATTATGACTAGTGTTTTTCAGCTGGGGCAAGAGGCGATCGAGTTCTTGGTTGGGGTTGTATTTAGGGTTGTATCTAGATGAGAAAAATAGTTTTTCATCCAGAGTGCTGAAGGAGTCAGTTCCTTTCATCGGCTTTCATATACCGCCAAGTGGGGCTTGCATGCAGGAATTGTGAGATCATGGTAAGTTTTACATACCACAGTGCATCTCTGTCAAGACCATGAGTGCAGATGGTCTTTAGAGCATAGAAGGAGCACACGCTTTTTACAGCAAGAGCAGCAACGTGATGGTGAAATGTGAGGGTGTAGCTAACAGTTATGCACTGCTGGCTTGATCCATCTCATTGAGTGAGATGGTCTTAACCCTCATCTATATGCCGATGATATGCAGATACAGGGCTCTCGTCGCCCAGGGTCTGCCAACCAGCTCCAGTCCACCCTGTCAACTATCCTGTTTGTACAAGCTGCTTTCAGCAAGGTCACCTTTACTCAAGACAAATATGGTTCTTTTCAGTTGACTTCAGTCGGTTCTCAATGCCGCCACCAGACTGATACATGGATCTTCTCGGTATGAGCACATCACACCAATGCTGCGAGACCTACACTGGCTTCGGTCTTCGAAACGCATCGATTTCAAGTTAGCTGTGCTCACCTACCGGTGCCTGCACGGCCTGGCACCACTGTACTTTCCGACTACATCCAGAGCGTCGTCCTTTCCAACCGTCGCCGTCTCCGGTCGTCGTCATCCTCGCAGCTAGTGATCCGACGTACACGGCTGTCCACTCTTGGTGATCGTGCTTTTCTGGTTGCCGGATGCAGCCTCTAGAACAGTCTGCCGACCTCAGCTTCAACGCTATCTGTTTTTCGAAACCGTCTCACAACTGGTCTCTTTTCTGGATCATTTCCTTCCTAACTGTTTTCAATTTCTAGTTTCCCACACCATGTACGGTAGTGGTTTAGCCGTATTTGTACTTTAGGCCACTCTAAATAACTCTAATGTAATGTAATGTAATCGCAAATATGTTTGTTTTGTCCACCCATTTGATGCCAAGAATGGCAGCAGGATAGGGAAAATGTTTTCTCCTTTGCAGGAGGTGAACAGTCATTTCGTGTGACTTAGCCTTGTTCAGTTTCAGGTTATTGGCTGTAGCCCAATTAGATATGTGTTGGATCTCTTGAGTTATTCTTCTTGCGTAGGCATCAAGAGCCGTAAATGGTCAGTCAAGCAACAGCTTTATCATCAGCAGAGTGTAGTTGAGCCAGGCTGCCATTTAACTTCGTCAGGGGACAAGAGTCGACAATGTGGGACATCGTTTGCTTTTCACCACAAGGACACAAATCAGTGATTCTATTTCTTCTTACAGGCACCACAGTGACTCTGTGCAGTCTGAAAATGGTTAAGCAGAGATCATTGTTGTCATGGAAGATTGAAACCTGGTTGCCGAATTGTGGGGTCATCCACTAGGGAAAAGTTGACCACCTGAGCCGACTTGACTTCTGATGTCCACACATACCAGGTCCTGCCGCAGAGGCTCCCTGGATGGGAGACAGGTACGTGGAGGGTTGGTAATATCAGAATGAATTGGCCAGTAGTCGTGTGCTATAATCTTCTCCACGAGCTTTTGTGTGGCAGCCTTTCTATGGAGAGCAGGTGGTTCAATGTTGGTGAGAACTGGTAGCCATGGGAGAGGAGTGGAACGTAGAGTATTTGAGATTAGATGCATAGTGAAGTTCAGCAGTACCTCAACCAGCCCAGTGTGTGAAGGTCGTGACCAAACTGGGGCACGGTACTCTTTCACAGAGTAGCAATGACCAAAGAGCCATAGCACATTTTTGGAGTGTCTCATTGCTGGCACTCCAGCTAGTCCAACTTGCTTCTGTTCTCCAGCTCTCCTGAGTTATTTATAGTGAGTTGGTAGCTGAACCATTTTTGAGGACTGTGATACCATCTTATCCAGGTTGTCTTGCAGTCTTACCTTTAAATGAGTTTTGAGTATATATGATGTTGTTTACTGTTTTATGCATTATAAGCTTTGTTTCAGGCAATACAAATGACAGTATTCAAACTATCAAGGATTATGAAGAGCAATTCTTTCGACATTCTCGTCTGTTCAAGTAAGTACTGTTGGTGACATGACTGTGTCTGTCTATGTCATGTATGTGGCTGCATCAGCTGTCAGAGCTTTTTGGTTATATTAGCTGACTAGATTTGTACCTGATAACTCAGCAGTTTTCAGGCAAGAAAGGTAAGTAAGTAAGAAGTCTTGTAAGGCAGTATTTATCGGAACAGTCAGTCACAGTCATTGGTTAATGGCAGTGGCTGAACGTCTTGAGTGAACTTACCTGCAGTTTAGAATATGTTAAGAGTAAACACCATGATTAATGTGCTGTAAGGATAGTTCTTGAGAAATGTATTAAGATTAGATGAGAATCATTGGGTGAAAGATGTATGGAGTATGAAGTTAAAGATGTTAAACTGAGAGGCAGCCTGACAAAGATAGCATGCATGTGAATATGGAGTGGAGAAATAAATTGTAGTAAATGGGAGATTGAAAGAAAAATTATTTAATTTGATTAGATTCGCTAACAAATACAGCAAATATCTAGTGGCTGGAGAATGAACAGAGATCAGAAGTTGTTTAATCTAGTGTGATGGGTGCAGTCTATCAGAAGTCGTATTCATTCACATGTTTGTTTATTTCTGCTCCATGGACTGTTATACAACGTTGTTATTTGTGGCATGATGACAGGGAGGGTGTGTTGAAGCCCAATCAGATGACAACACTTAATCTAAGTATGGCTGTATCTCAGTGCTTCTGGAAGATGGTGCGAGAGTCTGTGGAGCAGCAGGCAGATGCTTTCAAGGGCAAGTAGCATTTGTTTCTAATCAGCTGTATTTTGCACTACTGTCTGGTTACTGTGCACAGTTGAATTGCTGCAGTACACTGTACAAAATGTGTCTGTTAGTACAAGTTAATGGGAATAGCAAATAGTATTAGGCAGTACTTCGTAGTATCGTGATGATACCAGTATCGCAGACCTGTCGATACTTTGTGGTATCACGATACTGTGGAGTATCACGATACTGACGACGATGCTTTAAGTTTTAACTTTTTAGACTAAAGTTTGATTTGCATTTTGCACTTGCAGTAAGAATATTTACATTAAAATGTCCGAACAGAACAACAACTTGGAGGGTTTAACTGCCGTAACCCCCCATGCACTATGCAGTTCTGACGCTGCTAGTTGTACACGATAATGTCGAGTATCACAATACTTTTGCTGGCGTCAAAGCGTTGGTATCATCCAACACTAATAGCAATCACTTCACAGTGTGGAAGATGGTGAAGGATTCTGAGAGAAAGCTTGCTGGCATTTAGAAGAAAACATTATAGAAATATCATGCAAATAGAATGAATTTGGAAATTAGCAAATATATGAAAACTGTATGAAAGTACAGCCAAATGGAAATCCACTGCAGAGGAAATGGCAGGTGTTTGGTCACGAATGCAGAATAGATGGTGGAATGCAGTACCACAGTATAGATAGGTAGAACCCCATGACAAAACAGATAACTGAAGTACCATATTGTGATAGATGATTAGTTATAAGTGTCATGATTTATCAATGCTGCTGATAATTTCTTGTTATTTGCAGCAACGCGGTTCAATCTTGAGACAGAATGGAAAAACACATTTCCGCGCATTCGTGAATTAGATAGAGTGAGTTAACCTGCTGCCTGTAGTTGCATTTCTCATATGTTAGAAGTGTGTTCTGCTATTGTTGCTGTTAAGACAAAGAGTGTGTTCAGATGTGATATGTAGCAGATGTCTAATTAAAAGTGAGTGTTATATCTAAATTTATGCTTCATTTTATGCATATATGCCAGCTCCTGCACATTTGTTAACAATGAATTGTACTTGGTTTCAGTTTTAAACCAGTGTTACAGTTTTGAGTTTTAACAATGCATTGTGCAAATTCATTTTATAGCTGGATGTTTAAATTAATTTAAACGGAGGTGTCTTGGGTACATTTTTTGAGTTGTACCAGAACAGTTAATTTTTTGACTGAGTTTAAGACCAAACTACAGTTTAGTAGCAACTTGTGTTGTGTTTGTGCTAGTTATGTCTTAAATCGAAGGTCCATCTATAATTGTAGTTTAAAACTGAAATTGAACTGAAGTTGACAAGTAGTTTTGCTCGTGCTGGTAGGTGCAATGCTGTATCGTGCATCTTGTCTTGTTCCCAGGATGAACTGTTTGAGAAGGCGCGTGGTGAAATTCTTGACGAACTCATTAACTTGAGTCAAGTCTCGCCACAACACTGGTCTGATATTGCTGTTGTCTTATAGAAATGAACTGCACAGTTAGTAAATACATAACTTATGCAAGGCACTCTGAGGTGCTGTGGTGAATGCATTGTCTGCTTGTTACTGAGTTATTACAAACGGTCTTCAGTTGTGTGCTTGATGACCGGCTGTTAACCCAGGTGGCAAAGCATCATTCGTGTAGCTTTGACGTGACTAAGTGATTTGGCAGGTGCTAATGTGACGAGGTAGGACACACCACTCACCACAGAAGCCAGCAACATTATGTTGCTGGGTCTGTCATAATGTCTGACCACATTTTGAGTATTCTGCAAATAAATAGCAAATTAATGTGCAGAATGTAGTTGCATTTAGAACTGTGTGGTGTGGCTGCTTGTTTTGAGACCAGTACAGGACTGTCTAGCATCTGATAGCTGCTGTCACCTGGCGGGTCATGCATGTACTTCATTGTGTTTGGGCTGAGTTTCCATGCAGATCATCTGCCGTCTGTACACATTGCATGGTGTCGATTTCCTTCTGTCTCTGGCTGCTGCTCGTTGCCTACAGAACAATAGCTGCACCTGTGTGCTACTACAGGGAAGAAGCATTTAAGAGGAACATGTGGGAGAAGATGTCAAGTTACTTCTTTGAAAACATTTACATTCCGGCAGCACAGGCTGATAACACAGGGTATAAGTTGAACATTTCTTTGTATCTGTTGCATCTATGTAGCAGTATGTGCCAGTGTAGCCAGTGGCTTGGTAGTATATGCATTGTGAGAGTATTGGAGCAGCTATGAAACTATGACACCACTGAAATTATGTTTCACATTTTCACAGTCATGTAATTGAGCTGATATTCTGGTATTGAAAGATTTACTGTAGTGTTTGTCCACTTCTTTAATGCACAAGCTGAAACATTTAGCAGTCACTATTACCCCTTGCAGAGTGATTAAAGAAGTTACTGTTTATGCTTTGTCTCCCTGGACATTACTTCATCAAATGGCATAGTCTGGAACGAATCAGTAAACTCCTGTAAATAGTTTTGAAGAATTTTACATAGTTGTATAAAGTTGACATACGGTCAAATCTAAGTATATCAGACTTCTGCTGTAGGTGCCTAGGAGCTGTAGGGTGTACTGTATGCCTTATACTACCTTTGCTCATAATACATTGCTGCTGAGTGATCAGTTAAAATATGGAACACTACTGGGAGCTAAATTTGACATTAAACTGGCAGTTTCATTTAAATGTTTTATCATGTATTAAAACATATTTTAGACCACTTTGTATTCATCTGCATCTAACCAGTGATTTTTACATGGTCCTTACAAGAGTGCTGCACTGTCTGTGAGGTTGTGTTGCTGCATGAGATGTTTATTGACCAGATTCACATGTTGCAGATTCTTCAACACTGCTGTTGACATCAAGTTGAAGCAGTGGGCTGACAAACTTCTGCCAAACAAGTGTGTCGAGGTATAGCTACCTGCATCTTTGCTGTTTGGTGGTTTATGAGCTGGGGTTGCTTAAGTGTTGCAAATGACAGTCCGCGTGCTGACCCACGATGACACGAATATGCGATGAGTAGCAAGCATGTATCAGAGTCACAGAGATATGTAGTTATATAAACATTCATACAGGTTTGCTTTGTTTGACATAGTAATATTTTTCTGTTCTAGAGAGATTTTGTCTGACAAAGAACAGCTGTTTTGTGTTGAGCAAAGATGGTGGTGGTATATTACACCAGATTTCTTTGAAGTTAATTTGTATTCCAGAATTTTTTTGGTTCACAGATGGCGAAATAAGCTGGGTATCTGGGTTGACTGTTTTTTCTCCAAATTATCTCAGGACTGAGAAGGCCCAAGAACATAAAATTTGGCACAAAGGTGGCGTCTAGTATGAGGATGATGCGTGCACTTAAATTTTTGGAAAAAGTTTTTTAATTATGGCAAAATATGCAAAAAAGGCAACAATAGGCCAAAAATGGCAAAAATAGCACATGCTTTTCCACACGCTACCTCAGCAACCAAATATAGTAGAAATGCAGAAATTGGTACAAACATAAATTATGTCTAAACAGAAATAATTGGTGTTGAATTAGTGAAGAAATACACTGCTTTTGCACTATTCACTTGTGCACGTATGGGCCGTCTCAAGCCTCTGCTGTGATGATGTGATAATGACATAAAACCAACATGTTGTGTTGAGATGCCCCCTGGAATAGTGTGGAGGCCTGCAATAGCATGCAGCGAGCGATACTAAGTAACATGATGTCACTAGCCTAGACATGTTAATTACGCTCTTCCGTCTAAGTGTTTTTAACGTAAAGGAAGTAAGACTAGACAGGTTTCTCGAAATGCGCTAGAAAACTGTTCAGCGTAGGCCTGCCTATAAACCCAAACCGCATCTTAACTGCAAAGCACTGAGGATCCCTGTGACAGTAGTCACCTTATTTGTGACGTAAAGCAAATTGGTTAAATACATACGTTTACGTGTTGTTGAATGTTGTGTGCAGAACTTTTGCACTATGTCACAGTTTTTATGCACTGAATCTGTATGCAGTCAGCTGATGTGGTTTGATGTGTAGTAATGTCGTATTTGTGTTCATCTGACTGTAGTGATGTGTTGTGTTACAGATTGGCTGGTTGACACTGAGGGAAGAATTCAATCAGATGCTGTGCAGCAATCAGACGGACAAGAACCACGATTCTGTGTTTGACGACTTGAAGGCTGCAGTCCGAGATGAAAGTATGAGGAAACACAAGTGGGATGAGAAAGCTGAAGACAGCCTGGTACATTATGTTGGTTCAGTGCTTAGGGTGTATTCCAAAAGGCCAGCAGTTAATTGTGCATGTTTGTGTATGTGATGGCATGCTGAGTGTTTTTATCAACTGACTTTAACAAATTACATCTTTTTGATACTTCTGAATGTACCAACTAGTCGTTGTGCACAAAAAGTTATTATTACATCACCTGGTTTTTACTTCTTTAATTTTTACTAATTTATTTTAAGTTGTATTTCAGGCATGGTATCAGAAATGCATCATTGTACAAGTCATTGTGTTAAGCATTCATTGTTGTTGACATTAGAGTGACAAAGTAAATTCTCATCATTTACTTGACTACAGTTAACTAGTTTGTGATGTTTTGGAAGTGCTGCAGGCTGGAAAGTTGCATATAAGGTTTTGTCAAAACAGTTCTCAAAGCACTGATGCCGTGGCGTCACTTGTTTCTTGTGTAGCAGCCTAGAAATCGATGCATTTGTTTGCTGCTTAAATGGATATTGTTCTGCTTGTTGCGTTGTTAGCGAGTGATGCAGATCAATACGCTGGAGGACCGGTCAGTGCATGACAAGCTGCAGTGGGACACAGCTACCAAGTTCATGGAGACTGCTGTCGGTGACAAACTGCAGCAGAGTGTGTATCAGTTGTGTTTATGTACAGATGTCACTTTGATCTGTCTGTGTTGTGAAGGGGGGCGCTGAAAATGCGAGACTGGGAAATGTGGGACTGGAATTATCGGCACCAAACTGCAGGGGGTGGAAAATGCGAGACTAGAATTATCGAGAACAGGAAACGTATGGAACGCCACATGTGGCATAACCTAGTTTTTTGTAACTGTATGCACAGTTATAGGCATAAGCACGTGGTACACATATGAACACAGAGTAATCCCGGCCCACCTGAGGCACGGTCAGTGTCGTAATTAGCGTCGTGTCTGCTCGCGAACGATTAATGTAACAGCCGAAACTACTGAGTAGGTTTCAAGCCTGCCTGCATCGCTTTGATAACGGCGGGTATACGCGAATGCAATTTTTGCGTGCTGTGAGCCACAGTTTGGGGGCGGGTGTTCCATGCGACATGATGGAACAGTCTGATTCCGACGACGCCGACGAAGTTCCAACCGCCAGCAGTAACGTCGCTCCGTCAGCAGCCGTACAGCCGCCCGACCTCTGTGAGGTCTGCCACGTTGAGGAGCGTGACGCACGTCATGCACTGGTCCCTTGCGGCCACCAGCGC
>Ga0126335_1000948_pt1 | contig 15293 bp, 7 predicted proteins | sample OlaspJWI45metaG_FD_108409 | JGI IMG/M metagenome (GOLD analysis project Ga0126335, IMG submission 108409) | Marine gutless worms symbiont microbial communities from Oahu, Hawaii - Olavius sp. 1 OAHU.JWI-45 metaG | ecosystem: Host-associated > Annelida > Digestive system > Unclassified | place... | reverse complement strand
GTTGGAGGTGAGCGGTATTGGGAGGTAGAGTGGGTGGTGGGGGGGGGGCAACTGTGCAAGCAGAATCACTAGTTAGCAATGAAGTACTGCTGTGTATTATCAAGTAAGGAGTGATTTTTTTACCTGGTGTCTAACAGTAAACGTTCTTAGCCTTAGGGGGTTTGGTACCCCTTTGGATGTCTTTACACAATCAAACAGTTGAGCTTCTAACAAACTGTGAAAGTAGGAACGGTCATTTCCAGATACAACAAAGTTGCACTGTGTTCTAAACCTGCAGACTGGCATTAGCAAATTTCTTACTTGCTAGCTTACTTATTGTGTGCACTACAGTATTGAGTTTTGGTGTATATTTTTGGTTGTGTAGGAATTCTGAAATATTACGGACCAGACCATGGTGATACAAATGACTGCAAAGGTGTGCTGATATTTTATTGTCGAGTTTTATGATCATAGTGCTGTTTATTAACAAGTTTTAAGACTTTTAGCATTGCAGTTGCAACTTTGATATGTAGCAGCTGCTATATAACATGTATTACTGTATATAGAATACTTTGTTGGATCTTTACTGCTTTATATATCTATTTATTTAGGCAGTTGGCATTACAGTATATTTTTCCAGCAAGCAGTTATTTCGGCGGATGAACTGAAGAAAGTAAAAACAGATTTAGGAAACTTTTTTCAGCTAAAATAATGCTGTATTTCTAATTTAATTTTTTTCTGTTGCTGAAGATGAAATTAACTAAGTTTACTTTGAGCTTTGTTTAATACTTAGAATTTATTTCTTTAATTTTAATTTAATTGCACATGATGCGATGCTATGTGCAGCATGCCTGGTGCTCATCAGTGGTGTGACATTACCATATCACAAAAAATTAGACCATATCGTAAGTTTCTGTGCTCAGTGTCCAGTCAAAATAACATGTGGAATTTATCTTTTTCTTTGGTTAACTTGGAATTGATTTTAGCTGCTGTTAATAAGCACTTTATGAGTTATATGTTTATAACAGTTGTTACATTTCTGGAAGCTAGTCATAATGGTATAATGATAATATGTTCATGGCATCTGTAGACATGCAGGCCATGTATGTGCTGAATACTTTGTTCATTTGTGGATAAATCGGTTGATAGCAGAAAAAAAACATAGGATTTCTCGTTGATGTTAACATGCTGCACCTTAGTGCAAGACCTTGACTTTCAGTTTTATTTGCACTTGCCTACAGACACTATCTATTTTGTATGATATGTTCACAATCCTGTTTTTCCCATAATAATGCAGGTTGAATTTTTGTGTTATGGTAAATGTTAGTTGTTTTGTTTTGCTCATGTTTTCATTGAATTTGTGATTTCATACTGACATAGTTGAATATATGTACATAGGAGAACTGGCAGAAGCTGATGGATGTGCAGCACATGCTGACAGGCATTGATAACATTGTGCTTGCCGAGCGGGTTTGTGCTCATTGCTGTTACTCGCTACCACTGCCGAGTAATATTAAACAGTATAATAGAGGCAACCTGTCTGTCTGGTCAGATTAAAATACCATCTAGGGATCAGTCTGGGCCAAGATTATGTGTTATTTGGTGGGGTTTGGTCCCAAACTGTTGTATGTATCATTAATGTGTATCTAGGACTTTGCCATTTTGCTTGCTTTAGTGTTCCACCATCTGACACGAACTACTGGGCATGAGACTAGCATAGCCAAATGCAGAAATCTTGAAGAAATTTGGCATACTAGAGTGAGTCGCATCAACATTAACATGATTTGTTGTTACGAATTGTGTTCCTATAATTGCTTGTTGCAGAAATTTATACGAGAAGGTTGTCTTCAGAAATTGTCACGCAAAGGCTTCCAGCAGCGCATGTTCTTTCTGGTAACACGCATTCTGTTATGCTTGTGCCATTTGTGAATGTGAACCAACATTCGGGAAAATACAGCTGACCATGATTTTTGCTGCAGACCTGCAGTATTAATAATAATAATAGTTCACAGAATTTAATGCGCCATGTGTCGGTAGGTTTAGGACTAATCGCAGGTGCAGGGGGTAACGTAGATCTACATGTACGAAAGTATGAAGAGGTGCCGTAGAGTATCGAGTTGCAGTAATCCGACCGGGATGACACCTTCATGGTCGCAAGTCTTTGCATCATCGACCGACATGCACCAGAGGATATGACGTAGAGCCTGAATGTGGAAATGAGCTGCCGTGCATACGTATTGTGATTTTTTCGAATTCATGTTTGATCAGCAGTTCGAAATGTTTAGCACTGATCATGATTAAACAGAAATGTGTGCTCGTTGATAATTGTCCCATGCAGTATTTGTTTGTGATTTGGGTATCTGTCAACTTTGCATGTACCAGTACTGTGGTAACAAGGTATCATTCGTTATGTGACGATAGCTGACCTGCCGTGATGCCCAGTATAGTGCGGCAGAACCGTATTTCTGATCGCGAATCTGATGGCAGATTCTGAATCAGGAAGCCCAGATTCTTATTCGACTTTCCTAGGAACCGTACGTCTATCTTACTTAGTTTCGGAGATATTCGCGTGTGAGAGACAGACGGATGCACAACACGGACCTTTACTATAGCTGGCCCCCACATTACGGCAGCCAGATAATAATCGGCCTGCTGATGCGTGTGCAGTTTTCAGACACACTTCTTTATGCAAGTCGTTCAGTGACATCGCCGGTTCAGTTCAAAGTGCACAGCAGACTTCCTGTCTCTGGAATAACGGTTTGTACTCCAATTTATGTAATTTTCTAATTAAAAATTTAGATAACTGTTAAGTTACTTTTTACTGGCTAGTTCTGCTGTGACCAGAGGTCAGCAGAGCTGATTGGTGATAGGATTTCTGTGGTCGTCCATTCATCTGTCAGCTTTTACTTCAAATCACTAGTACACTGCGTCTCAAAAAAACTTCTCACTTTGTAATCGGCTCTAACTTTGTCAGACCTTGACCAATTTTCAAAATTCTTTCATTGCTGGAAAGAGTATAAAATTTGCTACAAAGTCATTTAATACTTGCTATTGCACCTTATGTATGTTGCTACACTACCTTGGAAACCTAAAAGTTCAAATTTGCTTCAAAGATGGAGGAAAATGCAAAAAATGCATCGGTTTTTACATGCACCCATATTAACAGATTTCACTTACTGCTTACTTACTTTTACTTTAGTTATTAGTTTGTGATAAATATTCTTTGAAATAGCAGACTGTTGTATGTAAACAGGCCTGAATGTTAATGTTGCTTGGCAAACAGGGCATGCAACACTGTATGACTTTTCAAGCAAGCAACACCTCTTTGATTCGACCAGATCTGTAGCCATCGAACAGCCCTGACCTCAGTCTGGTCTGCTAAAAGATATGGGATATCATCCAGCAACCAGTTTTTCAGTCACTGGTGCACAATATTGACAAACATAAGCAGTGATTGCAGAGTGTTAGGCATGGCACTGACAACAGCATCATTGAGAATGCAGTTGATGAGTGGTTGGGTCATGTTTGATCACGCATACAGGCAAATTATGGACATGTGAGCAACTGCTACGACGGTATTGATCTCCATTCAGTCATATGCCATGAAATGTTTTATTTTCTGTCACACATGATGCAATACTTAAGTTGCATCTGTGGCAATATTTAATGAATTCAGACTTTTGACTTCCCAACGTAGTGCAGCAATACTCAAGGTTTGGCGGTAAATATTGCATGACTTGTGGCAAATTTCATACAGTTTCCAGCAGTGAAAGGATCTGGATAATCTGTTAAGTTTTTACAAAATTAGAGCCGATTACAAAGTGGGAAGATTTTTTGAGGCACAGTGTGGTCCTACAATCATTACCTTGACCAGGTTTGTTACTCAGCTGTCTGTGGGACAAGGCCTAACATGTTCTATAGACGTTTTTGCATAAACTGTGCAAATTAGGACTACGTCAGAGCTCTATCAGCTGTCAGGCTGTTTGTTTATTGTAAAGAAGGTCTGGTGTGTACTGGTATGACAGAAAATTGTACTCATGTAATAGAAGTTTCTGATGTATCTTATGCTAGGATAAGCGCAGAAGTCGAAGGTCATTTCATTTGGTCAAATGGCTAGTAGTACAGGTGAACATGTTTTGTATTTACAGTTAATCTGTGGATGTAGGTACAAGAGGCTGAGCCAGATGTGACTTCAACACCATACAGTTTTACCATTGTGTCTGATAACCGCTGCCTAGTTCTGGCCGCTGGGTCAGCTGAGGAGAAGGATAAGTGGATGGAAGATATGAGAATTGCAGCTGCTGCCGCAGCACAACGACCTGATGTTAATACTGGTGCAAAGATTGCATATCCAAGTCTGAAATCTAACAGTGGGTAGCATTAACAGTTTGATCTGGTCTTTTGGTTAATGTATAATAGCAGACTCGTAGTTTTGCAGCTTTTGTTTAGTTACAGTTTTCTGCTTTGGGTTTATCTGAGTACGATTATTTTGCCCCTGTAAATTCAAATTCTATCCTATGTACTTTTAGATACCAAGAGAGTGTATAAAGGCTTAACGTTCCACTTGACACATTATAGGTTATTTTGAAGACAGCTTGTACAGACCAGATGACACAAAAAATCAGCGATATCTAGAACCATATATGTATGGTGACCATTGCAGTGTTGCTTGTATATACAAACAGTGGCGTTAAAACGTACGCTGTGAAGAATGTGTGCTTTCCGAATTCAAAATGCTGTGTCGTACTTTAATTTCTAATTTTTTGGTTAGAAGAATACTTTATTGTGTCAGCAACATTTGTGAAACTGTCCATATCATTTCAAAACCAAACAAACATTTCTTGTAACTATGTGTGTGCTGTATAGGTTCATCTGAAGCTGTTGAGGAAATCGCTTCAGAGATCGGTGTTGCGTTGTCGGCTGCAGAACGACAGAACCAGATGCAACATCGTGCCAATGCAACAGTCCATGTTTGTTGGCACCGCAATACGAGTGTCAGTGCCAAGGATATTCATGTTGCATTGCAGGTTTGCTACCTTATATAGCATGTCATGTACACAAGTCAGTTAAACAGTTCGTTTTGTTATGTTCAGTTGTTTCTATACCTATTTTTATGAGAGAGAGTAGTAGTAGCAGTTGAGCTGTGACAATCGTAAGTCAGTGTTAGAGCATTGAGTCACAGGTGCGAACAGTCGGTTGAGTTCCGTAGTAGAATTGTTCCAGCAGTTTAGTTCAGTGTTGAGCTTTCATTTAAACGTATCAAGAGACTCAGGAGTATCAGCAAAGTCATTATTGAGTTTCAGTGAATTCCATATTAAGAGGTTATTACCATTACTGTAGCATGCAGTTCCACTTTGACTTGCCGAGCAGTCTTGTTGAACGTAGTAAGAATATCATTCCACCACCATATTTTCTGTAAATTTGTTTAATTTCTGTTATTGTTACCTTTTGATTTCTTTATTGTTGGAATGTTTTTATTTACTTATTTTAAAATTATTTTCTTTTAATGCTTTCAGTGAATAATGAATAATGTCAGTAATATGGTCTTAATGTATATTGACCACTCTTCTCAGTGTGGTTTCAGTTACTTCTAGATAACTGCAAATGCTATTACAGTTGGGTTCTTTGATGTGATGCTCTTTTGCTCTGCTCATATTGCTACTGTAGTAAACTTCTGTTGTTTACATTATTGAGAGTTTCGTGTTGCTGACGTTCTTCTAAGTCAGTGGAGTTCAGAAATGTTTTTGTTTTAATCTACACCGTGTCCGGAAAAAAATGGAATCACTAGTGTTTTAGGTGTAACTTTGACAAAGTTTAACTGATTTTCGTAATTTCTGTCATATTTTATTTTGACATTTAAAGTAACTGAAACATTGTAAAAAGTACCATCACTACTTGCACAACACTACGTAATGATGACATAAGTTTGACGTCATCAAAATGCTGGTGGTACCGTGGAGTTCCTGAAAAGAGAAATGCCACAGTTCATTTTGCCACTACTGTGGCCTCCAAATTTGCCAGATTTAAATCCGGTTGACTACAGCATGTGGAACATACTGCCAGAGAATGTATACAAAAGACATAACATTGATCTTGACATCCTCAAGCACTGCATCAGAACTGAGTAGGCCAAGCTGCATCACACCATTATTGCTGCAGCTGTGTGTCAGTGGTGTCATTGTCTTTCACCTTGTGCCAGGGTGGGCACTGGTCACTTTGAGCACTGCTTTGATTCTGACATAGTGTTTTTGTGATAACTGCATTATGGTGTGGTGCGTTTTAATGCATGCTGATCGTTTGTGCAGCGGACTTTTATTGTGTTGGTTTGGTTTCACATTACCTTAATGACATTCTGTGCAAAAATTACAGCTACATATTTGTGTTTGTCAGAGTTATGCCTGAAACAGTATTGCTTCCATTTTTTTCCGGACACGATATGTTATTCAGAATTTGCAAGCAGTGAACTATTTATGTGTGTTTCATAGAACCCATTGAGTGGATACTTACTGCGCAAGTTCAAGAACTCAAGTGGATGGCAGAAGTTGTGGGTTGTCTTTACCAATTTCTGCCTTTTCTTCTACAAAAGCTATGAGGTATGTTTTTGCCACCTGGGGCGGCTATTGCTGTGTCGACGTGGCAGTGTAGCTGTGTGTCTGTCACGTTGGTGCATTGTGCCTAAATGACTGAGTCGATCATATGCAACCTTCACCAGATTATAGCCCAGCCATTCTAGTTTTTCCGTACTAAATGTGAACCCGATAGCTCCAGGAGTGAAGGTGTCAAATGGGAGATGAGTAAGTAAATTTTGGAAAGTATGGCCAATATGCTGTCAAGAGATGCCCCCTTGTGAACGACTGCGAGTCTGAAAATCTAGCCAATAAATTGTGACTAGCAGGACACAGTGTTTTGAATACAGCGTGCAAAAGTGTTCGGGTGGCATGTCAACCATAGCTGAGTTTCTTGTTGAAGTAACTCTGTATATTTGATAGTATAATTTGTTTGGTGTCAATTTTTTCTCATCTTTGTAACTTCATATCTTTTATGGAACGGTGACAGCATCTGGACTCATCAGATCGGTAATTGCAATAGTAACATTGTAACGACAGCATTTGTGCCTTAAACTTGTTGTACCATATCTTTTTGCATTAGAATTTGTTGGTTAGTTGTTCGCAGTATATTTCAAGTGGCTCATGTCTGGTAATTTTGTAACTTGCTAGTCACAGCAATGATGATTTTAGCTATTTTACTCATTAGTGAACATGTGACGTTATTTGTATTATAAAGTATATTAGCAACAGCTGCAGTAATTACCTAAAGTAAGGTAAGTTTAATGTAGAGGACACTTGATATGGTGCCTCTTTATGAGGCAGTCTCATTCTAGAAATGCTGAGGTTATGGCACGCTTTATCAAGAGATTACACGGTTTTATCTGCCACCCATGCATTTGTCCATGAATGGAATGAACCAATACTGCTTGCTGTATGCTTACTGTTAAATGTTATTCAGGAAAATGTGCCACTGGCAAGTCTGCCACTACTTGGATATTCGGTCTCTAAACCAACTGAGTCGGACGGAATTCGACGTGAATATGTCTTCAAATTGCAGTTTAAAAACCATGTCTACTTCTTCCGTGCGGACAGTGCTTACACATATGACAGGTGAGTAGTGTCATGTTTTGAGGCCTGTTTTTAGGCAGTATATGTTGCGTTGGGCGTATTCTCAGACTTGGAGTTATTTCCATGTGATGTCATAATTTTTGTAAGCATGATGATGACAACAGTGTAATTTTTTAAGTGTTTATGTCAACACAGCGGAAACTTTGACGAATGTTCCTAATTGATGATGATGATAATTAAAGGCCACCGCACCTGTTATCATCTGCTGTACAAATGTTACATTTGGCAACTCAGTTCTATTCATATTGTCAATAAGGACTTTTGATTTGTCATCAAGTTCCACCATATTTTGTTAAACAGCATTATTTCCATCGCTATTTTCAATATTCAACTGATAAAAAACTTGTTAAGTTTTGGAAAATTTAGATTTTTTGGCAATACAGAAACTGATTAAAGTTGATGGCAGTGTCTAAAAATGACACTGGTTAGCTAGACTTAAACAAAAAATATATATAAATGACTGTGTGAAAACTCCAGTGGAAGTGTGCATATGTTATCGCAGGTGGATTGAGGTGATTAGCTCCGTAACTTCATCTTCACGGATGATGCGGATGTTCAGTCGCATGGAAAGTCTTCAGTTGTCATCTCTAGTGGCCGCAACACAGCCCACACAACCTCCGTCTCAAGTCTTTGAATCTGACGTTGTCTAATACTGCTTGCAATGTTCTGAGTCGGGTTACAGTAACTGTTGGTTTTTGTTTGATACATTGTTTGCATTTGTTGCAGTTTTGCATTAGAATCTTATCACATGCTTGGTGTTTCAAATTAACGATTAGTGATATAATTAAAGAGTTGTTCATCTGTTTTAGCTGGTGCTTCTTCTTTGAACCTGAAATTGAAGATGTGTAGCTAAAAGTCTGTTGTGACAGTTAGATTTGTTACAATTTTATTTGTTTAAATTGAAGTTGCATCTTCAGTAAGTTCATTATGTAGCTGCAGTTGCACAATTTTTGACACTTGAGTTTGTATCAATCTACAGGATCTGGCATAAAAAAACAATCCCCTAAGAAAAATTTAATATCTGTGAAAACGTGCAACTTAAGGTACGGTAATGAAATTTGCAGAATTTAATTTCGAGAGAGTCTACTATAGATTCTGAAAATTTCATTAATATAGTCAGTAGGAAACAGAATTTACACCTGTCTGGAGTGAAAAATGATTTTGCAACTGAAAGATCTGTAGCGTATTATTGTAACTGTTGTACGTTAGTGTGGATAAAACTTTCTGTTTGGGTTTTACTTAGTTGATAAGAAAGCAGAGTTATATGCGGACTATTAAACCAACGAGATACGGCCCATCCTGATTAAAAATAGCAGATGAATCTCGCCGTTCATCTTTTGATCTGGTCTGCCATAAGGCCCAAATGATGAAGCACTACTGTCATTTCGTAAAAGGCTTCAGTCGTGCATTAAAACAGTCTTTTGACATTTCGAACATGCTTATTAAACTTGTGCAAGCAGTGTTAAACTGTCATTTCTGTCAATTTTACTTTGCGACGGAAACAGTTATTTGATTACTTGCAGTCCTATTTTAGTCATTGTTTACTTCATAAGTGCACTTTTGTATTCTCACTGCCATAGTTTTATTTTCTTTCAGAATATTTCGCTGAAATTCACAGGTGTGGTAGGTAATTAATTCCGCATTAAACAGCAAAACACACAGAAATTTAATTTTTCTTAGGGTTTTGTTTTCTATGCCACGCCCTGTAGAAAGATTGAAGAAATTGAGAAAATAGCAAATACTGGAAGAGCAATCAGAGTTAGGTTTTAGCAGAAGTTCAGCAGTTTGTATCATGTCTTTTGGTATTGGAAGATAACTTTTGTTAAAAATCATTGTATTACTATTAGTAGAATTAACTATGATGACAGTTTTAGGCACATATGTGTGGCTTAAGTGAAGCTGTTTAGTTGTAAAGCTATGAAGTGTATCATGGCACAATATGTTACAAGTTAAATTTTATGTTTTGTTGGAGCAGAGTTGATATGATCAACAGTTGATATGCCAATATTTTTAGTGCATACGAAAATTGTCAGTTAGTCTGCCGCATATGATGACATTTTTTAATTCTTTTAGTTAGCTACAGCAATCATCTTTCGCATCATTGTAACTTGTAAGGCATTGAATAGGCTATCATGGTTTGCCATTAAGAAACTACTCACTCATACTCGCACACCGAATGCTGTTATAAGTGGAAAATAAAACAGAAACGGGCAGCCCATGTGAATTTGTCTCACTAGTGTGTCTTCAGTAGTTTATAGTGGAACAGATTTAATGGATGATAGTCATTATGATAACTGATATGTGGTTCTATTGGATGAGTGGTTTTCAGGGTTTGTTCATAGAACTGAACATTACATGTGATCGTGTAACCAATACTGACACCTGTTGTTGTTGGATGTAGACTGATATATAATGTAATGTAATGTCTAATTCTTTTTCTTGATGGGTGATTGTGCTGTCAACCAGGTTTCAGTAATCGTTGAGTGTATGCTCACGGCTGCCAGTAGCAGAATATGGCCAAATTATAAACCTGGCAGTCTTGTACCATGACCCCAAATCCGAACCTAGCGCCAACCCTAACCCTCTTCCTTTATGCAACCCAAAAGCATACTTCTTACCACAATCCGTACCTACACTGGGACTTTTATGCTGCACTTAGCTTAGAGGCGGTTGCCTACAGTTTATATTGTAACACGATGGAGTGGTTCTGGTGGGATTGAAGCTTATCTCAGTGGCCACCTGGCTTCCTTCAGCGCTTTGACTCTGGCCTCTAAAAGTCGTCCCTGAAATGACATATAAAGTATTGAGTTGGACATTAAGCCTTTACACGCTCACACCCTAATGCTAACAAAATAAGCCGAAGTGTGCAGCAGCTGTCATGTGATTAGAACTGCGGGCTAATAATGAGCCCAACAACACTGCTGGGTTTATAACTTGGTGATCTTCTACTACCCTCAGCCGGGACTGTATACCTAGTGTTCAGTAATAGACTTGCTAACTGCCATGTGAACCATCACAATAGTAGTTGATATCGAAGCAATTGTGCCTACATTATTGATCATTAACTTGAAGCACATGCTGTGTCTGTGCTGTGTAAATATTAGAGACAAACCGTATGTATGTTCTGTTTCGTAGTTTCTTGCATTTCAGTTTACTCTTTGTATTTTCATTTCCATGTATATCACTATGCATGCCGTTTGTTACTCAATTTTGTTTTGTAGCCTCTACAGTAGATGAGGCAAAATTTAGCTAAGTCCAAAGGGCAGAGCTGCAAGCTGAACTTCTGTCTACTCAGGCGATAGACTCGGGTTCTTTAGTTTTGTTTTACTTGGTAACAAAAGCATGAAGAAATGCTGTTGCATTTGCAGTCATGTTGCAGTAAGTGATTAGCACTGTGCTGAAACAGGAGGAATTACATTTTCAAATTAAACTGAATTCTGTATTAAGTCAGTCTATGGTGACATATTTTGTGGCTTAGCACTGTGAATTCCCAGCAAGTTTTGCCATTAGTATAAGCTGAAAACTTGAATATAGACTCATACCATTTAAAGTTTGGTTTTACATTTAGTCAGCATGAGCTCTTATCTAAGCCTTTGGACTTAGTGAAATTTGTCTTGCCCATTGCATTTGTTAGTTCAGTTTTAAAATACAGGGTGCAGCATAAAAACAATTCCCTAAGAAAAATTAAACATCTCTGAAAATATATGCCTATAGTGTAAATTAATGAAATTTGCTGAATTTAATTTTGAGAGATGGTGCTATAGATTCTGAAAATTTCGTTAATATAGTCAATAGGAAACAGAAGTTATACCTATCTGAAGTGAAAACTGCGATTGTGCAACTAAACAATCTGTATTTCTGTAACTGTTGTATAAAAATGTGGATAAAACTCTGTGTGGGCTCTTCGTCGAGGAGAGCAAAGTTAGATGCAGAGTATTAAACCGACAAGATACGGCCCAACCTGGTTAAAAACAGCAGCCGAATCTTCCTGGGCCTGTTCATCTTTTGATCTGGTCTGCCACAAGGCCCAAATGATGAAGCAGTACTGTCATTTCATAAAAGGCTTCAGTCGTGCATTAAAACAGTTGTTCGACATGTCGAACATGCTGTATAAACTGATGCTAGTAGTGTTAAGCTGTCATTTCTGTCAGTTTTGCTTTGCGGCGGAAACAGTTATTTGATTACTTGCAGTCCTATTTTAGTCATTGTTTACTTTATAAGTGCACTTTTGCGTTCTCACAATTGGATGAGTGGGTTTCAGGGTTTGTACATAGAACTGAATATTACATGTGATCGTGTAATTTAACATAAGGTGATTACTTCCTCATTGAACTGTGAAAAACAGCAAACTATCTTGTAGTTTTTGAGAAAGTTAATTTTTCTTAGGGGATTGTTATTTTATGCCACACTTTGTAGTTCTGCTTATGTCTTTATCTTAACGCATTCATTGAGGTTTTAGTTATGCATAACTTTTCCTGTTTATTGTGAATTGTTTGTATTTGTAAACAAAATTGTTGCAGCGTTCATATAATTACCTCAGCTATCTGCAGTTGTTCATTTGATGTAATTTCTGATCTAAGTTGACGATTGACCACTGTTGTATGTTGTACTGCTTTTCATGTTATCCTGCTGTATCTTTTGCAGGCATTGATCGGTTTGTAACTATGTAACTAAGTTTGGACTTGGTGATGCTGCATGTCCTTTACCTAGAAAGCTCATTTTTGGCACACAGGTAAATCTTCCAAAAATACAGATCATGTTCATAATTTAATTATATCAGAATCATTGGGTCAGAGTCTCATCGGTAAAAAAGCCAAAGTGCAGCTTCTGGCTTTTGATTAGAAGGCTATCTTGTCTATATATATAAGGTGCTTTGTGTGTGTGTATGTATGTATGTTTGTATGTATGTATGTTAGCTTAAAACTTGGGAATGGATGGACGATTGCCTCCAGATTTTCAGGGTAGCTCCAGTGCGCCCCAGGGATGGTTTGACGTGCTAAAAAACTTCGGGGTGGGGAGCCAGAAAATTGGCATTTTTCATATACCGCGGCATCCACTGGCGAGGCGTGGGCGGCACTGGGCAGTCCTAGCCTATAGATTTGGGCAGCAATAGCTACAGGTTGGCCTTGCCACTGGAGGCATGAACCACGTGATACACTCAGTTACACTGTGGTGTGGGCGGGCTGGCAGCGTGCGCTCTTTGACGGGTGGAAGGGGAGGTGGGGCGGGCGAGATGTTGAGCGGAGCTTAAACTATAGGTATAATGCCCAGCTGGATGGGCAGAATGGCTAGTTGTTTCATTACAGTAAATACATGTAGAGTCAATAAAGTTTTTAATGAGGACAAAGACTTCGTGGAGTTTGGTTTAACATCTTGCAGTTTTGTGTAGTCTGTTGGATGTATGACCAACAGGATGAGAGAGTATTTTTAAATCTGCTGCTAAGCATTTGAGACAGTTTCTTACGTGTGATCTGCGATCTGCTGTTTGATGGTGGTGTGTATGTGTTCTATGAAATAGATGTGCCAGTCTGGATGTTAAGTGAATGCATAAATTTTATATTTTATTATAATTTGTGTGAGAGTGTACACTGTATAAGGCAGCTTGTGCTTAAACGTGAGAGCTTAAAATTTTCATGTTTATGCATGTTTAATTGCATATCATAATACTACATTCGTTTTTCTACTGAATATTGTGGTGTTTTTTGAATAACAATTTTCAGTTAATCGCAGGAAATGTACAGTGCAGCAACTGCTGAATCAGTGCCCCTCTATAGGGGTTCATTTTGTCTGGTCATCAGCATACATTCACACATTGGCTGATTGTCAAAATCATGGCATTTGATTTCTATTAACAACGTAATTCTCTGTTTAGTGGTGCCGTGTGTCTTTCACATATGCAATACTTTGTAGAAGAGACTTCAGATTGTCCACAGCTCGAAGGCATTCATTCTGCTTGTCTACTGATTCTGATATCTAACCGTCCGTCCACTGTGCTTGTAGACATTTGCTGCATGTTCTGTGTATGTAATGTCTATTTTCATGCATTAAATATGTAACGTTTTATGTGCTTCTTTGGCCAGTTGTTTTAAATTATGTAGTTTTAATTGTTAGTTGGCTATGAATCAACTATGTATTTTAACTTTTCTAAACTAGATATGAACAGTATGTCTGTCGACTTACTCGCTTTGTGTAACAGAGAGCTTCTGTAAATTGTCAGGTTAGTCTGAACAGTTGTTGTTTATTATGTATTATACATATCAGGTCCAGAAAACTTGAGCGCAACTATGCCTGTGTAGCGCAGTCGCCAAGCGACATCGCTTTTCACAACTGCTTGCATTGGTCGACTCATCTAGCATGGCAAGCTCAGCTGCGCTACGCAGTTTTCAGGGTCAACTCAGCCCTCCATCCCTCCGGGGTCTGTAAATGAGGTCAGAGGGCCAGCTTCGGCTGGAAAGGCGAGGCAGTTATGGTTCATTCCGTTCGTGGATAAATATACTAAAGTATAACCGTATTTTATTCAGGTTCTGTGGATATAAATAATCTTATTTAGTTATTTTTGGAATTTCAACGGTGCGACTTGTTGCAAGCCCGTGCAGCTGACAAGCTAATTAACTTGACTGATACAGACGCTACAAGGTAATTCAAACTCTCGTCTTCTCTATCAATGAAACTGAAACATTATTGTGTTAGACGAGATTACACTACGCAGTTGCGGCTGGGCTAGATTGTCTTCAGTTTTGTGTAGTCTGTATGTGATTAGCCTAGAGGCGGTTGCCTACAGTTAGCCTAGTTCATATTGTAACACGGTGGAGTGGTTCTGGTGGGACTGAAGCCTATCTCAGTGGCCAACTGGCTTCCAAGTTCAGTGCTTTGACGCTGTTGGTTGGGTCATCTGGCCTGTAAAAATCGTCCCCGAAATGACCTATAAAGTGTCGAGTGGGACGTTAAACCTCTGCTCACTCACTCACTGTAGTCTGCATGCCATGCCAGAACTAGGCTAGAGTAGATCGACGTTCTGTCAACGCGGATAAATTTCACGTCCATCACGCACAGGACTGTGTCGCAGTGTCTTTTTCATTATACAACTAATTATGCAGTCGCGGCGACACGCCATGTGACGCAATACCAATGTATAGGCCTAGCTTGAAATAAACAAGGATCATCGTGATGGTTATGTTGGGATTTAGAAAGCATCTGGAAATAGTGCACGCACGCACGCACGTTTACTGTTGATGTTCTGCATACTGCTCCAGCAACCTGCATATGTCATGACTCAGTAGTACTTGTTAATCAGCTACGTTGTACTACTCGGTACCTGCAACCCATCTAGGCCTACATTTCATTCTCCAGATACACAGGCTGGGCCAAAAAAGTAAGTCCCTACTGCATTATCAATAAATCGTATTAAGACCTACCGATGAAGCTAGTTTTTCGTTAAATTTGAGGCCAGACAAGCACTATAATATTACAAGTTGATATTAAGAATTCTATTGATTAAATATTCTATGTAGGGCCTATGACGTAATGTGCGACGTCAGTTAATGTAGCGACTTTGCAATATGATCGGCGGGAATGTCAGTCAACGTCACAACGAAACTTCTTGCAATCCCCATAATTTACTCAATTTCCCGTGAACTT
>Ga0126335_1000947_pt1 | contig 15308 bp, 8 predicted proteins | sample OlaspJWI45metaG_FD_108409 | JGI IMG/M metagenome (GOLD analysis project Ga0126335, IMG submission 108409) | Marine gutless worms symbiont microbial communities from Oahu, Hawaii - Olavius sp. 1 OAHU.JWI-45 metaG | ecosystem: Host-associated > Annelida > Digestive system > Unclassified | place... | reverse complement strand
TGCGGAACGCAGACGAAGTCGCGAAGCGACGTCAGAGGCAGGAGTGAGATGGTCAGCGAGGTACCGAGGTGCCAGACAGTGAAGACAGCGGTACATCATGACGCCCAGCTTATAGGTGACTCTCTCTGGCAAGACCAAACACACCGAGAAACAGCTGGCCAAAGTAATTTGACCAAGGCCGCATCGAATTCCCTCTCCTCGCCGTGGGAAATGGGGACCCTCGTCTAATACAACAATCCGAACTTTCACAAGAATGTCCATGCCATACAGAACGTTGGTCTATTCAACCGTTTTTGCACAGCGAAGCCGCGTAACAGACAGACGGACGCCTACGCCAGGGAGTCACCGGTAGCAATAGTGCAGTGAAAACTCGAAAGTGTACAGAGCTATTACAGAGAAAGAGGACGACCAAAGTACACCTAAAAAGAGATATGAAGAAAAATGTGGAGTTGTGGCCAGCAGGCTTCAGATTCAGCTGGAGGAAGATGGAGACGACAGCATAAGACAGAGATGCAGACAAATGTCCTGTGTCCTGTGTTACACTGGCATGAGTGAAAATGTTAAGTCATAGCCTATAGTACAACTGCAATTATATTCGAGATGAAATAGTATAAGCGGATGCGGCGGCGAAAACCGATTGTGGTTGACGACAAAATTAACACTCCAGTCAGTCAGCAAACCATAAACACAAATCTCTCTCTTTCTCTCTTAGCTGGCGCACTATACTGCTAAGCAAACTGAATCATTCTGCTCTGATCTGTGTCTGTACTCTCGTCCGCAATTTTGCGTAGGCAAGTTTCTACCGCTGCACCGCGTAAAATGACGTCACTTACAGGCTCGTTACTTACTCAATGGCGCAGGAGACGAGTGTCACGCCGCTATGTCCACTCTGCGCTATAACCCCAACAACCGACACAGCTGTAGTTCTTTCAGTTGGGTATGAGACTTACACAGGATGTCAGCCCAGCCGCCTATACCAGGTTTGCCTCCAGTGTATGTGACCTCGTATCTGGCCACACGCCGCAGCGCAGATGTCACAAAGTAGAGTATGTGTGTAGGATGTTATTTATCACCAAACCTTGCCCGCAGGTTGTACACACAGTTTGGCCTGCAACACCGACCTCGTGTGACACTCTTGCTTGCTTGCTGGTGTATGGCACTCTGACTGACTGGCCGACCGACTACCGTTAGAATAATCAATATATAGCGAGGCTGTAATTTATGGCGTGTGTGCTATGGTCATGAAGACTAACAGTGGTAGTATGTACAGCATAGGACGGCCTACAACGCGCGCAGTACCGCGTAACTACACTCAGTATACATTACAGATGTTGCAGTATCAGTGGCACGTATATGGAACTCGTCATAGCAGCGATAAAGGGACACAGTTGCATTTCGTATTTTGTGTGACATTCAGCTAAGTCGTCTACGAGGACAAAGTCTTGTCTGGAGGCGCCTCTAAGACAAAAATCAAAGTCTCCATCTCGGTCTTGAGACAAAAAGTCTTAGAATTAACTCTCAAGACAAGAGAAAACATTAACACAGCTGCTCTAGTTACTATATCACAGTGCAATACTCTCGTTGCACGATGTTCTAGGCAGCTTATAGGTTTAGCAGATTGGGTTTTTGTCACAGTGGGACCCTTACGCTGTGATTAGCCTAGAGGCGGTTGCCTACAGTTCATACTGTAAAACAGTGAAGTGGTTCTGGTGGGACTGAAGCCTATCTCAGCGGCCAACTGGCTTCCTTTAGTGCTTTTACACTGTCGGTTGGGTCATCTGACAATGTAAAAATCGTCCCCGAAATGGCTTATAAAGTGTCGAGTGGGACGTTAATCCTCTGCTCATTACTCATTACTCAAGACTTTTGCATCAATGATCTGTTATTGCATTTCTAGTACAGTTAACATGTTTGTTTGAAATGTTTGTGCTTATAACATGATAACATTCGGTTATCTGGTTAAGTAATAAAGTTTCCTGTTACATACCTCAACCCTATAGTAGTATATTAACGACATCACAGCGCAATCGTGTATACGTAAAGACCAAATAGTAAAAACAGCTTTCGTAACTTCGTATAAATAGAATGCTTATCGTGATAACACATGCTTTTTTAGCTTAAGAGTCAGCTGGGCCTATGTAGTGTTACGACGGCAGCTTTCATGACTAACTGTTTTCGGATTTCTGTCGTTTAGTTAAGTAAGTAAATAAGTACATTTGATGCGCCTTAAAAGCATGTGTTATCACGATAAGCATTCTATTTAATCCGTTGGAATGGCGAAGCAAGCAGAGAAAAATATTCGCTGAATTCGGGTAAAACAGCTGACAGATCGACGGTAGATGACTTTGCCAGGCAGTCCGCGAATTAGTGGATTACACTCCAATGGGCGGGCTTTAGAATTCACGGCTGCCTTTCGCATGATATACGGCGATCTACAAGTGCCCGATGTAACTCGGCGAAGGCCGCATCGAATCTGGGGGAAATCGGGAATACCTTCTTACGTTTCTTAGGTTTCCAAGAGTCTCGCACCAGAAACGGGACCTCGACACGTTCAGCCGTGTTTGCAAAACGAAGCAGCGTGACAGACAAACTTACTGACAGACGCCCACGCTACGAAAACATCGATCGCAACAGTCCGCTTCTCACGTATTCGATGCCGACTGAAGCTGGGAAACCCATCTCAGAAGCGCTGAGGTATGGCACGCGTTGTCAAGGAATTGCACAGTTTTACCTGCACACCCAAGCGTTTATCCGTGAACGGCGTGAAAGATATCTGCCTTTCCCTCTCCAGCCAAAGCTCGTTCTCATTTACCCACCCCGGAGGGATGAAAGGCTGAGTCGATCTAGTTGTGAAAATACACGTATTAGCGTACCGCTAGCCGGTGATAACGAGGCCCGAAAGCTATGCATTAGGACTGTATTAATGATGATGTTATAATGTACATACCGACGACACCCATCCATGGATAGTAGGGTATGGGCTGAGTGTGTCCGACGGAGCACTGTTGTGGAGATTGTTGCGGCGGTCGGCTGGCTGCTGGCGGCGGAGACGCCATCGGGACCGGGACCGCGTCGTCGTAGCTGGCAGCCGCCGAGAGTCCATGCGTCGCCGTAGAGGCGGGCGTCGCCGGGGCGTGGTTGTGCGCCGTCTCGGGGGACAGCTTGTACGGGTCGGAAGACGACGTTGTCGGCGCGCCAAGGGCTGGCGACGGGCTCCACTGTGCGCGGGGCAGAGCAGGGCGGTGCGGTGACGGGGTCAGGGCGGCGTGGTCGTCTGTGCTGGATCTGTACGACCCTCCCGGGTCTGTCCCACGGTACGCAGTATACCCGGCTGGCGGAGACCCGACATGCATCGCGTGGATAGCGTCCCCGTACCCGGATGCCAACTTGCCGTTGCACTCCCGTCCGTAAATAGCTTCCTCTCCATCCACGACAGCCGCATTGTTGTTATTGTTACCATTGGCAACGGACGACGCCAGCTGGGCCGAGTGCTTCACAAGCTGGTGCACCGCGCCATTCTGGGGGTGATGGTAATGATGCTTTCCGTAGAAATCTCCACCTCCGGGAAACCCAGGGTCCGGGCACTGAGCAAATGGAAACCCGGCAAAATGCGGCGCTCCTGGCCGGCCAGCGCCACCGCTGGCCATGACGCCGTAGTACGGGTTAATGTTCATCGTCGGCACGTACGATCTTCCGAGTTGCGTTGAAATCTCGGTCTATTTAAGTGCAGAAATCAAGTCACGTGGCCTTCCACACGAACCAGCTAGACGTTCCGACTCGTGGTAGTTCGAGCCGACAAATTTCTACTTCCGGTCGGACAGGAGTCGCCGACGCGAAGCACTTCCAGTACAAATCATTAGCGCATGAACTGTGCCGGCTCACTCGGCGCGCGTAACTGTTTGCCACAACCGTAAGAATCGGCAGCGAACGATCAAAAAGTGAAATCTCAACCTTCGAGCCGACGCCAACGACGTAAACTAGCGTTGGGTTCGGCGTTGACTGGCTTCAATGATTTGTAACAGTCGTTAGCGGCACCCGACTGCCTGCCGTGTAGGCGCACGCAGCAGTCCACTGATCTAGCGCTGCTGCTGCGCCGACTGGCTATGCTAAAATAAACGAGCTCGCACCGACTGAGCAATTGCCTCGGCACCGGACCGCCCACTAGCTGTATCACTCCGCCCCTGACCGCTTGACCGCTCTCCGACCAGCCCGCCGCGGAAATAGTCCGCCGGCACCGTAAAGAGCTGTTTACACTCGCGAAAACCGCCGCCGTTGCAACAATAAAACCGCATTATTGCAGTTTTATGTGCTGTTCTTCGCACGTTATGCGGTTTTATGAACAACTCGCATGCGCGCTTATTTACGCCGACGGCCGAGATTTACTACTAAATAATTTACCGCCGTACAGCCATTTCTACGCTGTTTTATCGAATTAATGACTTGCGGGCAATGCAACAGTTTTATTTAAGTTTAATTTCGCTGTAATAGTTAGCGAAAGTTATTTTTAAACTCGCTTATTGTTTAAAATGAAATTTACATAATAATTTACGCACTAATAATAGTAATAAATTAATTAGTGGTCGGAATAATGAGTTTTGTTGCTTACGAATCTGTGAAATTGATAATCCGAAGCAAATAAGTGTAGCCATTATTCACTCGCTATGGTATTCTGGGCCCAATACGTGATCAATAGTTCGACTTCATTCTTTCACATTATTTTTTAAATAGTTGTCGAAATTGTTTTGCAGGTTTCACTTGGCAAGCGAAATTAGATACGTGTTGTTTAGACGAATATTAATAAAATTAATTTCAATGACATGGATTCGTTAAAAATGAAAGCAAATAGAAAACGAAAATGAAATTGTTAAAAAATGTTAAACAGCGCACGCTGCGGTATTCAGTGGGCGGTATATTCTGCAGGTAAAGTTAGCAATAATGGCGAGTGAGTGTGACTGTGTGAGACTGCTTAGCTGATGGTTATTTAAGTTGTGATGTTTCCAGTCGTCGCCTGAATGTCTCGCAGCGTTGCAGTGGATGCAGTCAACGCAGAGGCCTTGATATATCACGACACAGAACGCAGCGAAAGTGGACCGCCAACAACAGTGGATTTACTGCGTCGCGCCCAGATAAAAAAGCTTCCAGTAGTGGAAACATATTAATGAGCGAACTGAACCAAACCGGGCGCGCCTGGCTGTTATATAGATCGCACATAAGCAGTTCGTCGAAAATTCCGTCGAAACTGGGCCGTGTGCCGACTGCTGAGCGGTGCTGCCTCGGGGAGCTGAGGGCCGAGCGTTCGAGGTCAGCGATTGACTTGGTATTCGGCCGGCGTCGGTTGGACGCCGACCACCCGCGCGGGTAGGTGGCGGGGCCCAAGACCAGGTTCTCTCCCCCTCTCTCGCTTTGCTATCGATCCGACGCCGACAGCTGCCGCCGGTGGGGTCTGCTGTTTCCACCAGGACTGCCATATATAGCCCCGCGCTAATCCGCCAGTCCGTCCGTGTATTTGATTCTCGGAACACTGCGCGCGCAGACCAGGTATTGACCGGCAGAAAGACAGAACGAAAGAGGAACGGTCGACAGACGCTGGTCGCATATGACACTGCTGCACAAACGGATTTCTGTTGATGTAGGGTGACCGTGGCACTGGTTAGCTTTCTATGTGGCAACAGTCAGCGCTAAGGCCGGCAGTACACTTCTGCCCGCTGTAGTTAAAACCTAAACATGGTTGAAACATTGCCGAGTGCGACTTCATCAACCTTCTACGCAGTTCAAACGAGTTGATTAAACGAATTTGACTCACAAATTTACTTACTGTCATCATCGCTTTTCGTCGTGCATATTATAAAATATAATATTATCTAATGAAATATTATCTAATAAAAAATTAGGATGAAATTTAAACGTTCAAAGTAGATTTCGGCACGCTTCCTGTAACATAAGTCTTCATCAAGTTCGACAGTTCATACAGGACGATACGTGACCTTATTTTAGGACTTGCGTGCCTAATCTCTCCTTACAATGAACTGAACTTTTTGACAATATTCGAAAACATTTTTGTCACTCTTCAACGCGAAGTTTACTGCATTTTGGCACGCTTGGCGGAATGCTGCAGCCTAGATTTCAGAGTGGTTCGTGCACCCATGCAGTTGCAGCAGCCGTATTGGCAGTCAGTGATCGTCTTCGATGTGGGTGGCCGAGTGGCACTGCCAACCATACTAGCATAGATCATAGCAGCTGCTGCGAGTATAATCTCTTCTCGGCCTCTTTTTATGACGACTTTAGTCGTCTCTTTCGGCTCAGTGAATATCTTAATTTAAGAAAAGAATTCAAGAAGTAAGCTTAATTTGTAAAAAAATATCAGATGGCAAAAAACTGGAAGTTTTTTTGTAATAGTCGTCGTTCACCGTCGTCGTGATTCCATTTCGTCAATTTGTGGTTAAACTGCACTATTGTCAGATAAATAATGTCAAAATGTATTTTCTGATTTCTCTGTTATCAAAGAGTGGGTCCGTTGACAGAGAAGTTTAATGACCAGAAGACATCGTTACACTAAATTGAAAAAAACGATTGATGTCTTGATTAGTTGCTGTCACTTAGCAATGAACTTGTGGCTGAATGAAACTGAATTTACTCAGCTGATCGACAACAATTTCGGATATTATTCATTTTATTTGAAGTGAGCCTTTCGCTGTATCGCCTTCTCGCTACCAAGCAGGCATCTCTTGCTGAAGGACCCATTTTCGCACGCCGTAATGAAACGCTGTACTCGGTTCAGTCTGAAAGCTTTTGCTACAGTAGAATTTTACTGACAAAATTGTGAGAGAAAAAAATCGTAATTTACGATCGTCCAGCAGCACAGCAAAGCACAGCCGAGACAGTGCGGAGGCAGCACCTGGCCGACTGTTGATAACTACAGGCGCGACCTCTGGCGAATGAAACGGCAATAAACAAGTCCGCCGCCTCCGCAGTGCCACTTTCTTCTTTGGGTGCTTTCTTCATTATAGAAGTTGGGCCGCTGATGATAACTCCCACGACAACCTCCTCCATTTCTTTCGATCTTGTGCCAGCGCTTTTAATTCCCCACAGTTCTTGCCACTCCATTTCAGCACATTGTGGATCCAGGACATACGAGGTGCTCCTTGGTGTCACCGTGTCTTGTTCCACCCACTGCTCCTTGTAGTATGGGCAGCGAAAGCTCGCACGCGCTTCCCCTCACCATGTGTCCGTAATACTGTAACTTCAGCCTGGCAACACTCTTTATCGGCCTCTTTTCCAGCCCCATCTCGTCCAAGATTGATTCATTGGTTCGGTGTTCCCTCCAGCTAACTCTCAATAAACGACGCACCACATTTCCAGGCAGTTTATTTTATCTTTGTCACCTCTTTTTATTGTCCAGCTTTCTGCTCCGTAGAGGAAAACAGACTATATGAGTGACTTTATCAGTCATAATTTCAAGGCTTTCTTAATGTGGCGTGATCTCCAGATGGTGTCAAGCTTCACTGCTTTCTCTTTTGCTAGACAGATGCGTCTTCTGATTTCACTGGTGCAGTCGTCGCTGGCTGTTTTCATTGATCCCAGGAATTTGAACTGCTCTACTTGTTCTACCTGCTCGCCATCTATCTGCAAGTTCACTCTTGTGTTTTGTCTTTCAGCAACCATGATCTTGTCTTCTTCGCATTAAGCAACATGTTGGATGTCTTGCTCTCATTGACTAGCTTAACAGCCATATCATTTATGGACTCCTCGGTTGTAGTTAGAAGAGTCGTGTCATCAGCGTAGCGAAGGTTGTTGATTTGTCTCCCACCTACCTTGATGCCGTGCTCGTTACCTTCTAGTGTTCTCTTCATGATATCTTCCGCAACAGGTTAAATTCCACGGGAGATATGTTGCACCCCTGTCGTGTCCTTTGCCGATGATGAAGGCTTCCCTGGACTCTCCGTCCCATCTCACCTTCGCTGTCTGCTGAGCATAGAGCGCCTGTATTAGAGCAACGAGGTGTTTCGGGATTCCCATCTCCAGTAGAACTTTGAAAAGTTTCGGATGACTGATCATGTCGAACGCTTTCGTATAGTCCACAAACATAAGGAAAAGAACACTATTCTGAGTTGCATTTACCTTTTCGATTAAAATTTGGATGTTGACTAACAAGTCGCGTGTTTCTCTTCCAGGCCCAAAACCAGCCTGTTCATTTGTTAGCTCCATTTCAGACTTGTTTTTCAGTCTGTCCAAAATGATTATCAGTAAAACTTTGCTTGCGTGACTAAGTAAACTTATGGTCCGATAATTCTTGCGTTCTTTAAGATCACTAGTCTAGGGCAGCCGTACAAAAATCGCTTGTGTCCATTGTTCTGGCCACTTCATGGTTCTCCAAATGGTGTTGCATAACTTGTGCATAACCTGTGCTCCCAGATCTCCAGATTCTTTGATCAGTTCTGCCTGAATCTGGTCCTCCCCTGGTGCTTATTATTTTTAAGAGAAGAATTGTACTTTATCGAAAAGAATATCTGGTTCCCTTTCCTCTTTACTGACTACAATTGGTTCCATACTGTTGTCATTGTCTGGTTTCCTGTACAGATCTTCCGTGTACTGCCTCAGTCTGTGTAGGACCGGCATTTCTCCATCAACACGTCTCCATTGCTGTCCTTGATGCAGCCTTGTTGTACTTTATTTTCCGAGGTGATATCCTTTATTTTTCTACAGATACCATTTATGTAGCCTCTCTGATGTATTTCCTATGCTTGTTTACACTCTTTTTCAAGTCATTTCGTGGTCTCTTCGTACTTTTCTTTGAACTTCACGCTTTATCATCTTGAATTCTTCCCTTAATTCCGCTAAGTTATTTTGCAAGCCTTTTAGCTTTCGCTTCTTTTCAATTAAAAAGATTGTCTCATCACTTATCCATTGATCTTTCTTTGGTTTCTTCTTTTTTCTTCCAATTGTGTTCTTGGCAGCTTATGTGATGCTCCTTGCTAGTGCTGTGCAGATGTTTTATGGTTCATTTTTCTCCTCAGTGGTGGTCATCAGTTGCTCAAAGCGGTTGCTCACCTCCAGCTGGTACTGCGTTTTTAAAGCAGGGTTTCTAAAGGCTTCTACATTGAATTCGATCATCCTTTTACCTTTCTTAATTTCTCAGCCTAAAGCGCATCTTGCAGTACAATAAACTGATCCCTGATCCGTGTTTAGTGTTGCTCCTGGGTGTCTCGCAGTATAGCCCCTGTTACGTCGCTATTTGCACGTCCATTTTGCGGCCTCTGTTTGCCCAAGGCGCTTCGGAACAGATATACGGCAACTCGGCACTTTTCCGCCGTCCAACAGTGCTTTATCATGTAATCTAGATCCTACAGTCGCCGCATTATTTCATTTTTGCCTGCTGCGCTGCCTCCGCCGCTGACTGCTGATAATCACATCTTATTGACTTATTTTCTACTGATAAGAAATAGACACTGTCGACTGATTGTTCACATAACATCAAATTTAGACTATATTTCAGGTATATATACGACACGGCTCGACGGACGTGTGCAGTAAGGTTACGCCAGCGAAAAATATGCCTCTCTATTTTCTGTATGTTGTAGTCGAGCAAGAAGTTTTAATTAAAATACAGAAAACAAAGCAGGCGACGACTTGTCGCGTTACGCGCATCAGAGCTCCATTTTCGCAAGCGGCCCAATAAAACGATAGGGGGTGCCACGCCAAAATGTTTGGGTGGGTGTGACGTCGAACCAGCCACAGCAGTCAGCGGTGCTAGTGGAGGTCTACGTACCAGGAGGTGTCAGGCACGCGGTGTCTAAAAATAGACGACGCGGTGTCACGCTTGAGCGACTGCAGGCAGCGCGGCGCCGGCATTCCAGTGTCTGGTATGCGCCAGCACGTGACCGCTGAAGGACGAAAACCACGTGGTGGCTTTCCTTTGTTGACTTAGTCGCTGGACAATATATAAGCGGCGATCGGGCCACGCTGAGATATATAGAGACATATATCACACAGACGACATCGGCGGGTCTGAAGAAGCGTGACGGAAAGCTCGACGTCGGTGGACGGCGCAGTATCGACAGCAGGGACCGTCAACGCTGGTGAGAGACAGTCAACCACGTTGCCCTGAAGGAACCGGAAGTGGACTGACCCGAGTCGTGTGGGCTAGGGGAGTATTGTTTGACTGGTGACTATGTTGTGTTATTGTATATTGTTTCGATTGTGATTGATTTTGAGTTGATTGTCATAGTACGAGGCTTGCATTGTGTGAATTATTGTGAACCGTGGACATTGTCTAAAGGTGCCTGGACGTGCATCTAGCTTCCTATATTGTATTGTAATTTCGTTTGGTTGATTTTGTGCATAACTTATGTAAATATTGTAATTGAATTGAGTTTATTGTGTACGCACCACTATTCTGCCAGCTAGCGTCACAGTGGGACAAATCTGCGGCCCACGGGCCACCACCGAAAATATGACTCGAATTATGACGCAATATATTACGTCATTTTCGACACAAGACGATAAATAAGTAAGGAATCTCAAAAAAGTTAGCAGTGACGATTATGTGAACTTAATGGTTATGACTTACTGATGTCGGCAAAATTCGATCGGCTGGTAACTTATCACACAACCCACAAGCGGCCGCTATTGCTACGTATGTTTGCTTTTTAACGAATTCTACTGAGCTAAAACTAACGAACATAAGGGCCAATTATTGGTGGGGCCAAATGCATTGTGGCCCATCCAACCAAAATTTTGGGTGGACCCTGTCCACTCGGCCCACGTGCAGCGCCCCCCCCCTACATGGATGCGCCTCGCCTTGGACTTCAAACGCTGACAGGCTGCTAGAGAACGTAATCTCATAGGCTTGCATACTTGCCAAACGCACTGTACAGTTACGCATTCCACTCCGTTCGTGAATAATTGCGTGGGCGGCCGAAAATGCTGTGTGATCCCTCGACAACGCGTGCTATACCTGAACGTTTCTATACGGTGGGGTCCGCTCATTGAGAGGCGCTATATCGGGTATCTGAAACTTTACAGCATGGAAAACGCAGGATTCAGCTTGCACGCACATTGCTACAGAATGCAGCAAAAAAACTGTTTGCCTGCTGTTTCTATTGATTTCTGCAACGCAGACAGCGAGTGCCACGCAGCACACAGGGCGTTGCTGCTGGAACGGTGGCGCCGTGATCATAAAATATTAACGAATGAAGTAGCACAGCTCGAACGTGCCAGAGCAAAATGCACACTGCAGTTTATTGAGAGGTATATTAAATAGACCGCCCAGAGTCAGGCATATAATAGTAGGCCTAATGCCGGTGACAGACGTACAAGAAACACGTTTTTTGTACAAGAACATCAAACAGAATATGTTCTATTTCGTGCAAGAAACTTGCACGACTGTGCAAAAACTTGCACAAGAAAAATCTTGATGCACGTCGCTTTGACAGACATGCAAGTTTCTTGTACAAGTTAACGTGTACAAGTTGTTTGTACAAGTTAACTTGCACGTGTGTCACCGGCATAAGCAGCCAGCTATATGAATGCCTTTGAATGTTGATTGTACCAGAAGTTATTTTTTTCTAAAAACCTGCATTCTAAAATTAACAGTTATCGCTACTGCTGCCGTATTTTGTTCACCGTGAAATGCATTTTCCCGTAATAGAAGAGCGACAGAGGCGATGGAGATTTGCTCTAATATTATCTTTCTTATTATTTCGGGATCTCCTGTAAGTGATTTAACATTGTTGATAATTTCTTCGAAAACTGTCTGAAAACTGAAGCCCAGCTATTATATACTAGCGCCGCATGCACTCAGCTATCAATGTGGCAATAATGACTGGCGTCAGTTTCGGTTTTCACGCCCACCTTCTAGCACTACATCTAGGGTGTTCTACTACAAGATACGGGGAGGGGGCGACGTCAACGAGCAAGTTTATCAGTCACAGGTGCATCAAACTGACGAATTGTAGCAGAGCTTGCTAAATGTTTGGCGTGGCATGGACCGCAGCGTCATTGGAAGTGCGATTGACGAGTGGTGTGGGAATCTTCAAAAGAGTGTGCGGGCAAGTAGTGAACACATTGAATAACCAATGCATTACGATAATGCATTACGAGTCCGGATGGGCCTGGTCGCGGCAAGATTTTTGGAAATGTTGGCTGGTCAAGTCTGGTCGAAAATTTTAGAAACGATTATTTGTCAGCTGGATAATATATACATACATACATACATACATCAGTTTTATTTCAGGCACTTGGCCCATATACACATAATACACATAATACACACACAAAAAAACACATAAAGCACATGAAGCACATAAACCACACAAATAAAAAGCTAAAAGTTACAATTAAACGCAGCAAGATGACCTATTATCTTATTATGTAAGCTACAAGTATTCCAACATCTTGAAAAAATCACATGACTATTATGCAATAGGGTATTAAAACTGGACATGCCTGTTTCTATCAACACTTTTGTGACACTGTCAAAACGCTTAAACCCAAAAAACAGTTTTACACACTTGTTGTAACATTATGACAATTTACGCATTGAAGCTTTTGTATATATACTCCATAGAGCAGCATCATATAGACATATGCAGTAAGTTTTAAACAACATGCATTTCACAGCCATAGAACATTTGTAAAATCGACGACGAGTATGTTAGTTCTCACAAATAGATTACGAACTTCTCGCTGTATGTCTGCATCGTCAGTTGATAATAGTAATGAAAAGTTGTTCGTGGTCGCAATGCTGCTATGGACACGGTCGCTGTCTTTCGTCAATCAATGTCATGTCGAGCAGTTCGCGCTGAATAAACATTTAACAAGATGGAGGATTAAATATTATATTTTGCTATGTTGACAAATTTTGGCGTCATAATGAAGTTGCTATGGCGGCGTGACGTCTGTCTGTGTGTCTGTCTGTCACGTTGATGTGTTGTGTCCAAACGACTGAGTCGATCATCATGCGACCTTCATCAGATTGTAGCCCAGCCGTTCTTGTTTTCCCGTACCAAACAAACCCGATAGCTTGAGGGAGTCTTCCTCATTGAGGGCGTCAAATGGAAGAGGGGTGGGCAAAATTTGAAAAATCAGGCCAATAAATCACAGTCATTCGCAAGAGGCAGCGTCGGGCGGTTTGTCAGCGATAACTACTTGTTCAAGATGGCCGTTTCGATGGACCATGTTGGAAGACAACATTGGCTGCGGTCTCCGGAGCGCATCGATTTCAAGTTAGCTGTGCCTACCTACCGATGCCTGCACGGCCTGGCGCCACGGTATCTTTCCGACTACATCCAGAGCGTTTGCCTTTCCAACCGTCGCCGTCTCCGGTCGTCGTCATCCTCGCAGCTAGTGATGCGACGTACACGGCTGTCCACTGTTGGTGATCGTGCATTTCCGGTTGCCGGATGCCGCCTCTGGAACAGTCTGCCGCCCGACTTCACCTCAGCTTCAACGCTGTTTGTTTTTCAAAACCGCCTCAAAACTTATCTCTTTTCCCGATTATTTCCTTCCTAACTGTTTTTTTGTTTCTAGTTCTCCACACCGTGTATAGTAGTGGTTTAGCCGTATTTGTACTTTAAGCCACTCTAAATAACTCTAATGTAATGTAATGTAATTGCAGTAGTGGACTTCCACGCTGCAAAATGCGTTAGAGTGAAACACACCAATTCGCAAAACGTTTCAGCAGGTCAAGCGTTGGCGTGCATGCGGAGAACAAGGTCCGGAGATGAATCTGTCAAACGTAAATTGTATCGGGGCGCCAGCGCTGTGTAATACATTATTCACGGTAGAGCTGGGTCGATTTATCAAAATATCGCCGATATATCGCCGATATCGATATTATCGGTGTCGTATCGATCGATGTCAGCGTTTTTATATATCGATATCGTACCGGTGACAGCTAAAATATCGGCAATTTTCGACATTTTATTGTATTTTCTTGACTGTTTGACGATGAAAATAGTTCTAAGAGTAAAACTGAGTATTTTATTCGGCAATTTGAGCATTGTTACATCTCTACTGGTCCAAACCATAACTTGACGATTCGGTTTGACATTTTTATGTCATTGACTACGTATAGCATTTAACGTGAAAATATCAGAAATGCCCATCACTACGATTGAGAGTGCAACTGTGTGGATGCCGTGGATGATATTGTCGAGGCTGCATGGTCTCCGGAGTAAAATGCGAAAAACCCTAGGCTTTCTTTATATACGAGTGCATGTGAGTAGGCCAAAAAGCGCTGCTGTAAAAAAGTGTCGGTATCGATATCGATATCGCCGACATTTTGGGCTCAGCAATATCGGTGAATATCAATATCGAAAAGTGCGATATCGACCCAGCTCTAGTTCACAGAATGTGAAGCGACAAGTCAGAGGCGCCCATCAGGCCGGGGCGGGGTGGCAAACGAAAGCGAGAAGGAATGGGTCTTGAGATACACAAGCAAACTAATGGCGGAGGAACGGTAGAGCAGACAGCGGATGAGCCGACAAACGGGATAACTTAGCTTGGGAGTTAGTCGAATATAGCCACATCACTGAACATTACTTTAGTCTTTAAGCTTCATAGCAAATCAAATCAAATTTATTCGTCACACAGACACAATATACAAAAGCAAAAACGTACACAGTGTATAGTAAATGTGGTGCGACGGGTAGTTACCAAAAAGCAAATGCTCTACTTATGGGCTACCCAGTAACTAAAACAATTAGAACAGAGTCCAATGCAACACACGAAATTAAGAATTATGAACACATTTATTCTGTAAACAAGCACCAGAATCAAAGGCAATAAGAAATAGTATTAAGAACACTATAAGAACACTAAAAACACTACAACACACAAACCGGAATTAAAGACATAAAAAGGTAGAGAAATAAGAGCTAGACTGCAACATCAACGTTAATACGTACTAGGCCTACAGCCGCTCACAAAGTCAGTTCTTATACGATCAATAGCAGCAACATTACCATGAAATACAGTTAGACATTCAGCCACAAAATCAGTGTCCATCATGTGTACATAGAACAAATTAGACATAGGCCTAACACTATTAGCACCATGAGCAAACTGCTTATAAAATCTAACTTTATACGTCATAACTAAATGCTTAAAATCAAGTCTACCAAACCCGTCAATAAGACTTCTCACTGATTCCCACTTGTGGAAACCGAATAATCGTCTTTACACAGAGCTTTCACTGGCTTCGTCAACTTCGTCGAGTTCGAAAGTCACTTGATGACGGATCAGCGGCAACGCTCGTTCATGCTTTCGTTACGTCTCGCGTCGACTATTGCAATGCACTCTATGCAGGG